>Ga0335085_10006117_pt1 | contig 19096 bp, 14 predicted proteins | sample Lox_Sample_45_FD_206712 | JGI IMG/M metagenome (GOLD analysis project Ga0335085, IMG submission 206712) | Soil microbial communities from Loxahatchee National Wildlife Refuge, Florida, United States - Lox_Sample_4.5 | ecosystem: Environmental > Terrestrial > Soil > Wetlands | place: USA...
CCGTCCCGCGGACGTGGTGCCCGGCCGCGGCCAGGTCGCGCCGCAGCTCGGGAAAGTTGTAGAGCTCGCCGTTGAAGACGGCCGTCGCCTCCCCGCTCTCGCCGGCGACGGGCTGGAAGCCCTGCTCGAGGTCGAGCACCCGCAGCCGCTGGTGTCCGAGAACGCACGCCCCGAAGGCGTCGCTCGACCCCTCGTCGGGGCCGCGGTGCGCGATCCGGGCGCGCATCGAGTCGACGAGCCGCGTGTCGGGCGCTCCTCCGGGCGCATACAGTCCGCAGATCCCGCACATGCGCCACAGTGTGCCTTCCCCGCCAGCCGGTTCCGCCGCCCTCGTCTCGTGCCACGTCGAGCGCCCGCTCGACGACCGGACCTGGAGCCGCTTCGACGCCCTGCAGCGCCGCCGCCCCGGAGGGTTCGAGGTGATCGCGCTCTTGCGCCCACCCGACCGGGAGCACGGGGAGCCCGAGGAGCGGTGGCTGGAGCGGGCCCGGCTCGCGGCCTCGCGCGCACCGATCGGCCTGCACACCCACTGGACGAGCCCGACGCACGCGCGACCGACGGGCGGCGACCCTGCCGCGCGGGTCCGCCTCGAGGCCTACTGGATGCGTGAGCGGGGTCTCGCGCCCCGCTTCTTCTGCGGCGGCGGCTGGTATTCCGACGAGGCCGTTCGCGCCGCGGTCTCGGAGCTCGGCCTCGTCGACTGCACGCCGCGCGAGGGACTGCCTGCCCCGGGCGTCCTGCCGACGACGCACTCGCTCGGACGGCTCGCGCGAGGGGTGATCGGCCGCCTGCCCGCCTACGTCCACGCCTACTTCCACGACTACGACCTGCTCGATCCGTTCCGCAGGTCAGCGCTCGCGGTCGCCCTCGAAGTGCTCGGATTGCGGCGTGTGCGGGCCGACGCGGCCTCCCTCGCCGCCTGACCCCGTGGAGGAGCGCAGTACAATGGCCGCCTCCGTGGCGACCAAGCCTGTCGTGGACTCGGGCGCCGCCGCGAACGGCTCGCCGCCCGAGCAGCCCGCTCCACTCTCGGACATCCGCTCTGTGCGGATGTTCCCGGTGCGGGCGCAGATGCGCGCACTCCTGCGCCGGCTCGCGAGCATCGCCGCCCTCGTCGTGATCGACCTCTCCGGGCTCGCCGTCTCCATCTATCTCGCGCTCGTCCTGCGGGAGGTCTACTACGGCGAGCGCCCGATCCTCTGGGGCCTGCCGTGGGACGCCGAGGCGAAGTGGCTGCCCTTCCTCACGATCGTCACGGTGCTCGTCTTCTGGCGCGCCGGCCTCTATCTGCCGCGCGAGCAGCGCGCGGGCGTCGGCAGGATCGTGTCCTCGCTCCTGCTCGTGACGGTGATCACGCTCGCGTTCGCGGTAGGCACCGGCTACCAGCACACGACCTTCGGCCTCTACGCCACCGCCTTCGTGCTGAGCGCGATCGTCATCTCGCTCCTGCGCTCGAGCTACGAGATGGTCACGGCCGACCTGTGGCGGGTGGCCGGCGCACGCCGCCGGGCGGTGCTCGTGGGCAGCGGCGAGCGGCTCCTGTCGCTGCGGCGAATGCTCGGGCTCGCCCGCAGCGGCATCGACTACGAGTTCGTGGGCGCCCTCTCGAAGGACGGGAGTGGAGAGGAGGCCGGGCTGCCGGTGCTCGGGCGCCTCGACGAGCTGGCGCACGCGCTCCAGGCAGTACATCCCGACGAGCTGATCGTCAGTGCCGCAGACCTTCGCGAGGAGGAGCTGCTGGATCTCGTCGAGGAGGCGCACAGCCACGGGGTCAAGGTGCGGATCGCCCCGACGACGGCCGAGCTCCTGACGCAGCGGGCCGAGTACGTCGCCGGCCAGGGGGTGCCGCTGTTCGAGCTGCGGCCGCCCGTGTTCGCCGGGCTCGACTGGGTCGTCAAGCGGACGTTCGATCTCGTCGTGAGCGTGACGATCGTGCTGGTCGCGCTCCCCGTCTGGGCGCTGATCGCGCTCGCAGTCAAGCTCGACTCCCCGGGTCCCGTCTTCTACCGCGATCGCCGCGTCGGCCTCGGCGAGGGCGAGTTCGGGATGTTCAAGTTCCGCTCGATGTACACCGACGCCGCCGAGCGCCAGGCCGCGCTCGAGACCTCGAACGAGGCCTCCGGGCCGCTCTTCAAGATCAAAGACGACCCGCGCGTGACGAAGGTCGGCCGCTTCCTGCGGCGCTACTCGATCGACGAGCTGCCGCAGGTGCTGAACGTGCTTCGCGGCGAGATGTCGCTCGTCGGCCCGCGCCCGCTGCCCCTGCGCGACTACGTCCAGCTCGAGGACTGGCACCGCAAGCGCTACCTCGTCCTGCCCGGGATGACCGGCCTGTGGCAGGTCTCCGGCCGGATCGAGCTGAGCTTCGACGACCTCGTCCGGCTCGACTTCTACTACCTCGAGAACTGGTCGATCTGGCTCGACATCTCGATCCTCGCGAAGACGCTGCCCGCGGTGATCGCGCGCCGTGGCGCGTACTGATGCAGCGGAGTGTGCGGTGGCTGCTTCGCCACTCGGGTGATCGCTGGGCGCGCCGGCTCCGACGAATACCGGTCATGGGCAGGCTGGTCCACGCAGCCAGCTACCGGCTGTCGCCGCCTGGCCGCCGCACCTGGGGCACCGTCGCCACCGGCCCGGCAAGGGGCCTCTCGCTGCTCGGTGACGCGCGTTTCGACGCCCCATACTGGGCGGGAGACGTCGAGCCGGATGTCCAGGGGGAGCTCACGCGTCTCGTCCGGCCCGGAGAGGTAGCCTGGGACGTCGGCGCGCACATCGGCTTCTACTCGTGTCTCCTGGCACGCCTCGTCGGCCCGCTGGGACGCGTGGTCGCGTTCGAGCCCGATGAGGAGGCCGCCGGAGCGCTCGAGGCGGCCGCCCACCGCAACGGTCTTGCGCACGTCGAGGTCCGTCGTGCGGCTGTCTGGTCGAGAGGCGGCAGCCTCCTCTTCAGGCCCCGCGTCGACTCGGTCGAGGGCTTTCATGGCTCTGTACAACCTGACGGCGGCCGGGTTGTGCGCGCGACCACGCTCGACGCCGAGCTTGCCGTGGGACCGGCGCCGGCGCTCGTCAAGATCGACGTCGAGGGGGCGGAGAAAGAGGTTCTTCGGCGCGCTGGGCGGCTGCTGCGCGAGGCACGCCCTGCGATTCTCTGCGAGGTCCATCTTGCGCGGCTCGGCCGTCCCGAGCTCCTCGCTGCCGTGCGGGGCCTGCTCGAATCCGCCGGCTACGAGGTATGCGAGCTCGATCCGAGCCGGAGCCCGCGACACCTCGTCGCGCTCCCAGTCTTGGCGGCCCACGCCTAACCTGTCCGTAACCTGCCCTTGCCACAATGCCCGGGATGAGGGCCCCGAAGATCCTCGCGGTCGCGTCCGCGGTCGATCTCGACTTCCGCTACGGCTGCACGCCCGCGTGGTGGCAGCTCTGGAAGGGGATGGCGCAGGCCGGCATCGACCTGATCGTCACGCCCTACCGCGGCCGGGCGATCGAGTCGCCGTGGTGGCGGACCGCCCCCAACCCGCTCTACCGCGAGGCCGAGGCCTTCGCGGCCGCGCGCTCGGCGGCGGCGCGGCTGAAGGGCGACCGCTACCTGCGGCGCGAGGAGGACTCACCCGACGACACCCGCGTCGACCGCCTCGTCCGCGAGACGATCTGGCGGACGGTCACGCCGCGCTGGCAGCGCCACCTCGAGCGGATCCTCGAGCGTGAGCGCGACGTCGACGCGGTCGTCGTCTTCACCGTGCCGATGAGCCACCTGCGCGGGGTCCCGGCCGCGTTGCGGGAGCGCTTCGGCGTGCGGGTCGTCTTCTACGACGGCGATGTGCCGATGAGCCTGCCCGAGTTCGGGGGCATGGACACGGGCTTCAACTACTACCACGGCGCGGATCCGTCGGAGTACGACCTCGTGCTCTCCAACTCCGAGGGCGGGATCCCGCGCCTGCTCGAGCTCGGGGCGCGCCGCGCCGAGCCGCTCTTCTGGGCGATCGACCCGGAGCTCTTCGCGCCGCAGCCCGTCGAGCGCGACTACGACGTCTTCTTCTACGGCTACGGCGACAAGTTCCGTCGTGAGTGGATGCGGGAGCTCGTCGGGGAGCCGAGCCGCCGGCTCCCGGCGGCGACCTTCGCGCTCGGCGGCGAGGACTTCCGGGGCGACGTCGGGCTGGCCCACGGGATCGGCGTGATCCCCTACAACGTCTTCCCGCGGGCGATCTCGGCTGCCCGGATCAACCTCAACCTGACCCGCCGCGCGCACGCGACCGTGTCCGCCTCGTCGACGGTGCGCCCGTTCGAGCTCGCCGCCTGCGGCGCGGCCATCGTCTCGAACCCGCATGAGGGGATCGAGCGCTGGTTCGAGCCGGGCGACGAGCTGCTCGTCGTCGCGAACGCCGACGCAGCGACCGAGGCCTACCGCGAGCTGCTCGCCGATCCCGGCCGGGCGGAGGAGCTCGGGCGGCGGGCACGGGAGCGCGTGCTCGACGAGCACACCTACGCCCATCGAGCACAGCGGCTGCTCGAGCTCCTCGACCTGCGCACCCCGGCGGTCGCCGGTGCCTGACTCACGGGTCGTCGAGCGTCCGGCGTCGGTGGCGGCGCCGCCCGCGCTGGCCGAGCTGCGCCGCGTCGCGATCGTGCCGGCGCTCAACGAGGAGGCGACGGTGCCGGGCGTGATCGACGAGCTTCGCGCGTTCGACCCGGGGCTCGACGTCGTCGTCGTCGACGACGGCTCGGTCGACCGAACCGCCGAGGTGGCCGCGGCAAAAGGAGCACGCGTGCTGCGGCTGCCCTTCAACCTCGGCATCGGCGGCGCGGTCCAGACCGGCTTCCGGTTCGCGTTCGAGAACGGCTACGAGCTCGCAGTCCGGGTGGACGGCGACGGGCAGCACGACCCGTCGCAGCTCACCGCCGTGCTCGAGCCGGTGCTGCGCGGCGACGCGGACATCGCGGTCGGCTCGCGGTTCGCCGGCGAGGAACACGACGGCTACCGCTCCTCCCGCTCGCGCCGCGTCGGGATCCGCGTCCTCGCGAGCGTCGTCTCGCGCATCGTCGGCCAGCGCGTCACCGACACGACCTCCGGTTTCCAGGCGCTGAACCGGCGCGGGATCGCCCTCTTCGCCCGGGACTACCCCCACGACTACCCGGAGGTGGAGGCGACGGTGATGGTGTTCCGGCACCGGCTGCGCCTCGTCGAGGTGCCGGTCGCGATGCGCGAGCGGGGCGGCGGCCGCTCCTCGATCACCGCGCTGCGCTCGATCTACTACATGGTCAAGGTGGTGCTCGCGCTCTTCGTGGGCCTGTTCAGGCGTCCTGATCTCCCGGAGGAGGTGCAACCGTGACGCCTCTCGTCGTCTCGATCCTCGGCTCGCTCGCCTCGCTGGCACTGCTGCTCGTCGTGCTGGAGCTGATCCGGAGCCGCCGACTGCGTGAGCGCTATGCCCTGCTCTGGCTCGCGACCGGCGTCGTGCTCACCGCGCTCTCGGCGTGGCGTAGCGGCCTGAACACCATCGCCGGCTGGGTCGGCGTCGAGAGCTACCCGCCGGCCGTGCTCTTCGCCGTCGGGATCCTCTTCATCCTCGCCGTCCTCCTCCACTACTCGACGGTCATCTCGCGCCTCTCCGACCAGAACGTCCTGCTCGCGCAGCGGATCGCGCTGCTCGAGGAGCAACTCCGCGGAGCAGCGGGTCGCAGGGGCTAGGGGGCTGTCCGGATTCACCGTGGCCACCTTCCGGACAGGCCCCTAGAAGATCGGGTGGTGGTTGCGGATCCCGTAGAGGATGAACCGCAGCTCGAGTCCGCCCAGTACCAGGATCGCGAGCACCGCCGCGATGGCGAGGACGCGTCGACGCGCGAGCCAGTCGACCGCCAGTCCGAAGCAGAGCGCCCAGACGGGTGCGCTCGTGAGCGCATACGTCGGCTTGAGCAGGCTTCCGTCGGGGGTCGGAATCGAGTACGCGCGGTAGAAGTCGGCTCCGACCGCGAGCAGCGGCAGGAGGACGACCGCGATCAGCGGGATCCCGTCGAGCCGCCGGCGGACCGCGATCACGACCAGCCCGACCCAGCCGCCGAGCGCGAGCAGTGTCGGTATCAGCCCGAGCCTCATCTGGTCGCGCATGAGCCGTGCCGCCGCCGACGTCGGCGCCTCGCTGTAGGAAGACCACGCGAACGCGCCGATCCAGTCGCCCCAGAGGTCGGCGTAGAACTGGGGCGCGGCGGCGTTGGTCAGGTGGGGGCGATACGGCGTCAACAGGAGCGCCTGCGCCCGTAGCTGGAAGAACGGCAGCGATCCGCCGCCCGGGTGGAAGAACGATTCGGAGCTGACCGACTGCGCGATAGAGATGTGGTTGCGGGCCTGGCGCACGTACCAGGGCGTGACGAGGAGCGCGAGCACTGCGACCGCAAGGCCGAGGCGTCGTAGCGGCATCTGCCGGCGGTACTCGCGGCTCGCGAGAGCGGCGGCGAGCGCGATCGCGATCGACACCGAGGTGAAGATCGCCGACGCCCGCACGAGCTGGCCGATCGCGAGCAGAACGGCGAGGGCGGCCGCCCAGCGCAGCTGGAAGCGACGCCGCACGAGCATCCAGGTCGCGAGGGTGAGGCAGGCCGTCGAGACGAGCATGTTCAGCGTCTCGGGGTAGAACATCGCGGCCGCGCGGGTCACCGCCGGAACGAGCGCGAGGAAAGAGACGGCCGCCAGCGCGACCACGGGCCGGCGTGGGAAGAGCAGCCTGGCGAGCACGACGACGAGCAGCGCCGTCCCGAGCAGGAAGCCCACGTTCAGGTATTGCGCCGCCTGGTAGGGCCAGAGCGTCCCCGACACGAAGCCCTGCGTGCTCGCCATCCCGAGGTGCGAGGCCACCCACACCGCCGCCCCTGCGACGGCGTAGTAGCCGGGCGGCGTGTAGAACTCGCCACCCTGCGATTGCTGGGGAATCGTGCCCGTGTGGATCAGCTGGTACGCGTATGTCATGTGCTCGGTGGCGTCGTAGCCGAGGAGGTACGGATAGCGCGCCGCGTTCCAGATCCCTACGAACGCGATGAAGACGAGGACGCAGCCGATCGCGACTGCGATCCAGAGAGGCATCGCCCCGGCGTCGTCGCCTGCCTCGGCTGCTCGGCGCGGGAACGCATGTGCCCGGAGACGGAATCGCCAGTCCGCGATTACCTCCCCGGCGGGCCGCCCGGCTGTCCCGAGCCCCGGGATGAGAAGTGGGAGCGCGGCGACGGCAAGCACGATGGCGAACCAGGCGGGGAGTACGTCCTGCAGGAGCGCGACGTGGATACTGGTGGCGTTCGCGCCGGCCCGGACGGAGAGGAACGCGAAGACCGTCGCAGTGCTGAGCAGGATGGCGACCATGCGCTTGCCGCGGAAGAGCGCCAGCAGCCCCCCCATCGTCAGGAATTCGAGCAGGGACCCACTCCAGAAGGACTCCTGGAGCGAGATCGCGGCCGTGTGCGGCGCCGAGTATCCGAGCGTGCCGAGGGGGCCGTGGAGCCAGCCAGCATGGATGGCGGACCCGACCGCTCCGAGGATGATCGCCAGCCCGGCCGCCGCCTCGAGCGCCCGCCCGCGGCGGCCGGCCGCGAGCAGTGCCACCGGCAGGGCGATTGCGACGGTCGCTGCCCGGGGGACGAGCGCGACCGCCGGGCCTGCGGCGGCGACGGCTCCTGCGGTCTGCGCCTGAGAGCCCGTCGTCGCCGCCCGCGCCGCGAGGACGAAGGCGAACCCGAAGAGAACGAGGGCCGCGAAGTGCGGGTCCGCCGAGAGTCCCGTAACGTGGACGAGGAAGCGGTCGCGGTACACGGTGCGGAAGCTCGGGTCGGAGTATGCGTAGCCGGCATAGGGAAGGACGACCCACAGCGCTCCGGCCCACGCGGCGAACGTGCGGCCCGCCAGGCTCTCGGCGAGCGCGTAGACCACGACGAGGGCGAGCGGTAGGAGGATGAGCGTCTGCACGAGCACGATTTCGGGCAGGAGCGAGGCGGCTGCGCCGCTCGGCACGTGCGTCGGATCCCAGGTCCAGCCGTCATGAGCTGCGCGCACCGCCAGCACGGCGAGCAGCAGCCACTGCGCGCAGATGAGGGTGAGCACGACCGTGCGGCGCGGCAGGGCCGCGACCCGTTCCGAGGCGAGCTTGGCTCCCGCGATGAGCGCCCGCGCCGTATCTGTCCCGGTCGTCCGGCGCGACCGTGTCGCCTCGCTGGCCATCAATCCGTCGCCGCCGCGAGCGACTCCGAGCGGAACCAGGCGATCGTCCGCTCGAGCCCCTCGCGCAGGCTCGTCTGGGCGCGAAAGCCGAAGAGCTCCTCCGCCCGGCTGACGTCGAGGCGGCGGCGCGGCTGGCCGTTCGGACGCGACGTGTCCCAGACGATCTCGCCGCCGAAGCCGGTCAGCTTCGCGATCAGCTCCGCGAGCTCGCGGATCGCGATCTCCTCGCCCGTGCCGACGTTGACCGGCTCGGCGCCGTCGTAGCGGCGGGCCGCCAGCACGATCGCCTCGGCGCAGTCGTCGACGTAGAGGAACTCGCGTGTGGGGGTGCCGTCGCCCCAGAGGACGATCTCGCGCTCGTCCCGCTCGCGTGCCTCGACCATCTTCCGGATCAGCGCCGGGATCACGTGCGAGGTCTCGAGGTCGAAGTTGTCGCGCGGGCCGTAGAGGTTGACCGGCAGCAGGTAGACCGCGTTCGTGCCGTACTGCTCGCGGTAGCCCTGGGCGCCGACGAGGAGCGTCTTCTTCGCCACCCCGTACGGCGCGTTCGTCTCCTCGGGGTAGCCGTTCCAGAGGTCCTCCTCCCGGAAGGGCACCGGCGTGAACTTCGGGTAGGCGCAGATCGTTCCGAGCAAAACGGTCTTCGCGATCTCGTGCAGCCGCGCCTGCTCGAGCACGTGCGCGCCCATCAGCAGGTTCGCGTACCAGTAGCGGCCGGGGTTGGCGCGGTTGGCGCCGATGCCGCCGACCTCGGCTGCGAGATGCAGCACGAGCTCCGGCCGGGCGTCCGCGAACAGCCGCTCCGCGTCGGCCGCCACGGTCAGGTCGTAGTCGCGGCGGCGCGCGACGAAGGGATCGAGCCCCTCCGACCGGAGCCGCGCGACGACGTGAGTGCCGAGGAAGCCGCCCCCGCCCGTGACCAGCACACGCACGCGCCAAGGTTAACGGGCGCGTGTTACGGAGCTGTGAGAGGGCCGGGGGCGCCGGGAAGTCTGCTTCGATAGTTCGCGTGCAGGCGACGAGCACGAGCCGCTGGCGGCGCCGGAGCGCGCTGCGCAGCGGCATCCTGACAGGGCTGGCGCAGGTCGTCGTCGCCTTCGCGGCGGCCGGCGCGGGCGCGCTTCTCGCGCACAAGTTCGGCCGCAGCGCCGAGACCGACGGCTTTCTCGCCGCCTACGCCGTGTACCTGCTGCTCGTGCTCGTCGCGCAGTCGTTCCGCATGGTCGTCGTTCCGGAGCTCACGCGGGCTGCAGGCCAGGGGACGCTGGCGGGCGAGACGCGCGCGTTCGCGCTCTCGTTCCTCGTCGTCGCGCTGCCCGTCTCGGTGCTCGTCGCCGTCTTCTCGAGCCGGCTCGGCGAGCTGATCACCGGGAGCCTCCCCGCCAGCTCGGCACACATCGCCGCACGGGCGCTCGTCGTGCTCGTGCCGGCGGCCTTCGTCCAGCTGCTCGCGGCGCTCGCGGCCAGCGCGCTCGCGGCACTCGACAGCTACGGCACCGCCGCCTTCGGCTTCGCGCTCGGAGGCCTCGCCGGCCTCGTCGTCTTCGCGGTGCTCGCGAACGAGCACGGGATCGTCGCGCTCGGCTGGGGGCTCGGGGTGAACGCCGCCTGCGCGTTCACGGTGCCCGTGGTCGCGCTCGCTCGCCGAGGCGCGCTCTCGGGGCCGTGGCCGGGGCAGCTCGCGGTCGGCGCCCGACTCTGGCGGCTGATCGAGGGCGCTGCGGTGCCGCTCTCGATCCAGGCGTGCTACCTGCTCGCGCTGCGCTTCGCCGCCTACCTCGGCGTCGGCCGCGTGACGAGCTTCTCGTACGCCTACCTCGTCGCCTCGACGCTCGTCGGCTCGACGGCATTCTCGCTCGGCCTGATCTCCTCGGCGCCGCTGACGCGCCGCGGAATCGACGCCGTCGCCGCCGGCCGCCACGTCGTGAACGCCGCCTGGGTCAGCCTCACGCTCGTCGGCGCGGCCGCCGGCGTCTTCGCGCTCGTCGGCGGCCGGATCATGGGCTTCCTCCTCGGCAGCGCGTACGGCGGAGCGGTCGGCCGTCAGCTCGGCCATCTCGTCGTCTACCTCGCACCGTGGATGGTCGGCTGGGTCGGCTTCGCGGTCTCGTACCCGCTCGTCTTCGTCGCGGGACGCCAGCGGGCGCTGCTGCCCCTCGCCGCGGCCGGCTTCCTGCTCTGCATCCCGCTCGGGCTGGCATTGCGAGCGGCCGTCGGGCTCGAGGGGATCGCGCTCGCGATCGGGTTCGCGACGCTTCTGATCACCGCCGGCCTGCTCTGGATGCTCTCGCCGCGAACGCTCGCCATCGCGGCCCGCGGGCTGGTGCAGCTCGGCCTCGCGGTCGGGGCGGCGACCGCGCTCGCCTTCGGTGCCGTCTCGCTGGCGCTCCCCGCGGTCCCGGCGGCGTTCGTGGGCGTGCTCCTCTACGCCGGCATGATCTACGCGATGCGCTCGCTCGGGCTCAGCGAGGCGTGGTCGTACGTCCGGGGGCTCCAGTAGCCGCCGTGAGCCGGGCCCTGATCACTGGAATCGCAGGCCAGGACGGCTCGTACCTGGCCGAGCTCCTGCTCGAGCGCGGCTACGAGGTCTCGGGGATCGTCCGCCACGACCCCGCGGGCGACTTCCCGAACCTCGACGGCGTACGGGGCGAGATCAGGCTCGTCCGTGCGGACCTGCTCAATGGGGAGGCGCTGGCGGGAGTGCTGCGCAAGGAGCGGCCGGACGAGGTCTACAACCTCGCCTCGCCGTCCTTTGTGCCGCGATCCTGGGAGCACCCGGTCGAGACGGCCGAGTTCGCGGCGGTCGGCGTCACCTCGCTGCTCGAGGCGGTTCGCTCGGCCGATCCGGGGATCCGCGTCTACCAGGCGTCGTCGAGCGAGATCTTCGGCGAGCCGTCCGAGAGCCCGCAGACGGAGGAGACTCCGCTTGCGCCACTGACGCCGTACGGGGTCGCGAAGGCGTACGGTCATTTCATCGCCCGCTCGTACCGGAGGCGGCACGGCCTCCATGTCAGCTGCGGGATCCTCTACAACCACGAGTCGCCGCGCCGCCCGCTCGACTTCGTGCCGAGCAAGATCGCGGACGGCGCCGCGAGGGTCTCGCTCGGGCTCGCGGAGGAGCTGCCGCTCGGCGACCTCGACGCTGAGCGCGACTGGGGCTACGCGGCCGACTACGTCGAGGCGATGTGGCTGATGGTGCAGCAGCCCGAGCCGGACGACTATGTCGTCGCCACGGGCGAGCTCCACAGCGTTCGCGACCTCGTCGAGGCGGCGTTCGCTCACCTCGGCCTCGACTGGCGCGCCCACGTGCGGCACGACCCTGCGCTGGAGCGCGGCCGCGCCGAGCTGCATCGCCTCGCCGGCGACCCGGCGAAGGCGGAGCAGCGGCTCGGGTGGCGGCCGCGAGTCGGTTTTGCGGAGCTCGTGCACCTGCTCGTGGATGCCGCGGTCGCCCGGCTCACGGGCTAGCGGGTTGCGACCCCAGAGACGGCTGGAAGCTTCCGGTCGTCTCACTCGGCATCGTTGGCGCCTCGGGGCGTGTCTGCCGACGCCTTGCCTACGCGAGATGCAGGAGTCCAACGAAGGCTCCGACCAGGAGGCCTGTCAGGAGCGCGTACGAGATCGTACGGCTGATCAGGCGATCGATCTCGTATAGCCGGTACCGGAATGGCCACCCCCATGCTGAGCGGTAGCGCGACGACCGCGACGAAGAGCGCGCTTAGCGGGCTGGAGTTGCTGGCCTGCGCCGCGATCAGCAGTGATCGTCTTGTTGGTGAACGCGCCGACGTCGTCGACGCAGAGCGAGACGGCGAAGGTCGACCCGACAGCGACGTAGCCCCAGAACTGCCAGCGCCAGCGCCCTCGGGGGACGCGGCCGTCCGGGAAGAGCATGATTCACATTCCGAGCGGGCCGCGCGGTGGGCCGCGCCGGCCGCGCCTCTGGCCGCGCCAGCCGCCGCGCATCAGCATCCTCACGACGAAGAGAGCGACGACGATCGCGATCCCGACCGGGCCTCCGTGCAGTCCATGGAGGAGCATCCGGCATCGATTGTACGGACACGTCCGAGCGGGTCGTGCCGCTCGTTGCGACCGTGTGTTAGCGCCTACTCGTCACGACACGCCGCTCATGCACGAGCGACGCTTTCAAGCGTTTACCGGCCACGAGCCCACCTATCCGGTCGCCCGGCTCACGACTCCGTAACACCTCGCTTCTAGACTCTCCACGAATTGGCCGAGCAGCAGGAGCTTTCCGTCGACGAGGTCTACGAGCGGCTGCGCACGGCCGTCGACCGGGGCTCCCGGGACCTCGCCGCCACCCGCGGGCTCGCCGAGCGCTTCTGGGCCGTCAGCGCCGAGGCCCCGCTCGAGCGGCGCCCCGGCCCGAAGGGCTGGCTCGCTTTTCAGGTGAAGCGCGTCCTGCGGAAGACGATGCGCTGGTATGTCGAGCCCGCCTTCGCGGAGCAGCGAATCGTCAACGACGCGCTGCTTCGCCTCGTCGACGAGCTCTCCCGCCGGGTCGGCGAGCTGGAGCGCCGGCTCCAGCAGTGATGCGCGCGCCTGCCCTCAGCCTTTCGCGGAGCCCGGTATGAGGGTTGCCGTCTGCATCCCGCAGGTGCCGTTCGAGCGCGGCGGCGCCGAGATCTTCGCCGACGATCTCGTGGAGCAACTGCGAAAGCGCGGCCACGAGGCGACGCTCGTCACCGTTCCGTTCAAGTGGTATCCCGGCGAGCGTGTGCTCACGCAGGCCTTCCTCTGGCGACTGCTCGACCTCGAGGAGGCGAACGGTCGACCGGTGGACGCGGTCGTGGCGACGAAGTTTCCGTCCTACGCAGTCAGACATCCACGCAAGATCGTCTGGTTGCTGCACCAGTTCCGGCAGGCCTGGGACTTCGACCGCACCGCCTACGGCCAGTTCTCGGAGTCGGCGGCGGACCGCGCCCTGCGCCTGCGCGTGCTCGAGCTCGAGCGGACGTCGCTCGGCGAGGCGCGGCAGCTCTTCGCGACCTCGGGCAACGTCGCGCGGCGGCTCCGCGAGTCGACCGGGCTCGACGCGGAGATCATGCCGCATCCGCCCGCACCGCTCGCCTACCGCTGCGAGGAGCCGGGCGACTTCGTCTTCACCGTCAACCGCCTCGCCCCCGAGAAGCGGCTCGACCTGCTGCTCGAGGCGGCCGCCGCGGAGCCGTCGCTGCACGTCGTGATCGCCGGTGACGGGCCCGACCGGGAGCGGCTCGAGCGGCTGGCGCGCGAACGCGGCTTGAACGGCCGGGCCGAGTTCGTCGGGCGCGTCTCGGATGCCGACCTGGCGGACTGGTACGCGCGCTGCCTCGGCGTCTACTACGCGCCGGTGGACGAGGACTTCGGGATGGTGCCCTTCGAGGCCTTTCTCTCCGGCAAGCCGGTGCTGACGACGACCGACGCCGGCGGGCCGCTCGACGTCGTCCGCGACGGGGAGACGGGGCTCGTCGTCGCACCCGAGGCAGGCGAGGTTGCGCGCGGGCTCGCCTGGCTGCGCACCCACGCTCTCGAGGCGAAGGCGTACGGTGCCCGCGGCCGCGAGCTGGCCGAGCGGGTCACGTGGGACTCGTGCATCGACCGGCTGCTCGCGTCGGTCGCGTGAGCGAGAGGCGGCCGGGGACGTGAAGGTTTCGTACTTCAGCCCCTTGCCGCCGGACACGTCCGGGATCGCCGACTACTCGGCGCTGCTCCTGCCAGCGCTCGAGCGGCTCGTCGAGGTCGAGGTCGCCCGCCCGGGACGGACCCGGCCGCTGCCGGGAACGGATGTCGCGCTCTACCACATCGGCAACAACCCCGACGCGCACGGCTGGATCGTCGATGCGCTGCGGCGGCGGCCCGGCGTCGTCGTCCTGCACGACTTCGTCCTCCACCACCTCGTCGCGGGGCTGACGATCGGGCGCAAGGACGGACACGCATACCTCGCCGCGATGGAGCGCGAGGCCGGAGTGCCCGGGCGGCTGCTCGGCTACGGCGTCCTCGAAGGGCGCGTGCCGCCGCTGTGGGAGGTGCGGCCGCAGGAGTTCCCCCTCGCCGGCGTCGTGCTCGACCGTGCGACGGGCGTCGTCGTCCACTCCGGCTACGTCGAGGCCCGCGCGCGCGAGCACGGCTACGACGGGCCGCTCTGGCGGATCCCGCATCCCGCCTGGCCCGCCCCCGACGTCGAGCCGGCAGGAATCGCCGGAGCGCCGCTGATCGGCTGCTTCGGCCACCTGAACGAGAGCAAGCGGATCCCGCAGCTCCTGCAGGCGTTCGCGCAGCTCCGGCGCGAGCATCCGGGCGCTCGGCTGCTTCTCGTCGGCTCGGAGGCCCCGGGGTTCTCGATCCGGCACGAGCTGCCCGAGGGCGTGATCCGGGAGCCCTACGTGGAGGAGGCACGCCTGTGGTCGCTCATGGCGGCGTGCGATGCCTGCGTGCTCCTGCGCGCGCCGACGATGGGGGAGACCTCCGGCAGCGCGATCCGCACGCTCTCGCTCGGCAAGCCGCTCGTCGTCAGCGACGTCGGCTGGTTCGCCGAGCTCCCCGACTCGGTGGCGCTGAGAGTGCCCGCGGGCGGCGACGGAGAGGTGCCTGCGCTCGCGGCCGCGCTCGCGCAGCTGGCCGAGCCGGCGGTCGCCGAGCAGATGGGTATCGCCGCGCGTACTTACGTCGAGGCGGAGCACGACCTCGGGCGTGTGGCCGAGCGGTACGCGGCCGCGCTCGAGCAGGCCGCCGGCGACGCGCTCGTGCGCGAGCGGGTGCTGCGCGAGGTCGCTGCCGCCGCGGCCGACGTCGGCGCCGACGCCGAGGCGCTCGCACCGCTGCTCGAGGGAGCGGGCATCGTCTCCCCCAACGGGCGTGGCTCCCCCGGCCACGTCCCGGGACCTGGTCCCGGGGCGTGGCTCGTCGAGGCGGTGCCGATGTGGGCGTGGCTCGGCGGGCTCTATGCGGTCGCGGCCGCGGTGCTGCTCGCGCTCGGGCTCCGCGTTCCCTCGCCCTGGATCATGGTCGACGAGCTCGTCTACTCCGACATGGCCAGGAGCTTCGCCGCCACCGGGCACTTCCTGATCCGCGGCGTCCATGCCGGTTACGGACCGCTCTACCCGCTCCTGCTCTCGCCGGTGTACGCGGCGCTCGGTCCGATGAGCGGGGTCTACGGCGCTTTGCGCGCCGTCAACGCGCTGCTCGCAGCCTCGGCAGTCTTCCCCGCCTACCTGCTCGCGCGCCGCGTGGTGAAGCCGCCTGCCGCGCTCGCCGCCGCCGCGCTCTCGGTGGCGCTGCCGTCGCTCGCCTACGTCGGCACGGTGATGACCGAGAACGCCTTCTACCCGCTCTTCCTCTGGCTCGCCCTCGCGCTCGTGCTCGCTCTCGAGCGGCCGACCGTCACCCGCCAGCTCGTAGTGCTCGGGCTCTGCGGCCTTGCCTTCGAGACGCGGGCGCAGGCGGTCGCGCTCGTCGCCGCCGTCGCCACGGCACCGCTCGCGCTCACCTGGATCGAGCGGGGCCGCCCGCGGCGCCTGCGGGCCTGGGTGCCGCTCTACGGTGTGCTCGTCGGCGGGGCGGCGCTCGTCGTGATCGTCGAGATCGCGCGCGGGCGCTCTCCCGCCGCCGCGCTCGGCAACTACAGCGTCACATCGAATGCGGGCTACCGCCTCTGGCCGGCCGTGAAGTGGCTCGTCATTCACGCCGCCGAGCTCGACCTCTACCTCTGGGTGCTGCCGTTCGCTGCACTGATCGTCCTCGTCGCGAACGCCCGCCACCTCGACGTGCGCCTGCGCGTGTTCGCCGCCGCAGCGGCCTCGCTCTCGGTCTGGCTCTGGCTCGAGGTCGGGATCTTCGCCTCGCGCTACTCGCTGCGGATCGAGGAACGGAACCTCTTCTACCTCGCGCCGCTCTTCCTGATCGCGCTCTTCGCCTGGATCGAGCGGGGCCAGCCGCGGCCGCCGCGGGCCGCCGTCGTCGCGGCCGGGCTCGCCGCGGCGCTTCCCGGGACGATCCCGTTCCTCGGCCTCCTGAACATCACGGCGGAGTCCGACACGCTCGGGCTCCAGCCCTGGTGGTTCCTCGGTGACGCGTGGGCGGGCCGAAGCAGCGTCGCCGTCGCCGCCGTGCTCGTATCGCTCGCGCTCGCCGGCGCCTTTCTGTGGCTCCCACGCAGCTCCGCGCCGGTGCTGCCGGTGCTCGTTGCGCTCGGCTTCCTCGCCACGTGGCTGCCGCTCGAGCTGTGGACCCACTCCTTCCCGCGGCTCGGCTCGAGCGCGCTCGCCCAGGGCATCGGCGTGCAGCAGAAGAACTGGATCGACCGGGCGGTCGGCCGGGACGCACGGGTCGCCGTCCTCTGGACGGGCGGCAACGCGCTCGCCGTGTGGGAGAACGAGTTCTGGAACCGAAGCGTCGGCCCCGTCTACGACCTGACGACGCCGCTCGGGGGCGACATGCCCTCGACTCCGGTCACGGTCGACCAGCAGACAGGGATCCTGCACACTCCGACCGGCGGCACGATCGCCGCACCGTATGTCCTCACGCACACGGGCGACGAGCTCGTCGGGCGCGTCGTCGCCCGCGATCCGGAGAAGGGGCTCCTCCTCTACCGCGTGGCGCGGCCGGTCCGCTCGACCGAGTCGATCACCGGCCTCTACGACGAGACCACCAGCCCGTGGTCGAACGGCCACCCCGTCTGGACGCGCTACCAGTGCGCGGGCGGAACCTACGTCGTCACCGTCCGCAGCGACAATCAACTCTTCGCCGGCACCGTCCAGCGCGTTGAGGTGACCGGGACGACACCGGCCCGGAGGTTCGTCGTGCCGCCGTCGACGTCCGGGATCACGAAGCGCTTCCCGCTGCGTCCCCGGAACGGGGTCTGCCGCGTTTCCTTCGAGATCACGCCCACGCGGCGGCCGGCGGACTACCCGCGGCTGCAGAACCCCGATCCGCGTCTGCTCGGCCTGCATTTCGACGTTCACCGGTACGTGCCGCCGAAGTGAGGGTGGCGGTCGACGTCTCGCCGCTGTCGCACCAGCGCACCGGTGTCGGCAACTACATTCGCGGGTCGCTGCTCGGGATGACCGAGGCCGCGGCGGAGGACGACGAGATCGTCGCGTTCGCGCCGGCGAGCCGGGGCGGGCGGCGCGCGATCGACGCGGCGCTGGACGGGATCGCGGTCGAGCGGCGCGTGGCGGCCCTCCCCGCTGCCCACCTCTTGCGGACGGCGTGGAGCCGCATCGCGTGGCCGCCTGCGGAGCGGTTCCTCGGTCGCCTCGACGTGCTCCACTTCGGCGACTGGATGGTGCCGCCGCAGCGGAACGGCGTCCGCTCGACGATGGTGCACGACCTCGTGCCGGTCCACCATCCCGATTGGGTGCATCCGGACACGGCGGCGCTGCACGGCGCGAAGCTCCGGCACCTCCTGGCCTGCGACCTCGTCTTCACGAATGCCCGCTTCACCGCCGACGACGTCGCCGACACGCTCGGTGTCCCGATCGAGCGGCTGCGCGTCGCCTACCCCGGCGTCGGCGCGGAGTTCGCGGCCGAGGGGGAGCGGGCCGACCTCGGGCGGCCGTACGTGCTCACGGTCGCCACGCTCGAGCCGCGGAAGAACCTCGGCACGCTCGTCGACGCCTACCGTCTGCTGGGGGCAGAGGACCTCGCGCTCGCGGTCGTGGGCGCCGCGGGCTGGGGCGAGCGGCCGGCGCTCGGCCAGCCGGGCGTGCTGCTGCTCGGGTACACCGCGAACGAGGAGCTGCCGCGGCTCTACCGCGGCGCCTCGGTCTTCGTCTACCCGTCGCGGTTCGAGGGCTTCGGGATGCCGGTGCTCGAGGCGATGGCCTGTGGCGTCCCCTGTGTCGTCTCCTCGCACCCCTCGCTGGACGAGGCGTGCGGCGGGGCGGCCGTCCGCGTCGACCCCGAGGACGCCGAGGCGATGGCCGATGGGATCCGTCGGGCGCTCGCCGAGCGGGAGATGCTCGCCGCCGCCGGGCTCGCGCACGCCGCCCCCTTCACATGGCGCGAGAACGGCCGCGTCCACCTCGAGGCGTTCCGGGAGGCACTGTGAGGGTTGCGGTCGACACGACGCCGCTGCGCCTGACGGGCGCCGGGACGGCCCGCTACCTGCGGAACCTGCTCGCGCGGATCGAGTTGGACCACGACGTCCGCCGGGTCGCCTTCGGAGGGGCCGGCAAGGCTTCGGTGCTCGCGCGCGAGCTCGCGTGGTATCCGTTCGCGCTCGGCCGCCTCGACGGGGTCGACCTCTTGCACTGTCCCACCTACTACGGGCCGCTCCGGTCTCGCGTCCCGCTCGTCGTCACCGTGCTCGACCTCTCGGTCTTCCGGCATCCCGAGGCCTTCCCGCGCTGGACGCGCACCGCGGTGCCCGCGCTCGTCCCGCGCGTGCTGCGGGCCGCCAGGAGGATCCTCGCCATCTCGGAGTTCACGCGGGCGGAGCTCGTCGAGGTGCTCGGCGTGCCGCGTGAGAAGGTCGCAGTGGTCCCGCTCGCCGTCGAGCCGGAGGTCTTCCACCCGGACGGTGAGGCGGCGGGCGGCGACTACGTGCTCGCGGTGGCGACGCTCGAGCCGCGCAAGAACCTCGCGCGGCTCGCCGAGGCGACGCGGCGGCTCGGGGTGGAGCTCCGCGTGGTCGGTGCGGCCGGCTGGGGCGGCGTTGCGGTCGGCGGCGACGGCGTTCGGTGGGTCGGCCGGGTGGGCGACGAGGAGCTCGCGCGGCTCTATCGCGGCGCCGCGGTCGCTGCGTACCCCTCGCTGTACGAGGGTTTCGGCTTCCCGATCCTCGAGGCGATGGCCTGCGGCACGCCCGTCGTGACGAGCCGCGGCGGCTCGACGGCGGAGGTCGCGGGCGGCGCCGCCGTGCTCGTCGATCCGTTCGACACAGCCTCGATCGCCGCCGGG
>Ga0335085_10006118_pt1 | contig 19095 bp, 19 predicted proteins | sample Lox_Sample_45_FD_206712 | JGI IMG/M metagenome (GOLD analysis project Ga0335085, IMG submission 206712) | Soil microbial communities from Loxahatchee National Wildlife Refuge, Florida, United States - Lox_Sample_4.5 | ecosystem: Environmental > Terrestrial > Soil > Wetlands | place: USA...
CTGTGAGGTTCCGAAGGCGATGGCTGCGTTTTGCGGAGCCAGGGTGATCGAGACCAGTGCGGCCAGGGTCACCGTCACCGTCGTGGAACCGGTGACTCCGGCGGCGCTGGCGGCGAGGGTAAGCATGTCGGTGGAGACGCTGCTGGCGAAACCCGTGGTGGACGCGTCATTGGTGACTGCGAGGGCCGGCGTGCCCGTGCTCCAGAGAATTGAGGAAAGTACCTGCGTGCTGCCGCTGATGAAAGTTCCGGTGGCGGTGAAGAGCTGTTGAGTTCCCATTGGAATAGAAGCATTGGCGGGTGAGATCGCGATACCGGTCCGCCGGTCAACAGGCTGGTGACGTAAAGCTCGGCGGTCGTGGAGGGACCTTGGCCGTCGAAGCCGCCGGCCTCAAGGACCGTACCGTCAGTGAGGAGCGTCGCGGTTTGGTTGGTTCGATCAAAATTACGTGCTTCCGCCGAGTCATGCAGAATTGCTGTCGGTAAGAGGACCATACAAGAAACAGGCTGGGGGCGAGGGGAATGCGAACGCAGAATTCCAGTTGGCCAGCACGCGTTTTTCTGGGAGCGGGGCGCACCTATGTTGGATCTGAATAAGCTCATACCGCCGGGAGCGAGCCTTGACCTGACCTACGCAGTTGCGATCAACGACAGCTGCGACTCCGCTGCAACAATCGACCGCGATGCGCCGCAGAATTCGCCTGCCGGGAAGACGCGCCGCTCGTTCCGATTAGGCGGAGCTGCATACAAACCGGACGTTTCGACTGAAAAAAATCTTTCAGGCGCGTCCACATGATGGACCGTCCATTTTCTACCGGAGAGACCATCTCCGCTGGCAGCTGCACCACCCCCAGGGGAAAGCCCTGTTCGGCGACCGACAATCTGCTTCGGTCCCAAGCTTCGATTTCATCTCGTCGCACAGCCTTCGATTCTCCGGCTTCAGCGTGAGATGGCCCAGCAACTCTTTCCAAGAGCAACTTGAGTTCGTTCACGCCGAACGGCTTCGCGACGAAGTCGTGCGCGCCCGCCTTCATTACTTGCACCGCCGATTGGACCGTGCCATTGCCATTCATGACAATGACCTCGATGTCTGGCTGCAGGCGTTTGATCTTCCGCAAGACTTCGAGGCCGCCAGCGCCGGGTACGTTCAGATCAAGAAGGACAACATCGATGCTTTGAGAATCAATGACCCAAAAGCCTGTTCGGCAGATCCTGTGGCAGTGGTGTGGTATCCGAGAGTGACGGCAGCTTCTCTGCAGGCGTCGCGGACGAAGCGGTCGTTGTCAACGACGAGCAGATGGAGCGGAATAGGGCCCTCGATGGCGACGGGATGAATTGGAGTGGGTGAGGAATGTGCGGTTTGGGCAACTGCAGCGCTCATGGAAGACACCTCCTTCGTTGGTTTTGCTGGGAACTTTGTGATTTTGGACAGGGATTGTGTAAGGCGGGGGGAGAACCAGCGATGATCGAAGGTAAAATGCGAAGCGAAAAGGCTAGAGACGAGGTAGCAAGTTATTTTTCTGAGTTTTTGCTCTTCGCATTCTGCTTCAGGTCCTTCAGGTCGCTGTCGCGTCCCAAAGCCCGTTTATTCGCGATGAGGTCGTCCAGGGAAATGAGGTGGACCGGGACACCGAAGAAAGTGCTCTTAACCTTTTTCTTCCAGGCATCGTTGAATTCAACGCCTGTGATTTCGGTCAGAATATCAATGCGCACCGGAGCAATTCCGATCTGATAGACCACCTGTGCCTCGGTGAAGGTCTGGGCAGTGATCCCGTCATGCTCGAGGGGAGCGCCAAACTTTGTAAGCGCCTGCACGAGTTGAGACGAATTCTGCTGCGAATTGTGTATCCAGATGTCGAGATCTTTGGTATAGCGTGGCTCGCCATACTTCATGACTGCGAAGCCGCCAACGATCAAGTATTCAACCTGAAATTCGTTTAAGAGTTGTAGCAGTTCTCTGTAATGTGGGTTTTCTGCCATGGCTGACTTCCTCGGCTAACTCCACCAATTCCCAGGCGGCCGCAAAGATGGCTTCATCTCCCTGCTCCTGCCAAAACTCGATATCGAACGAACGATCCGGGAACTCACGCTCTAAGAGTCGCGTTTTCCATGTCGAATTATGAGGACCGCGCATTTAGCCTCTTCCAATCGGTTCAAGAATCAATCGCCGTTCCGGACGACCCTACGGCCTGCCGAAAGGTCATTGTCTTGGCCACAATGAACACTATCAGGATATCAGGGAGCAGGGGCCCGGTTTTCTCTTCCTGACAGGGAGGCTCAGTGCGTTAACGCAGCGGCTTTTTTCGCCGCCACAACGACCACGCCGACGCCATTTCGTCCAGTAGAAGCACTTGGTAGGCGTAGTTCCGGGCTAAGCGATCTGGCGAGTGGACATAGATACGGTCAATTGGCCCGACGGTAGCCAAGTCACGCGGACGATCCAGCGCGCGGCGAATCAAGCTGGAACCACTGTATCCATCATCAATGAATTGCCGTTCGAAGGGCACGGGTGTGCCGTCGTGTTGGGCGCGCTCGCTGAGCGCGGCTATCTAACTGGCGATGGTGTGCGCGCTGGCCTGCTGTTCGCTCGAAACCCGCGCGTAAAAGGCAGCTCGAATGGGTGTCATAAAAGCCTCCGAGCGGAGGCTGGGAGATCGCCGACGTGCAGGCAACCAAAAGCTTGGTTCGCAAACGAATCAAGGAAGGAGAGTCACAATATCGGAAACAGGTACGCTGATCTCATGCAATGGAAGCATCACGCGGACGGGGCTGGCCACGCTGCCAACGCCGCCCGCAACGGAAACCCATATTCCCATCCCGCACGCGGCGGTGGTCGAAACCCTGGTCGAGACTTTACGTCACAGGCACATTGGAGTCCTCGCCGAGGAATTCGCCGTATCGAGCGATGCCATGGAGATGCTTGGCATTCTCGACCTGGAAGCGAGTTTCGAAGGATGCCGATTTGCCATTGGAATCAGAAATGCCAACAACAAGCGCTCCCGGCTCGCCTGCACGGTGGGGCTTCGCGTCTTCGTCTGCTACAACCTTGCGTTTCGAGGGGACTACACACCCGTCCTTGCGAAACACTCAAAGCACTTTTCGCTTGAAGATGCACTATCCATTGGCGTGGACCGCATGCAACGAAACTTCGAGCCCCTGCGCCAACAGGTGGAGAACTGGCGAGCTCAGCAGCTCTCGACAGAGGCTGCGAAGCTTATGATTTATCGTGCATTCATCGAGGGTGATCTGGACGTCCCGAAACATTTGGCACAGAGAGTGCACGATCTCTACTTCAACCCGCAGCATGAGGAGTTCCAGCCCCGAACTATGTGGAACCTCTCGAATGCTTTTACGAGTGCATTCAAAGAACTCGACCCTATTCCCCTGTTCAAGGCTACAGCCAAGTTGGGCGCATTCTTATCCTCTCTAGGATGACCGCTACAAGTTGAGGTGCTTAGCAGGCGTCCAAGCCCGCTGCCGAAATCCCGAGCGAAGTCGAGGTATCTTGGAGATGTGCGCAGCCGTATTAGCGGTGGAGGCGGGGTCACGTGGAAACTGTACTTCGCCCTGCACAGGGAGGCTCTCTGCTTGGAGGGGTAAAATCTACGTCGAGTTCAAAATCGGGAAAAGCGCGCCCTGTGGTTTCGCAAAGAGCGCGAAAGGGTAGGGCACCCTCAGGTACTAGGGTGCGTCAAACAGCAAAGGATGCGCTATCGCCAAGTCTGTTTTCTTCGGCGCTCTCTACCATTGTGGCTGGCAACTGACGCCGAATGCGCTTCCCCACCCACCTTCAGTCTGAAATGTCTCCGGCCCTTGGCCATCGCATGGCGACAGAGCTTGCGAACCTCATCATCCGAATAGCCATACCACCCGACCGAAGTTGTGTATGCGGGATAGCCCTGATGCTTGAAATACCTCCAGCTGCTCTCTTTTTCCGCGGGCATTCCGCCGCAGCAGATCAAGGGCCGGTTGCGGAGTGCACGCATCGCTGATGTACCGAAAATCAATGGCCCTCCACGATCTGTTCCAGTTCCATTTCGCGAGCAATCTCCACAGGGGCTTGACTACGCTCGATGTCACCGGCAGCCTTCGCCATGACTCGTCGCTGAGACAGGCTCATTGGCGACTACGATAAGGCCGGATCGTGGGTCAACGACACGCATCGCAATAACAAGGCGGGTGCTGTGACTCTCTAATTGGAGCCCGAATCGGAAATTCAACTCCAGCCTTCAGTTTGAGCTCTATCGCTACGCGACAACCTGGCTGGACGCGAGTATCCCGGTCGTCGGTGACCGCCCTGCGGATCCGCCGCAATTTCCCGATTCTCTATGCGGAGGCGAAGCCCGACTATCCCTGCAATGTCAATCGCACGTTGATTGCAGTTGAATGAGACTAGTCAAGACGATTATGGAGACTAGTTAAAAAATTAATAAGAGTGTTTATGGGTTGTTTACTCCCTCGCCCTTATTGTGACGTAGCGCGATGGTCATGCGATTTTGGGAGGATCTCTCAATTGAACACGAACAGCCTGATCCAATGCCTGTTCTATCTGCTCGCCATGCTGGCGATCACTAAGCCTCTGGGTTGGTATATCGCAAAGGTGTATGAAGGCGAGGCACCAGGCCTGGGTCGCACTTTAGGGGGCTTCGAGAAGTTTCTGTACCGGCTCTGCGGCGTCGATTCCAAGGAAGAGATGGATTGGAAGGCCTACGCCAAGGCAGTTATGATTTTCAGTACAGTCAGTGTTTTCGCGTTGTATTTCCTTCAGCGCCTTCAACATCGTCTTCCCCTCAATCCGATGGCGATGTCACCGATAGCGCCTGATTTGGCCTGGAATACCGCCATGAGTTTCACAACCAACACTGACTGGCAGAGCTATGCCGGCGAGACAACCATGAGCTACTTGACCCAAATGTGCGGCATGGTTGTCCAGAATTTCGCGTCGGCGGCGGTCGGCATCGCCGTCATGGTTGCCTTAATCCGCGGGATGCGGGGTGTGCGAGGCAAAACCATCGGCAACTTCTGGGTGGATCTGTGTCGCGGCGTCCTTTACATCCTTCTGCCTATGTCCGTAGTGCTCGCGATCGTGTTCGTGTGGCAGGGTATTCCGCAAACGTTCAAGCCCAGCCAAACCGTAGCGTTAGTGCAGCCCACGAAGGATTCCAACGGTAATGTGGTCACGGAGCAAATTATTGCAACCGGTCCTGTGGCCTCGCAGCTCTCGATTAAGCAGATTGGAACCAATGGCGGCGGTTACTTCAACGTGAACTCCGCACACCCGTATGAGAATCCGTCGCCGCTAACGATGTTCCTGGAACTGTTCTGCGTTTTAGCGATCCCATCCGCACTCTGCTACACATTCGGAAAGATGCTCGGGGATACACGACAAGGCTGGGCCCTGTGGGCGGCAATGACTCTCATCTTCATTCCCGCAGTCTGGCTATGTGTTCATTCGGAACAGGCCGGAAACCCGGCCTTCACCCATATGGGCATCGATCAAACATACTCAGCGTTGCAATCCGGCGGCAACATGGAGGGCAAAGAAGTCCGTGCTGGGATCGCAACGTCGGCGTTCTGGGCGACTTCGGTCACAGCCACATCCAACGGGTCCGTTGTAGCGATGCACGACTCCTTCACGCCGCTTGGAGGTCTGGTTCCCCTGGTTTTGATAAAGCTCGGCGAAGTGATTTATGGAGGCGTGGGATGCGGCATTTACGGAGTGATGGTGTTCGTCATCATTGCGGTCTTCATGGCCGGGCTGATGGTCGGACGAACGCCGGAATATATGGGCAAGAAGATCGAGGCCTACGAAGTCAAGATGGCCTCGGTCGCAGCCCTGGTGCCAGCTTTTTTCATCCTGATTTGCACAGCTATTGCGCTGCTCGTCAAACCGGGATTGGCGGGACTCGCCAATCCGGGAGCCCATGGCCTCTCTGAAGCGCTGTACGCCTTCGCCTCTGCGGGCGGTAATAACGGCAGCGCATTCGCAGGACTGACTGCCTCCACGCCGTTCTGGGATACGTTCATGGGCATAACTATCTTTGCCGGACGGTTCTGGGTCATCATACCCGTGCTCGCGATCGCCGGATCACTAGTCCGGAAGAAGGTTCATCCCATAGGACCTGGCACGCTACCAACGCACACGCCGCTGTTCGTTTTTTTCCTCGCGTGCACCATCATCATCGTGGGCGCACTGACTTTCTTCCCCGCCTGGTCCCTCGGACCCGTCGTGGAACATCTCATGATGACAGGAGCTTGACATGCATAAGAAAGCGAGAAAACTCTTCGATTCATCCATTGTGATTCCGGCGGCCTGGGATTCACTCAAGAAACTGGACCCGCGGCATCAGCTCAAGAATCCAGTGATGTTTGTGGTCGAAGTCGGGTCAGTGCTAACCACGGCTTTATGGATACATTCCTTGGGCGGGCACGGTGAGGCCTCACCGAGCTTCATCCTGGCTGTATCGCTATGGCTCTGGTTCACGGTCATCTTCGCTAACTTCTCGGAAGCCATGGCAGAGGGGCGCGGCAAGGCTCAGGCGGCCAATCTCCGGAGAGCTCGAAAGGATACGCCTGCGAAGAAACTGTTGATGACATCTTCAGCTCCTGTTCCTCGCGGAAACAATGGTAAAGGCTGGAACTATGAGACGGTCTCCGCCTCAAAGCTGCGTAAAGGTGATGTGGTTCTCGTGGAAGCCGGTGAAGACATTCCGATGGACGGCGAAGTCATCGAGGGCGGAGCTTCGGTAAACGAGGCGGCGATCACTGGCGAATCCGCACCCGTCATTCGTGAAAGCGGCGGCGATCACAGCGCGGTAACGGGAGGGACCACCGTCCTTTCGGACTGGCTGGTAGTGCGCGTGACCTCCAATCCTGGAGAGACGTTCCTGGATCGCATGATCGCGATGGTCGAAGGAGCTAAGCGTCAAAAGACGCCGAATGAGATCGCTCTCAACATTTTGTTGGCCCTGCTCACAATCATCTTTCTCTTCGCGACGGTCACGCTGCTCCCCTTTTCGATCTACAGCGTTGACGCCGCTGGGCATGGGATTCCGATCACCGTCACGGTGCTCGTGGCTCTGCTCGTTTGCCTGATTCCGACAACGATCGGCGGACTCCTTCCGGCTATCGGTATCGCCGGAATGGATCGGATGATCCAGGCCAATGTCATCGCGATGTCCGGCCGAGCTGTCGAGGCCGCCGGTGACGTCGATATGCTTCTTCTCGACAAGACTGGAACCATCACGCTGGGCAACCGGGAAGCCGTCGAATTCTTTCAAACCGACGGATTGCCACCTGCAGGTCTCGCGGATGCCGCACAAATAGCCTCGTTGTCTGATGAAACTCCGGAGGGGCGCAGCATTGTGGTACTAGCGAAAGAGAAATACAACATACGTGAGCGGGATGTCCACAAGCTCGGTGCGAGCTTCGTTCCATTTTCCGCACAGACTCGTATGAGCGGAGTTGATCTTGCGGATGGGCGACATATCCGCAAGGGGGCCGCTGATGCCATCGAAACCTATGTCGCCACCCACGGCGGTTCGTTTCCAGTGATCGTACGAGAAACCGTGGAGCGCATCGCAAAAGGCGGCGGCACGCCCCTCGTGGTAGCCGATCGCGACAAGGTTCTCGGTGTCGTGCATCTCAAGGACATCGTGAAGGGGGGTATTAAAGAACGTTTCTCCGAGTTGCGGCAGATGGGAATCAAGACAGTCATGATCACCGGGGACAATCCCTTGACTGCGGCGGCCATCGCGGAAGAAGCCGGGGTGGATGACTATCTCGCGCAAGCCACCCCCGAAACAAAACTGGACCTGATCCGCCAATCTCAGGCCGGGGGACGCTTGGTCGCCATGACTGGAGACGGAACCAACGATGCGCCAGCCTTGGCCCAGGCCGATGTCGCCGTGGCGATGAACACTGGTACTCAAGCCGCCAAAGAGGCCGGCAACATGGTGGATCTGGATTCCAATCCAACCAAGCTAATTGAGATTGTTGAGATCGGGAAGCAGCTTTTGATCACCCGCGGCGCGCTGACGACATTCAGCGTCGCAAACGATGTGTCGAAGTACTTCGCGATTATTCCAGCCGCGTTCGCCACTACCTATCCCGCCCTAAGAGTTCTCAACATCATGCATTTGGCGACACCGAATAGCGCCATTCTATCGGCGGTCATATTTAACGCGGTGATCATCATCCTGTTGATTCCATTAGCGCTGAAGGGTGTGAAATACCGCGCTGTCGGAGCCAGCCGGCTACTCAGAGACCACTTCTTCATTTACGGCTTCGGCGGCCTGCTCGCACCCTTCCTCGGAATCAAACTCATAGACATGGTTCTGGTCACATTGCATCTGGCGTGAGGGACAAGCAAGGGAAAGGGATATCTTATGTTGAAGCAACTCAGGACGTCGGTGCTGGCGCTTCTCATGTTGATCGTCGGGGTCGGTTTGTTGTACCCGTTGGCGGTCGCGGCAATCGGACAAACGCTCTTTCCTGAAACCGCCAATGGCAGCCTGATCTACGGACCGGATGGAAAACCCATCGGCTCGAGGCTGATCGGTCAGCCATTCGACGGCCCAAAATATTTCTGGAGCCGTCCATCGGCAACCGGGCCATTTCCTTACAACGCGGCCGCTTCCTCGGGTTCGAACTTAGGACCAACAAATGATGTGCTGCTCAAGGCGATTCACGATCGTGTGGATGCATTGCACAAAGCCGATCCTGACAACAAGGACCCGATTCCAGTCGATCTCGTAACTGCTTCGGCTAGCGGTTTGGATCCCCACATTACGCCGGCAGCGGCCCTCTATCAGGTAAACCGCGTCGCGCGCGCACGGGGCATCGCACCAGCCACCCTCAAAGAAATGATCAAAAAGCACACGCAAGGGCGCTTGTTCGGCCTGTTGGGCGAACCCGCTGTAAACGTACTGGAGCTGAACCTGGAACTGGACGGAATCAAAGTTCGGCAGTAGGAGAATACTTATGCTCGATATCGCTTATACGGGATTGACCTTGCTTCTGGTAGCGCTTACCTTCGGAATGATTCGTCTGTTCGAAAGACTGCAGCCGGCGGATCGCGAGACAAGGAGGTACTGATGACCCCAATTTATTGGGCTGGCGCAATCGTCGCCACGTTTCTTCTGGGTTACTTGCTCGTGGCGCTCTTGAAACCGGAGATCTTCTAGATTTCCTCATCGAGAGCATCCACTTCGCCAGAGCGTCGACAACTACCCCGGGATCACCGTGGAGCATCACTCGGGAAGCTTCCTCTTGGGAGGGAAACAAATCCGCGTTGACCTCCGTGGTGTGTACAGCCTCGCACCATTCTCGAAGGCGAGTGCGTGCCCGTCGATGTCCTAAAAGAACAGCATGGAGGCGGATCCCGTTCCAGGTGCAGCGTTAGCAAACGACTGGAACTGCTGAGTAGACAATTTCTCAATCGCAAGGTCTATTTGGATCGCCTTCGTTCGGCAACAATGATCACCCGAATATCTTTCGCCTCGCGAACGACTCGCAAAATGAGATCAGTTCCGAACAGCCGGCTCCAGGAGCTATGATCGCAGCGGCTGAGGAGAATCTGCGTAATTTGATTTCGGCGCGCAAAGTCGATGATCCCTTCCGCGGCGTCATCGCATTGCAAGATTCGCGTCTCGATGTGGAGGTTTCTCGCAAAGTTTAAGTGCTTTTCCACTACGTTCCGATCTCGCGTTGGCAGCCGAGCTTTATCCTGAAGCGGAGCTACAGACACAGCAAAACATTCCGCACCGAGATAGTCGGCCATTCTTCGCCCGCGCCTGATCAGCATTGCCGTGGAAGCATCGGAGCTGACATAGATCAAGATCCGATCTATGGTCGCCATTGGTGATGAAGGCGAAGCACTAGAGACCTCTTGCTGCGTCCGACGCTCTTCTGATGTGCTAGCGATTTCCCGCAAGTCAAGTTCGTGCGCGGCCTGGCGCAAGGCCAGTTCTCGAAGAGCCGTGAGAGTCGATTCCTTAAAGAAATTGTCCATCGCCCTCTGTGCCTTTTCCGGGGCGTAGATGTCCCCACGCTTGAGCCGGTTCAGTAGCGCTCCGGTTGTCGCGTCGACCATGACAACTTCAGCCGCACTCTTGACAAACCAATCCGGCACGGTTTCGCGGACCCGAATACCTGTGATTTGGAAAACCTGGTCGTTGAGGCTTTCGAGATGCTGGATGTTCATGTTCGTGATTACGTCGATTCCCGCACCCAGCAGGACCTGCACGTCCTCCCAGCGTTTGGACCGCTCCGAGCCAGGCACATTCGAGTGTGCCAATTCATCGACAATGCAAATGGCAGGGCGTCGCGAAACGATAGCCGTGATATCCATCTCTTCAAACGCGCCGCCCCGATAAGCAAGGATACGTCTGGGGACGATTTCCAACCCGTTAGATTTCGCTATCGTGTCTTTGCGTCCATGGGGCTCGAAGTAACCTACGACAATGTCCTTTCCTTGTCGTTTAAGCTGTTGCGCTTCCTCGAGCATGCGGTATGTCTTGCCAACTCCGGCCGCATAGCCAAGAAATACTTTCAATTGACCACGGCTGCTTTGCTCGTAATCCTGTTCGCCGGCTCGACTAGTGTGGATAGACGACGACATCGATTCCTTCTGCAGAGCGTATCAGCCGCTCAATGGAGTTGCGCCAAAGCCGGCGCCACCCACCCTCACGCATGCTGTGCCCCACAAAGATCTGCGTGATGCCCTTTCCATGCGCAAATCTGAGGATAGCATCGAGCGCATCAAGACCGCTTAGGATCTCCACCTGAGCCCCGAGTTGGCGGGCATATTCCAGATTCTTCTGCAAGATGGATCGGTCTTCTTGCGAAATCACCGGCTGCTGTACATACACCGCAAAGAGCTGGCCGTGGAATCGGTTCGCATTTCGGCGACCGCTTTCCAGCATCTCAGCAGCGTTGGACCGCGGAGTTACACAAACGAGGATACGTTCCTCCACGCCCCAAGATTGATCGACACCGTAAAACCGACAATATTCCTCGAGCTGATAGTCCACTACGCTGGCTGCCACCAGGAGTGCCAGTTCTCGGAGACGGGAAAGCTTATGCTGCTCTGCGACAAGCGCAGCACGATCGGCGGCCGATGCGCCTCGGGGAAGAGTATCCGTGGCAGGAGCATCTACAACAACAATTTCGTCTGCGTGATCCAAGAAACCGCGGGGAATAGTGCACTGGGCGCGTTTGCCGGTGATGAGTTCCACTTCATCGCAGACTTTTTCGAGATACTGTAAGTTAACAGTCGTTATGACTGAGATGCCGGCTTCGAGGAACTGGTCGACGTCTTGCCATCGATGGGGATTTTGACTGCCTGGAGGGTTGTCATAAGCAAGCCCGTCAATCAATGCAACTCGAGGGTGCCGACGCATGACGGCGGATACATCAATAGATTCGGACTCGCCAGTCCTCAAGGTGGGAATGACCTCAAGCTGCTGTAAAATCGGATGAATCGCTGCGGGGTACTGCGGCTGCGTTGCACAAACCACAACATCTTCACCCCGCTCATGCCGTCGGCGGCCCTCATCAAGCATTTGGAAGGATTTACCAATTCCAGCAGCATAGCCAAGGAACACTTTCAGTTGGCCACGTCGCTTCCGACGCTCTTCAAGTTGGACTTGTGCGAGCAGTTGCTCAGGGCTGCGTCGCTGAGACGAATCATTTGCCATTAAGAACCACTGTCTACTAGGATCGCGTGAGCTACAATTTTAATACCCACGGGTAGTCGTTCAAGCATGGGGCTACGCAGCGTATCTGGCCCGACAGCCATAAGACCTCTACAAACAATTTATGGTTTGCGGGAGATGATCAGCCACCAGTTCTCGTGCAAGGGATCATTGTCTATGAAATGATCCTCCCTCCCGACAATCTCGAACCCAGCTTGTCGAAGCTCCTTTTCAACTTGGTCGGACGAGACTTCATGATCCTCTCTCGCTGTATTCCCAGAACCCTGTTCGGCCGCGTGCGGCTGTCGATCGACTACAACCAGACGTCCGCCCGAAACCAATGATCCAAACACATGAGCGAGAATTGGCTGAGAGTGGGTGAATTCATGATAAGTGTTGGCAACCAGTACTGCATTCACGCCTTGCCTCGGCAAATGTGGATCGTCGGGTTCGCCAAGCACAAGGCTAACGTTGTGTTGGCGTCTTTGGAGCGTCCGGAGCCACAGGAATACCAGCGGCAGCCTGCGGATATCCTCTGCCACAACTCTTCCGCTCTGGTCCACAGACGTCGAAAGTTTGAGCGTGAAATATCCCGAACCGCATCCCAGATCGAAGACTACATTTCCCGGTTTCAAATCCAGTGCCTGGATAACTTCGGAGGGCCGTTGCCAATGGTCCCGTTCGGCTTCAACAATGTTCAAACGTGAAAGGGTATTTAGACCCTGGTAGGCTGTATCGACTAGAAACAGGATCGCAATGGCGCACAGAACAAAAAGCGCAAGTTTGACGCGGTAGCGCGATTGGCTGGAGCTCATGACGCAGTGGAGCGTGAATCAGGTTTCGCGTATAGTCGTCGATCTCTCCGTACTACTTCGAGACTGGGAACTTCTGGTCGAGTGCGATGTTCAACATGAGTACATTCACGCGCGGCTCGCCGAGAAATCCAAGATCAGCTCGATCCGTAAACTGCGGGATCAATTGCCTTACCTGATCTGCGGAAGCACCTCGCGCCTTTGCGACACGTGCGGCTTGTACCTCAGCATTGGCTGGGCTGATCTGAGGGTCCAGGCCCGATGAAGAGGCCGTCACAGCGTCCGGCGGGATCGGTGCCTTCGCCTTGAACAGCAGCGGTGTCTTGTCATCATTGAAGGCCTTGATCAGCTTTACGTCATCAAGATCGCCATGCGCATCTTTGAACTGGTCCAACGGCGCTGAAGACTCGTATGGAATGTTGTTATCGAGGCAGTAATGAACCATACGATCCTCAATGCCATCGAAATCGACGATTTCCTTTCCCTTGTCATCCATTTTTGTCGTGCCGTGAAGGAGCTTGGCGCTCGTGGGGCCCAGGTTCGTGCCAGAACTGGCGGTCGCGTCGTAACCACTTCCCGCAGCTGACGGACGCGGATGAAAATACTCAGGCTTGGCGAAAGGCTGGCCGATGAGGCTCGATCCGACAAGCTTGCCACTGACACTCACGAGACTGCCGTTGGCCTGCCTCGGGAAAATAAGCTCGGACACGCCGGTCATCACCGCGGGGTACAGCAATCCGGTGAGAGCGGTAAAAACCAGCGTCAAACGAAATCCAGGACCAAGTTCCTTAAACATGTGCTACTCCTATTCTGGCGAGCTCCAAGTAGAGCCCGCACCTTTACGCCAGACGCAGCGCAACAATGATCTTGTCAATCAGCCAAATGCCGGGAAATGGCACGATGATTCCACCGAGGCCGTAGATCAGAAGGTTCCGGCCCAACATCTGGCCAGCGCTCACAGGCTTATACCTCACACCCCGAAGAGCCAAAGGCACCAAAGCGATAATGATTACCGCATTGAAGATGACTGCCGCGAGTACCGCGCTTTGGGGCGAGTGCAGCCCCATGATATTCAGCTTGTTGAGTTCGGGATACATAGACGCAAACATGGCCGGAATGATCGCAAAATATTTGGCAATGTCGTTGGCGATCGAAAAGGTGGTTAACGAACCGCGGGTAATCAGCAATTGTTTTCCGATGGCCACGATCTCGATCAGCTTGGTCGGATTGCTGTCAAGATCCACCATGTTGCCCGCCTCTTTCGCTGCCATGGTTCCGGTATTCATGGCGACGCCCACATCGGCCTGGGCAAGTGCCGGCGCGTCGTTGGTACCGTCACCTGTCATGGCCACCAGGCGCCCCTCGGTCTGCTCTTTGCGGATGTATTCGAGCTTGTCCTTCGGAGTAGCCTGCGCAAGGAAGTCATCCACACCGGCTTCTTGCGCGATGGCAGCAGCGGTCAAAGGATTGTCTCCGGTGATCATCACCGAGCGAATTCCCATGACGCGCAGCGAGGCAAGCCGCTCCTTCATCCCACCTTTTACAATATCTTTGAGATGAACGACGCCAAGAACTCTCGCCCCATCAGCTACCGCGAGAGGCGTGCCGCCATTTCTGGAAATGCGGTCAGACGTCTCCTGAAGAGAGGGAGGCACCTTGCCGCCGGCCTCCTTCACGAACTGCGCTATGGCGTCAGTCGCGCCTTTCCGCAGCCGGCGGCCGTCCATGTCAACGCCGCTCATTCGGGTATATGCGGAGAACGGAATAAACTGAGCGTTGTGCTCGGCGACTTCACGACCGCGGAGGCTGTATTTTTGCTTGGCCAGCACGACGATTGAGCGCCCCTCGGGCGTTTCATCGGCAAGGCTTGAAAGCTGAGCAGCATCTGCCAATTCGCTTTCGCTTACTCCGTCGACCGTTATGAATTCGACGGCTTGTCTATTGCCCAGAGTAATGGTCCCGGTCTTGTCGAGAAGCAATGTATTGACATCGCCCGAAGCCTCCACCGCCTTTCCGCTCATGGCCAGAACGTTGTGTTGCATCACGCGATCCATTCCCGCGATACCAATGGCGGAGAGCAATCCGCCGATAGTCGTCGGAATCAGGCACACGAGTAGGGAGACGAGAACGGCAACCGTCGGGGCACTACCGCTGCCAACCGCTTGGATTGCGTATTTCGCATAGGGCGGCAGAGTTGCAACCGCCAGCAGGAAGATCAATGTTAGACCAGCAATCAGGATGTTCAGAGCAATCTCGTTCGGAGTCTTCTGGCGCACTGCGCCTTCCACCAGAGCGATCATCCGGTCCAGGAAGGTCTCACCGGGATTCGAAGTAATCCGGATCTTGATGTGATCCGACAGTACCTTCGTACCGCCCGTCACCGCACTTCGGTCGCCCCCTGATTCTCGAATCACGGGAGCGCTCTCTCCAGTGATAACAGATTCATCAACACTCGCGACACCGTCAATGACCTCGCCATCTCCTGGAATGAGATAACCTGCCTCGCAATAGACGACATCGTCAGCGCGCAACTTTGAAGCCTGCACCATTTCAAACGCGCCATTTGGCAAAAGCTTCCGGGCCATCGTGTCAGTTTTGGTCTTGCGCAGGGCATCGGCTTGAGCCTTGCCTCGCGCTTCCGCCATGGCTTCTGCGAAATTGGCGAAGACGACCGTAAACCACAGCCATAGTGCGATTTGAATGCCAAAGAGAAGACCGCCAGCGCCTGTGACCGCATCCTTGATCACGTAAATCGTCGTTAAGGCCGCTCCGACCTCCACGACAAACATCACCGGGTTCTTTGCAACCATCCTGGGGTCGAGTTTTCTGAAGGACTCTTTGGTCGCACGTTTCACAATTTCCGGGTCGAACAACGGGCGAGCTCGGACCCCCCTGGATATAAGTTGCGAAGCATCCTGCTCTGTTTCCTGCTTGCTCTCCACCGGAGGAGCACTGACTGTAGGCATTTTTTAACTCCTCATTCGCAATTACATTTTCGTGGCGGGATCTACGTAGAGCCCGACCCTTAGAACAATTTTCCATTTAGCATTTGCAAGTGCTCAACAATCGGACCTAAGGAGAGCGCCGGAAAATAAGTGAGCGCGCCCACAATGATCACGGTCCCGGTCAGCAAAACTACATACAGCGGCCCATTCGTTGGCAATGTGCCGCTGGTTACGGGAACCAGTTTCTTCGTAGCCAAGCTGCCGGCGATGGCGAGAGCAGGAATGATGAAGAGGAATCGACCCACCAGCATGTCAAGACCTATCGTCAGGTTGTACCAGGGCGTGTTCCCGTTGATGCCCCCAAAGGCACTCCCGTTGTTACCCGCACCGCTGGAGTATGCGTACAAGATTTCAGAGAAGCCGTGCGGCCCCCCGTTATTTGTATTCGCGATGGCCGCTCCGGGTGCGTTCCAGTAGCCGCCTTTCGCAAACGGCGCCACCGAACTGAGCGCTGTAAACCCGAGGATGCACATTGAGGTCGCGAGAATCGCGAGAATGGCCATCTTCACTTCTTTTTGCTCGATCTTCTTTCCTACATACTCGGGCGTACGCCCGACCATCAGGCCTCCGATAAAGACAGCGACGACTGCATAAATCAGCATGCTGTAGAGACCGGCGCCGACGCCTCCAAAGATCACTTCGTCAGTCTGAATGTTGAACAGCGGAACTAGCCCGCCGATGGGCGTGAAGCTGTCGTGCATGCCGATAACCGCGCCGCAACTGGCATCCGTAGTCACGGTGGCAAAAAGCGCCGTCATCGGATTGCCGAACCGGACTTCTTTCCCTTCCATGTTCCCGCCCGGTTGGCTACCCGTATAGGTGCTTTCCACTCCCATCTTCGTAACCATCGGATTTCCGCTTTGCTCGGCCCAATAGCAAATGAAGGCGCCAGCGAGGAACATTGCGGCCATCGCCGCAAAGATCGCCCAGCCTTGGCGAGTATCGCGCACCATCTTGCCAAACATGTACGTCAGGCCAGCCCCGAGAGAGAAGATCAGCATCATTTGCAGCAGGTTCGCCAATGGCGTCGGATTTTCGTAGGGGTGCGAAGAGTTTGCGTTGAAATACCCGCCGCCATTGGTTCCCAGCATTTTTATTGCTAACTGCGACGCCAGGGGGCCTTGCTCAATGACCTGGGTCGGGCCTTCCATGGTCGTGACCGTAGCAGGACCCTTGAAGTTTTGGATCGATCCTTGCCACACGAAAAACAGCGTCGCCAGGATACAAATGGGAAGCAGGATGTAGAGCGTGCAGCGAGTTACGTCGACCCAAAAATTTCCTATTGTCTTCGCAGTATGGCGCGCAAACCCACGGATCAATGCAACGGCAACTGCAATGCCCACAGCGGCGGAAACAAAATTCTGGACGGCGAGAGCCGCCATCTGCGTTAGGTAGCTCATGGTAGTGTCTGGCGAATAGGCCTGCCAGTTCGTGTTCGTCATGAAGCTGACCGCCGTGTTAAACGCCAGGTCCGGAGTCATCGCAGTCGCGTTTTGCGGCGCCTGCGGCGTTGAAAAATGCATCGGGTTCAGCGGCAGATACCCCTGCAACCGCTGCAGCGCGTACACGAAAAGGAAGCTGAAGATACTCAGCGAAATCATGGATGCGGAATACCTAATCCAGGATTGCTCCTCATTTTCGTGCACTCCGCCCAGCCAATAAATCAGGCGCTCCAGCGGGCGAAAAACAGGATGAAGAAAAGTCCGCTCGCCCTCGAAAACCCGGTGCATAAAAATGCCAATAGGCTTTGTAATGGCGACCACGATGGCGAAAAAGATCACGATCTGGGCAATGCCGAGTACAGTCATCTCACCACCTCAAAAGTTTTCCGGCCGAAGCAGGGCATACATTAAGTAGACGAACAGACACACCGCGACGATTCCCGCAATCGCGTATTCCATCGAATCCTCCTACAGGCGTTCGGACGCCTTGGTAAATCCCCATAACAGGGCAAAGAAGATGATCACAACAGCTACATAGAAAATATCCAGCATGGTTCACCTCACTCTGGAACTTGAATTTGCAGTACGGACGCGCATCGTGATCGACCCCGCACACACAAAAGATGCGGCAACGACGTTAACTTCCATAGCGAAACAGGAAGCCGCACCCCTGTGCCTAGGACCTTGCGTTGTCGCGGAATCCACAAGTTCTGAAACCAATGTGGCATTTGGAGCTCCGCCGAGTTGGACTGGCAGAACTTCCTCTCCCGGAAGGCCGAAAAACAGTGGTGTCCGCATGTTCTTTGCTAACAGAATTGCTGTTCGAAGCACCGCCCTAACATCCTGCCAATCTCCCGTTAGAGTGAAGCCCGCGACGACCGATGAATTTGGCGAAATGTCATCCACGGAATAAGAAGGCGATTCGATTCCGTTAACGGTCCGTTGAGTTAGCGCCTGCGTCTTCATGGCAGATCCGACTTCTTTCTTCTCTTGAGGGCAACAAAGACAACTTGGTGGCCTTTAGATCGCAGGGCCTTTACCTTCCGACGTTCTGGTGTCGGCCACCAGCGTTTGCGCCCGCAAACAACAACCAAGGAGTTTGGCCGAAGCACTCGCAAAAGAGTGTCGACTTGATCTCGACACAGATACAAATGAGCGCTGGGCTCGAAGGTGCTTAACTCCGGGCGGCAAACCAAGTCGGAAAGAAGGCGTTCTGTAAAAGGAACCGAGACTAGCGGCGCATTGGGAGGCAACGCATACGGCACAGCGATGGCGGCTCGTAGTCGGATGAATGCTCCAAGATGCCGTGCTAGTGATCCGGCTGTCTTCAAGGCGACCACCGTGGCCTGGGGATCAGTAAAGATGACGTTTACTTCGAGCTGTCCTGGCCCAAGTTCTTCAGCCGTGTCCCAACCAACCGGTGGCTGCGCCGGCTTTTCTGTTGCGCTGATGCACTGACTTTCCATTCCGCTCATCCGCTAGGGATTGTGCAGCGCAGGGGATAAACAGCGCATAAACGCGTCCTTACAACGGCATAAACTAGCTTCAGTTAAACCGGCTGTTGATGGAGCCCTTCAGTGTGGGACGTGAAAGCGGTAGCCAGCCCAAGCATCGGTAACGAGGAAGCGGGGCTTGGACGGATTGGGCTCGATCTTCTTGCGCAGGCGGTTAACAAAGACGCGCAAATACTCCAATTCATCCCCGTAGTCTGGACCCCAGACTGCTTGCAGCAGCTCGCGATGAGCAATTGTCTTGTTAGGCCGCGCGAGGAAGTACGAGAGCAAATCGAACTCCTTTGCCGTGAGGCGGGAAGTGCGGCCGCTCACGGTCGCCTGCCGTGAGGGAAGATCGATTTCAACGCCTTCCAGCGTGAGTTGTCGTAGTCCCGCGTCATCGGGAGCCTGCGGTAGTCGCCGCAAAGTCGCCCGGATCCGAGCAAGGAGCTCTGGCGTGCTGTAAGGTTTAGTTACATAATCATCGGCGCCAGCATCGAGTGCTTGTACTTTGTCTTGTTCTGTGTTGTTCACAGTTAACATGACGATTGCAATATCAGAACTAGAGCGAATGACTCGACAGGTTTCCAGTCCACCGCTTCCGGGCATGTTCATATCGAGCAGCACGAGGTCGTACGCTTCCAACCG
>Ga0335085_10006119_pt1 | contig 19095 bp, 24 predicted proteins | sample Lox_Sample_45_FD_206712 | JGI IMG/M metagenome (GOLD analysis project Ga0335085, IMG submission 206712) | Soil microbial communities from Loxahatchee National Wildlife Refuge, Florida, United States - Lox_Sample_4.5 | ecosystem: Environmental > Terrestrial > Soil > Wetlands | place: USA...
GGTGGCGTCCCCCAGGCGGCAGATGCCGTCCAAGTAAAGGGTGCCGCCCTTGGCCTTTTCCCAGGCGCCGCCTTCGGCGAACAGGCCCTCGCATCCCTCCCCTTCCGCGTTATCCATGCAGTGGAAGATACGGAAAGGGCCGTCGGCCCGGCGGCTGCGCTGGTGCAGGGCCTGGGCGAAAGACTTTTTGCCCGTTCCCTTCTCACCCTGCAGCAGCACCGGCCATTCGTCCTCGGCCCATTGGGCCATGTTGTCGAAAACCAGGGCGAAGCTCTTGTCCCGGCTGGCGATTTTGCCGGCGTTTTGCGGAAGGGCGCCGCCCTTGGAAAGAGGCGTGACGTCCCGGACCACTTCCACCGCGTATTCCACCTGGGCGTTGGCACCCTTCACGGGGAAGACCGAGACCTCAAACTCCCGGTTGGCGCCCTTCACCGCCATGGTGCAGTAGGTGGTGGCGGACTGGCCCTGCTCGAAGACCTTGCCCATGTTGCAGAAGAAGCATTTTTCCTTGAAGCCGTAGAACATCTCGTGGCAGGAGCGGCCACGCAATTCGTTGAGGTCCGCCCCCAGGTTCTTGCGGGAGGTGGAGTTGGCGTAAACCAGGCGGTAGTTGCGGTCGATGATCTTCACCGACTCGGCCATCCCATCTAGGACGTTTTGGAGGAAGGGCGCCTTCATGTAAAGGGCCGGTGGCCGGAAGCGGCGGGGGCTCAAGCCTTTTCCCCCCGCGCAAGGACGGGACAATAAAAAAGCGGAAAGACCTGGGTTTTCAGGTCCTTCCGCTTCGCTTTCAGCTTTTTCACTTGGAGCTTTTCCCTTTTACCGCAGGGGGGTGGCCGGCTCGGCCTTCTCGGCCGCCTTTTCCAACTTGGCCGCCTCAGGCTTGTCGGACGAAACCTTGGCGTAGTCGGGCTTTTCCATCCCGTGGCCAGTGGAGAAATGTTTCATGCGCTTCTTGATATCCAACAGGTCCTTTCGCACTTGGGTCAATTGTTCCGCCAGGTCCTGTTCCTCGCCGAAAACCTCGATGGCCTTCTCCAGGAGCTTGAGGGCTTCCTGCTGGAAGCCCGCTTCCTTTTGGAGGATGGCCGGCAGTTCATGGGAGGAAACCTCCGGGTTGCCGTTCAGGTTGAGGCTCACCGGAATGCCGGTCAGCTCAAAGAGGGTTTTGCAGAGGCCCTGGTAATGCTGTTGGGCCAGCGAAAGCAGCTGCCAGACGGCCTTCATGGAGCTTTCGTCGTCCGGGCCGATGTTGGAAGTGGCCGAGGCCAAATGAAGCACCCGGTGGTAGAAGATTTCCAGGATCTGGAAAAGAAGGGCGGCCTTGCGCAGGGTGATCTTGCTGATATGGGTCTTGTTGTTCAGGAGTACCTTCACTTCATGCATCTTGCTTTCGCATTGCTCGAGCAGTTCCCTGTTGGCCCGGGCGTCGCGGGGGCTTATCCTCAGGGCCCGGCCCGCCAGGTGTTGGACATCCTGTTCCAGGCGTTCCACGGTCTCGATCAGTTGGAAAAGTGAAAAGTAGAAGTTCATATGCTTTCTCCTTTACTTGAAGCCCTCGCTCACGAGGTCAAACTTGGGGGTGGATAATATGGGTGTGTTGGTACATTTGAATATACCTCTTGTACCTTTTAGGTTACATAAAAATCATCGTCGGCAATGAATTATGGGCCAAAAATAGGCTTTTATTTAATTTTAAGGGTTAAACGAGATTCTAAGAACGATAAAAATAAGGACATTTCTGTCTTATTTATGTCAACTTTTACACAGATTTTACGTTTAAAAAGCTTATTTCTAAAGGAAATCCCACTTTCCGCCATCCCGGAACTTGCATTCAAAAAGCCTCTCCCCAATGATGGCCCCCATTTCTATCCCGCGAGGTGAACCATGGTGAAAGAAGGCCAGAAAGCCCCGATGTTTAAATTAGACGATGACCAGGGACAAAAGGTGTCCTTGGCGGATTTCAAGGGAAAGACGGTCGTTCTTTATTTCTATCCCAAGGATTTAACCCCCGGTTGTACCCAGGAAGCCTGCGACTTCCGGGACAATTGGGGCGCCGTGAAGAAGAAAGGCGCGGTAGTCCTGGGCGTCAGCGCCGACCCGGTCAAGAAGCACCAAACCTTCAAGGACAAGTACAAGCTTCCTTTCACCCTTCTCTCGGACGAGGACAAGAAGATGCTGAAGGAATACGGCGTCTGGCAGAAGAAAAAGTTCATGGGCCGGGAATTCATGGGCATCGTGCGTACCACCCTCATCATCGGCAAGGACGGCAAGATCAAGAAGATCTGGTCCCCAGTAAGTGTAAAAGGACACGCGAATGACGTGCTTGAAAACCTTTAATCCATTCCTAGGGCAAATGAGGTTCACGGTGAGCGACCAGAGGGAGTCGAATCCGTCGCCGGTTTCCGTCAAGGGCCATGCGGTGGACGTGCTGGAGAACCTGTAAGCCGGATGCCCAAAGCCTCCGTTTACCACATCCAGATCAACGTTTCGGACGCACGCCGCTCCCTGCCCTTTTACAAGTCCCTGTTTTCCCATTTGGGTTACCGGATCGTGGACGAAAGCCCGGGCCACATTGGGGTGAGCAACGGGACAACCGATCTTTGGATCATCCAATCGGGGAAAGGGCATTTGAAAAGGAAGTTCCACCGCAAAGGGCCGGGCCTCAACCATATTTCCTTTGGGGTGGATTCGCCCGAATCGGTGAAGAAGTTCACCCGCGATTTCCTGAGGAAGAAAAAGATCAAGCCTCTTTATCGAAGCCCCCGCCTTTTCCCGGAATACCATAAGGATTATTTCGCCGTTTATTTTGAGGACCCCGACCGGATAAAACTGGAAGTGACCTATGTTCCCCGGAGGAGGAAGCCGTGATCCAGCCCTACGAAAACCACCAACCCCAATTCGGAAAAAACGTCCGCGTCCACGACCAGGCGGTGGTCATTGGCCAGGTGACCCTGGCGGACGACGTCAACCTTTGGCCCGGGGCGGTTTTGCGCGGGGACATGGCGGCCATCCGGGTGGGAAAACGCACCAACATCCAGGACGGTTCGGTCTTCCATACCGACTCGGGTTACCCGGCCGTCATCGGGGAGGACTGCGTGGTGGGCCATCAGGCCTGCGTGCACGCCTGCACCATCGGTGACCGGTGCCTGATCGGTATCCGGTCGGTCATCCTCACAGGGGCCCAAATCGGTGATGAATGCATCATCGGCGCCGGCGCCGTGGTGACGGAGGGGAAAGTGATCCCGCCCCGATCCCTGGTCTTGGGGGTCCCGGGAAAGGTGGTGCGCGCGGTGACCAACGAGGACTTAAAGGGCATCCTGCACGGAGTCCAGGAATACCTCCATTTAAGGGAACAACTGCCGCCGGTTTCCTAACATAAACCGCCAAAACGCCATGCTGGCATTTTTAAAATCTTATAAGTTTGCGTCTTCTTCGGGCCTGCGGCGTGGATCGGTGACGGGGATGTAGTCCAGCTTCACGTCCCCCAGGACCGAAAGCTGGCAGGCCAGGCGCCAGTTGGGCTTGGCCTTGATGGCGGCCAGCGTTTGCTTTTCCCTCTCTTCCATTTCCGAAAGGTTCGATTCCCCTTCCAGCACCTCGGTCAGGCAGGTGGTGCAGACGGCCCGCTCGCAGCGGTAGCGGATGGGAAGGTCGTAACGGAAGGTGGCGTCCACCAGGGTGTCGTTCAGGTCCACTTCGCATTCCTGGCCGGATTTGGGGAAGGTGATTTTGGCCGTCTTGGGTTGTTCCATGGCTGCGCATTATAGCGGCGTGCGTTGTAAATCGGCCAAATCCCCAATTACAATGGCGGCTGGTCCGGGAGGATTCATGATGATTTATTTGCGCTTCATCCACTTTTTCACTTTTATCTTCTGGTACGGCACCCTGCTTTATTTCACCTTCATCCAGGCGCCCGTTTTGTTTAAGACCCTTCCGCGCCAGCTCTTCGGCGAGGTGCAAAGCCACCTCTTCCCCGCCTATTACTGGATCAGTTATGTCTGCGGCGCCCTCCTGGTCGTCACCTATCACCTGCTCCATCCGCTGAAAAACTACGAGAGCCAGGACTGCGTGAAGATCACCGCCCTTTGCCTGATGCTGCTCTTTTCCCTGGGCCAGGGCCTCTGGATCGGCCCCAAGGTGGCGGCCCTCCGGGTGGAACGACAGGCCGCGGAGGAAACCAAGGATCAGCCCAAGATAGACGCCCTTTCGAAGGATTTCGGGAGGGCCCACGGCATTTCCAGCCTTTTCAATTTGGTGGTCATCCTTTCCGGGACGGTATACCTGGTCTACTGGTTCGGGGAATTAAATCGCTGATCCATTCCCCGCTTGTCGGTTCGTCCAGCCTTTTTCCGGACCTTAAACTATGCGTTGTCCCCGGGGAAAACGCCGGTTTCGGTCGCCGTTTGGGATTATTGCCGGCTCTTGGCGTCCTTTCCCTCAAACGTTTTAGGGAAAGCCTTTCCCAAATTTCGCGTGCCTTTTCCTTTCTTTTCTCCGTTAGTTTGTTTATTTTTTGATCACGAAGGCTTGGCGTCGAAGGGGATTCCCGTCTCCCATTTCCGAAGGAGTATGAACATGGCCATCTTCCAGGAGCCGGTCAAGAAATACCTTTACCATTTGGGCCGGGTCGACCATCCCGTCCTCAGGGAGATGCAGGCCTACGGCGAGTCGAAGGAATTCCCCATCGTGAACTGCGAGGTGGGCCGGGTCCTCTACCAGCTGACCGTTCTTTCCAAAGCCAAGAAAGTTTTCGAACTCGGCTCGGGCTTCGGCTATTCCACGATGTGGTTCGCCTTGGCCCTGCCGCCCAACGGCGTGGTGCACCATACGGACGCCGACCCGGAAAACACCAAGCTGGCCCAGCATTACTTCAAGAAGGCCGGGCTTTTGAAAAAAGTCCGTTTCCACTCGGGGGACGCCTTGGAAAGCCTGGCCCAAACGCCGGGGAACTTCGACATCTACTACTGCGACATCGACAAGGAAGGCTACCCGGACGCCTACCACGCCATCGACCACCGCATCAAACCGGGCAACCTGGTCCTCACTGACAACCTGCTTTGGTCGGGCAAAGTGGCCCATCCCAACCCGGACGCGCCCACCCGGGCCATCCTGAAATACACCCGGCTTTTCTGGAACGACCGGAATTTCGCTTCTTCCATGCTGCCGATTCGCGACGGCGTGGGGTTCCACCTGCGGTTGAAACACCCCCGCAAATTCTGACTTTCCGGGGCGGATCCATATAGTAGAATCCCGCCATGAAACGGCGGGTCTTTCTTCTATTCTTCTTGCCCTTCGGCCTTTGTCACGGCGGGCCCGATTATTCCTCCCACGTCCAGCTCCACGTCAACCGGCAGGATTTCGCTGGCATGGAAAAAACCCTCCGGGATTGGCATCGGTCAAATCCGGGTGACATGGAATGGCTTGTGGCCGCCGGGGATTATGATTATTTAAAGGCCCAGGACAAGGCCCCCACCCTTTGCGCGCCATCCTCGCGGGAAACCCCGGTCGTGTGGCTCCAGGTTCCGGCGGTCCAACGCGACCCACCCGGCAAAAACCCCGCTTACTTCGACCACCCCTTGATGTCCCAGGCCGTCACCTGCTGGCGGAAGGCCCTCTTTTCCTGCCCTTGGCGGCTGGACCTTTGCTTCAAGCTCTCCCGCCTCTTCCAGGATCTTGGCGATTTCCAGTCCCAATACGACACCCTGGCCAACGGCTTCCAATACCTGGACAAAAACCGGCGGAACCTGAAGTGGGTGGACCCGGATTTCCTCCCCCCTTCCACCGCCATCCCGCCCCGCTTGCGGGAAACCATCGCCTTTTACTTGGGCCAGGATAAGCCGGAGGCCCAGGACAACGCCCACCGCTTGATCCGTCTGGGGATCACCTTTTTTCCCCAAGACCCTTATTTCTACAATTCCCTGGCCGCTTACTATTCCGCAAAAGAGGACTGGCCCCATACGATGAAATACTTGCTCATCGCCTCCGGGAAAGCCCCAAAGGAGAGCCTTTTTGTTTTCAATATCGGGAACACCCTGGCGGGCATGGGGAAGAAAAAGGAAGCAAAAATCTACTATCGGCAGGTGGTCCAAGAAAACCAATATCCGGACTGCGTGGAAGCGGCGAAGAACTTCCTGGCAACTTCCGGCAAACAAAAAGTGGATTGAATCAGAAAGGCTAAAGGCCATTTAGCCACAGATAAATGGGATACATGTGATAAACATTAGGGATGAGTTTTTGATCGTATGTTTAGGCCTTAACAAAAATGAATCGGATTAAATTTTTAATCCAATTAATCCCATTCATCCGTGGCGAAATTGATTTTTTGGATTTGATTCAGACGATCTGGGACGGGTAAATTTTTTTCCTCACCAGCTTCCCCACTTCCCCCTTGACCCTTTCCTTGTCCTGCGGATAGGTCACGCCGAACCACTGGTCCTTGGTGGAAAGCACCTGGACCGTGGCTTCCCGCTTGGCGATGGCGTCGTCCACCACGCGGGGCAGGAGGAATTCGGACTTCAAGTCGCCTCCCTTGGCCTTCAAAAAGGCCGTGAAGCGCCCGCCGATCTGCTCGAAAAGGCGGGGGGTGAAACCCCAGATGTTCATGGAAACCGTCACAGTACCCTTTAAAGGGTGCTTTTTTCCCGCTTCATCCAGGTGAAAAACCTTCCGGCCTTCCGTGCCGATCTGGGTATGCTCCACCACTTCCTTGAGCTTCCTCCCGGGCCCGATCCGGCAGACACCCCGGGCCACGGTCCCATGCTCCGAGAGGGTTTTGGAGAGGGGAAACCCCACCATGGCATAGGTGGCCGCGTCGTTCTTCTTGATCTTCCTCAGGAACCCCGCCATCACTTTGAAGGAATTCCTTCCATAGAAATCGTCGGCGTTGATGACCGCGAAAGGCTCCTCAACGGCGTTTTGGGCCACCCAGACCGCATGGGCCGTACCCCAGGGTTTCTGGCGCCCCTCGGGGACCTTGAACCCTTCCGGCACCATGCCCAGTTCCTGGAAGACGTAACGCACCGGGACCTTGGATTCCCATTTTTTTCCCACCAGCTTCTTGAAATCCGCCTCGATGTCGTGCCGGATGATGAAGACCACCTTGCCAAACCCGGCGCGGATGGCGTCGAAGACCGAATAATCCAAAAGGGTTGTCCCGCCCGGACCCATGGATTCCATTTGCTTCAGGCCGCCGTAGCGGCTTCCCATACCCGCGGCCATGATCAGTAGCGTTGGTTTCATCGCTTACCTCGATTTGAAATGAAGTTTTGAAACCCTTCGAAGAAGGCGTCACCAATTTTGAATTCTTAATTTCAAATTATAAATTATTGTTAAAACTTTTCGGCGAACCACCGAAAAGTTTCCATAATTCAACATTCAAAATTTAAAACTCAAAATTCATTCTATCCGTTGAGGAACTTCGCCCCCGGCGAGGCGGTGAACACGTAGTGCTCGGGCTTGCGGCCGATGCGCCTCTGGTAGCCTTCGGCGACGAAGGAAACGAAGTTTCCGATGACTTGCTCCTCGGCGGGCACCAGGTGCACCGTACAGCCCCCGAAGCCCCCGCCCGTCATGCGCGAGCCCTTTTGCAGGGGGTGCTCCTGGCCCAGTTCCACCAGCGTGTCCAGCTCATGGCAGCTCACTTCGTAATCATCCCTCAGGGATTCGTGGGATTCGCGGAAGAGCACCTTCACTCTTTCCAAGTTTTTGGCCTTGAGCGCTTCGACCGTGTCCAGCACCCTTTGGTTCTCGGAAATGACGTGCCGGCACCGTTTCATGATCAGCGGTTCCAATTCGGCCTGGTATTTCTCGAAGTCGCAGAGGGAAACGTCCCGCAGGGATTTTATGTGAGGCAGGAATTTCGAGAAAGCCTTGACCCCTTCCTGGCACTGGTGACGCCTCACGTTGTAATCGGAAGAGGCCAATTCCCGTTTGACCCCGGTATTGAAGACCACCACCTTCAGGTCCGTCCCCAAGGGTACCCAGTCGTGTTCCAGGCTGCGGCAGTCGATGAAGAGGGCGTGGTCCTTTCCCCCCATGTGGGAGGCGAACTGGTCCATGATGCCGCATTGCACGCCCACGAATTCGTTCTCCGCCTGCCGGGCCACCTTGACCAGGTCCAGGTCCTCCAGGCCCAGCTTGAAAAGCTTCTGCAGGAAGACGGCCGTGGCCACCTCCAACGCGGCTGAGGAGCTCAGGCCCCCGCCCTGGGGCAGGTCGCCCTTGATAACCGCCTCAAAACCGCCCAGTTGGAGCCCATTTTGCTTGAGCAGCAGGGTGACACCCTTGACGTAATTGGCCCAATGGCGGCTGATGTCGTGCCGGATGGCGTTGAGGGCGAATTCTTCCTGCTCCTGGTACTCCGCCGAATAGAGGGTGATCTTTTGATCCAGGCGTTTGCGGCCGGAGATGACAATCCCCCGGTCCACCGCCATGGGAAGGACATAACCTTCGTTATAGTCGGTGTGCTCGCCGATGAGGTTCACCCGGCCCGGCGCCATGACGGTGAGTTCGGGTTTGGCCCCGAAAGTCTGGAAAAAAAGGTCCGCGGCCTGCTCGGTCAGGGGGTAGGTCATGTCAGTTGGCCCCCGCGCCGGGATGGCGCCGGCGTTCCTCGTTGATGTAGCGGATGGCGGTGGAAAAACCGTAGGCCGGCCCGTCGGTAAGGGCCTTGAGGTCGTTGGTCTTGCCGATCTTCTCGTAATACTCCATCAGTCCGCCCAACACCAGCATGAGGAAAAAGAGGGATGCGTCGCCGAGGGTGCGGATGAGGTACTGGAAGTAAAAGATGACCGTGGCGGGGTAATAATGGCCCTCGTCCCCGATGGGCAGGGTGATTTCGGCAAGCCGGCTTTCTTCTTCCTGGATGAGCCTGAGGACCATCAGCCGCTCGGGTTTTTCGGGCAGGGCGTCCACCAGGGCCTGGCCCTGCCCCAAAATGACGGGGCGGCCCAGGCCTTGGGGGGTCACCGTGTCCCCCATGGCGGTCTGGATATATTGGAGGAGCATGGGGGCCTGCTTGTTCTCCCCCAGGAGGAAAAGCACCCGCACCAGGGTCAGGGCGAAGAGTTGGATGGCGTCCCTTTCGCGGGAAAGGACGTCCGCTTCCGGGCTTTGGTAATCCACGAAAGCTTTGAACTTCCCGGCGAAGGCGACCCTGGCCAACCCGATTTCTTTTTTAGGTTTCTCGTCCAATGGCCGCCCCTTTGTCCCGTGCCTTCCGCTTATTTCCGGCCAGGCCCCATCAGGTACCAAAGGATAAGGCCGAGGACGGGAAGAAGGAAGATGAGCAGGACCCAAAGGACCTTTTGCTCCGTTTTGGCCTTGCTTTGAAGGGTCATGACGATGCCGTAAATATCGCCGATGAGAATGAGCAAACCGATGATGGATTCCATGTTTTCCTCCCGGGGTTTCGTTGAAAGCGTCATCTTACCCTCCCCACCCTAAAAAAACGCTAAGAAAGGGGCAACCTCTTGATAAAATTTTCCCATGATCCAATGGTTCCGAGACCGCTGGGAAATTCTCCGGCTTTCGCTCAAACGCCCGGCGCCTTTCCTGGTTTTCGCCTTTTTCCAGGGAGCAGCCCTGCTCCTGGGGTATTTTCCCCCGCCCGGTTCCATCCGTCCCTTCGTGGATTGGCTTATCCAAATGCCCTGGTACGGCTGGGTCATCGGCTGGCTGGTGGTTTTCGGGATGACGACCCTGGACTATTCGGTCGAACGCAAAAAAAGATTCGACCTGACTTCGGCGAATTTTTTCCGGGCCTACCTGGAGCATCTTTTAAAGGACGGCAGCCAGGTCTTCCAACACGCCGGGGAGAAGGATTTCTACACCCGGATCAATGACTGGCAGCACAAGGCCGTTCAGGGCATCGCCATCGGCCTGGGCCCGGAGCAGTCCAAGGACTTCTTCCAAAAGGTCGAGGCCAAAAGCCCGCTTTCGGAGGCTTACCGGCAAGCCACGGCTTCCAAGTCCGACGAGCCCCTGGCCAAATCCCTGGAGGTCCGCCTGGAGGAGTTGAATTTAATCCGCCTGAGCCTGCCGGAAAAAGAAGAAGAGCCGGGGAAGGAACTTCAGCTGGGCGGGGCGTCTTCATCCCAGCGGATGCCGGCACAACCCGCCGGGCTCCTGACCGGCGAGGTGGAAGTCGAACCCGCCAAGCGCTCCCCTAAAAGGTAAATTTCAATACTTCGGGACTGAGGAATCCACCTGGTCGCTCCAACCCAGGATACCCCCGGCTACATTCACCAGGTGGTCGAAGCCCTGTGTTTTGAGGAAGTTGATGGCCTTGCGACTCCGGACGCCGCTCTTGCAGTGCACCACGATCTCCTTGCCCTTGACCTTGTCCAACTCGTGGAAGCGGTTGGGCAGCTGGGAAAGGGGGATCAGGGTGGCGCCCTTGATATTGGCGATTTCGTACTCGTTGGGCTCGCGCACATCCAGCAGGAAGAAATCCTGCTTCTCGTCCATCTTGACCTTGAGCTCCAGTGGGTCAATCTCGTCCTTGGCGGTCACCACCTGCTTGGTCTGGGTCTCCTCCACCTTCATGCCGCAGAACTGTTCGTAGTCGATCAACTGCTTGATCGTGGGGTTGGTCCCGCAGATGGGGCAGGCCGGGTCCTTGTGCAGCTTCAAGTTGCGGAACTGCATGTCCAGCGAGTTGTAGATGACGAACTTGCCGATGGCGGGCTTGCCGATGCCCGTGATGAGCTTGATGGCCTCGGTGGCCTGGATGGCCCCGATGGTACCCACCATGGCGCCCATGACGCCGCCTTCGGCGCAGGAAGGCACCTCCCCCGGGGGTGGAGGCTCGGGATAAAGGCAGCGGTAGCAAGGCCCCTCGGGCGTCTTGAAGACCGTCACCTGCCCGTCGAACCGGAAGATGGAGCCGTAGATGTTGGCCTTCTTCTGTAAGACCGCCGCGTCGTTGGTGAGATAGCGGGTCGGGAAGTTGTCCGTCCCGTCGATGATCATGTCGTAATCCTTCAGGATGTCCATGATGTTGTCGCTCTTGAGGGCCACCTGGTAGGTCTTGACCGTGACGTCCGGGTTCAGGGCCTTGAGGCGCTTGGCGGCCACTTCCACCTTAGGCTTGCCCACGTCCTCGGTGGTAAAGAGCACCTGGCGCTGGAGGTTGGAAGCGTCCACGGTGTCGAAATCCACCAAGCCTATGGTGCCCACGCCCGCCGCGGCCAGGTAAAGGGAGATGGGGCAGCCCAAGCCACCCGCGCCCACCACCAGCACCTTGGCGTCGAGGAGTTTTTTCTGGCCGGTCACGCCCACTTCGGGAAGCAGGATGTGGCGCGTGTAGCGCTTGATCTGGTCTTGGCTGAGGTTGCTCATGGGTCTCTCCGCTGAATTCGGTTTAGCCAATCAAAATAGGAAGGTCATGATAAGAGGGCAAGAAGGCCGAATCAACCCAACTTCTCAAAACCTAGCCACGGATAAACACGGATGAACACGGATAAATATGGACAAGGCAAAATCCTATGTTTTAAAGCCGTTAGCCATTCGTGTGTATCCGTGTTAATCCGTGGCCTTCTCGAAGTGTTGTTTGAGCATCCTGAGGGTTTCCTGGGTACGGGTCCGGTGGGCCCACATGCCCAGCCCCAGGGCGAAGTAAAGGCGGGACAGCAGGCCCGCCGGTTCGACCTTCATCCAGTGGAATTCCACCCGGCAGCCGCCTTCCTCGGGGTTGATTTCAATCGCCCCCCGCCCCTGGAGGGGCTTTTCGATATATTCCAGGTAAATCCGCCGGGGCGGTTCCAGTCCGCTCACCCGGAAGGAAAAGGAATAGGTAAACAATAAGTTTTTAAACTTGAACCTTACCTTCTGGCCCACGAAGGCCTGGTTGACCCCTTCCCACTCGATTCCGATGCCGTGACGCCAGGCCGCCCGCTCGACCCAGTGGGTGAGGGCCTGGTAAATTTTTTCCGGCGGCGCGGCCACCGAAAGGGAATGAGTGGATTGGTAATAGGACGGCATCTTTTATCCTTGGGTGTGCTTCGGCGGGGGCTTCCCCTTGACGCTGTTAGTAAGATAACTGATAATTAAGTCCTCAATGAAAGCCATTTTGTCCGAAAAAAAACCTAAGGCCGCCTCCTCTTCCTCCCTCAAAATCCGCGAACTGGTTTGCGAACTCTGCCGTAGTTTCTACAATTTGGGCTGGGCTTCCGGCACGGGCGGCGGCATTTCCATCAAGGAAGACGGCCTCATCTACATGGCCCCCAGCGCGGTGCAGAAGGAACGCCTGAAACCGGAAGACATCTTCGTCCTGGACGCCGAGGGTGGAATCGTGGAAGAGCCGGGCCGGGGCCTGAAGCTTTCCCAATGCTCCCCCCTCTTCATGCACGCCTACAAGATCCGCCGGGCCGGCGCGGTGCTGCACAGCCACTCGCTCAACGCGGTGGCCGCCACGATGCTTTTCGACAAGCGCTTCAAAATCAAGAACATGGAAATGCAGAAGGGCGTGGAGGGCCACGGCGCCTTCGACACCTTGGAAGTCCCTATCATCGAGAACACCGCCTATGAGTGCGACCTGGCCGATTCGCTGGGCGAGGCGGTCAAGAACAACCCCAAGAGCCACGCGGTGCTGGTCCGGCGCCACGGGGTCTATGTCTGGGGCAAGGATTGGAAGCAGGCCAAGACCCACGCCGAGTGCTACGACTACCTTTTCGAGGCCGCGGGCCGCATGAAACAGCTCGGCATCACGCTGGAAGCGTGACGCCGAGTGAGGAATGAGGAGTTAGAAGTTAGGAGTTTATGTGGGTTTTCAATCCGGGATTGAAAAACCTTCTTTAATTTGAAATTAAGAATTCATAATTCAAAATTGCAGTTGAGGGGAGGAAGAATGAAAGCCATTTGGTTGGAGACGGGAAAAAATATTTCCGCGGAGGAATTGAACGCCCAGGGGGTTACTTACCGCCAGCTGCCCACCGAGGAAACCGCCTACAAGCCGCCCCTGGAAGCCATCATGAAGGACAACGGCTACGTCACGATGGACCAAGTGAGGATGTGGGCCGAGATGCCCAACTTCCAGGCCCTCTGCGACAAGTTCGTGGGCGAGCACCTGCACACCGACGACGAGGTGCGTTTCGTCCTTTCCGGCTCGGGCGTTTTCGAGATCCGCAGCCAGGACGACAAGTGGATGAAGATCATCGTCGAGCCCCAGGACTTCATCTCCGTGCCGGCCAACCGCTACCACCGCTTCTACCTGACCGACGAGAAGAAGATCCAGTGCGTGCGCCTGTTCAAGGACCAATCCGGCTGGACGCCCGTCTACCGGGAGCCTGTGGCCGCCGCCAAGTAAAAACCGACGTCTTTGACTTCCCGGCAGGGGCGAGGTATCCTCGCCCCTGCCTTTTTTATTTAAGCGCATTTCCCTCCGGAGCCGGCCATGGCCGAATACATCCTGACCCCCGAGATGAAACAGCAGCCCTCGGCCTTTGAGCTCCTCGAGGAGCTCCACCGCCGGGGCATCCGCGTGGAGATCCACTTGAAGGGGGAGGACCGGAATTGGGAAAGCATCCGCTTTTCCGAGCCCGGCCCGCCTGAGGTCGAGTGCTTCCTTTCCCGCGACGCGGACAAGGAAACCTATTCGGTTTTCGTCTCCCAGGATTCCCCCGCCGCCGCCACCGAGCTCCAGGTCGTCCTGGTGAACGCGCTGCTCCAGCTGCTCGGCGGGCAGGTGGACAACCTCGCGACCCGGGAACGCTTCACCCCTGCCCAGTTCGCCCTGAAGATCCAGCAGCACCACAACCCCCGGGCCGAACTGAAGGAACTGCTTTGGATCGGTTTCTCCTGGGCCGTCGTCCTCCTGGCCCTGGCCATCTACTTCATCGTTCCCTCCCACCTGCGCCAATTGGTGATGCTGATCCTCATCCTGTCTTTCCTCAGCGCCCTCCTACAGACCTATTCCCATTTCAGGCACGGATGAACGCCATCGAGATCACCCGGAAGTTGAAGGAGAAGGCCCGGAACCTGGGTTTTGAGCTTTCCGGTGCCGCGCCCGCCACCCGCCCCGAAAATTATTCCTCTTTCCTGGATTGGCTCCAAAAAGGCTACGCCGGGGAGATGGGTTACCTCGAGCGCCGCAAGGAGGAGCGTGGCAACCCCCAAGCTCTTCTTCCCGGGGCTAAGTCCGTTTTTTGCGTAGGGCTCAGCTATAATCCCCGGCCTCAACATTACCCACTCTTGGAAAAACACCCGATCTCCTGCTATGCCTGGGGCCGGGACTACCATGAAGTCCTGGGTGAAAAACTGGAGTCCCTCGCGGCCTACCTTTGCGGGGAACTGGTCCCTGGGACCCGGGCCAAGGCCTACGTGGACACCGGCCCGGTTTTGGAACGCAGCTACGCGGCCGCGGCGGGCCTGGGTTGGATCGGCAAAAACACCTTGCTCTTGAATAAAACCTTCGGTTCCTTCCTCTTCCTGGGCGAGATCCTGACTGACGTGGAACTGGCACCCGACGAACCCGTGGAAAACCTCTGCAAAACCTGCACCGCCTGCCTGGACGCCTGCCCCACCCAGGCCCTGGAGGAACCGGGACTTTTGAACGCCGTCAAATGCATCAGCTACCTCACCTTGGAACACCGCTCGGCCCTGCCCCCCGGTGCCGCCCTTCACGGCTACCTGGCGGGCTGCGACCTTTGCCAGACGGCCTGCCCCTATAACACCAACGCCCCGGCCGGCCGCGAGGCGGCCTTCCAACCCCGGGAGGAGATTCTCGGCCTCACGCGGGAGAAGGCCCTCCAAATGTCCGAAACTGATTTTAAAGGGTTCACGAAGGAAAGCGCCTTGGAACGGATCAAGTTTCCCATGTGGGTCCGGAATACCCGTGCTCCGGTGGATTCAGGAAACCAATGACCGGTTCCTTGCCCCGAACCGCCTGGCATTGGGGGCCCCGGCCGATATACTGAAGCGGTCGCAACTGATCCTATGGGGAACTCCATGCCATCCCGCGGAATATATCTTTTTCTACTGGTGGTGATGGCCGTCGCCCGTCTTTGGGCCGACACCGCCGACAGTAATTATGTGACGGGCTTCGGCTATTACGCCCGCAAGGATTACGCCAGCTCCATTCCCTTCCTTCAGGCTGAAGTCCGCTTTGACCCCCAGAATTGGAAGGCCTGGCAGCTCCTGGGGTTCGACTATTACCTCTCCAGCCAACCCATGATGGCCCTCCCGGCCTTCGACCAGAGCCTGAGATGGCATCCGGACAACTATCAGCTCCGTAACCTGGCCGAGGGCATGCGCGCCAAGATGATTTGGGAGGCTGAACGCAGGGACATCTATCCGCGGGTTTTTCGCAACTACGGCATCTGGGTGAAGCTGCACGCCGGCTTTATTTCCGCCAGCCTGGGGGACCTGCCCTCTTCCGCCCCGGCTTTCCAAAGTTACTTCGGCGCCAAATACGGTTATGCCTCCGCCACGGTGGACGGCACGGGCCCGCTGGCCGGCCTGGAAGTCGGCTTCATGCTGGACACCTACAATGCCTGGAGCATGTCCTTCGACGGGGCCGCCTTCAACGGCTTGAAAGCCGCGGCCCACGACAATTTCGGCAACACCCTCAAGGGCGTCATCCAGCCCAACATGATTTCCATCCAGCCCGCATTCACGCATTATTTCAAACTGGGCCGCACCCGGCTTTGGGCCCAGGCGGGCGGGGGCTTTTACGACACCATCGCCGAAGTCAGTTATGTGCAGAACGCCGTGACCCTCCAATCGGGGGAAATGGTGGGCATCGGGGTCGGGGGATTCTTAGGGTTAGGCTGGGATATCGCGGTGGGGGACCAGATTTCGGCCAGCCTTTACGTGAAAGGCCGCTGGGCTACCACGGGGGATATCGAGGGGCTTGTTTCCTACAGCAATGGGGCGGCCCAGCAGTCGTTCTTGTCGTCCGACTCCACGGGCGTTATTTCAGCTTCTCCCGTCGGGACCACCGGGGTCAAATCAGTGAACATCGACTACACCGGCGGCGACGCGGGCCTGGCCATCACCTACCATTATTGATAAAGTCCAAAACTTGTTTTACCACCAAGGTCACCAAGTACAGCGAAAAACATAATTAGGGTTAACAAAACATTTTCCGGCCTTGTTTAGTCTTTTTCTCGGCTTCTCTTGGTGACCTTGGTAGTTCAATTAATTTTCTTGAGCCGGAGTTGGCGGGTCGCATAAGCCAGCGTGCCCGTGAAAAGCAGGATCATGGTCCAGGCCGTCCATTGGTTGAAGCCATAATGGGTTTCGGACGAATACTTCAGGATGAACTGGTCCGATAGGACGGCGGTAAAGAGGACCGAAAGCCAGGGCCATCCGCCCGAAGCGGCCTCCCAGGCCAAGAGAAACCCAAAGGGCAGCAGGAAATAATGCAGGCTTCCCCATCCTTCCAGGAAAACCATAATCACGGCGCAAGCGGCGCAAAGGCCCAACAGCCTCGGTTGGTTAAAGCCGATGCCGTACCGCCACACCATTAATCCCGAATAACCGATGACCAGCAATAGGATGAGCGCATTCAAGTAAGGTTCAGCCGTATTCAGCCAAGCCATGGCATTGTCGTTTCCCGCGAAGACCCACCAGATGGTTTGGTAACCGATGGGTCTTTGGTTCGGCGCCTCCAAAAGCACCGACTTCACCCCGGAAAAATCAGCGCTGAGAAAGGGCGCCATGGCCGCCAGGGCTACCAGGGCCGCCGTGCCGAAGGCCCTTCCCGATTCCCTGCGGCCTTTTCCCCAAAACAAGACGAAGGCCATGGGGATCATCACGATGAGGGCGGTTTGCTTGGTGAGTAAAGCCAGCCCTAAGAAAACCCCGGCGACGGTGGCCTTTCCAACTTGCAGCCTTTCAATGGCCGCGAAGAGGAAGAAGAGCAGGATGGAATCAAAATGCGAGTGGTAGGCCGAGTCGAAAAAGACCATCCAGGCCGTCAGATAGAACGCGAAAAGAAAAAGCCCTTCCCTTTCTGAAACCTCCCGGAACCGCCGTACGAGCTTCACCAGCATCCAGGCGCTCAAGAGGTCCCCCGCCAGCATGGGAACGGCCGTGAAGGCGTCACCCGCCCCCGGGGGCAATCCCAAGGCCTGGGACAGGAAGCGGAAGGGCGCCATCAGGAAAAAGGGCAGCGGCGGGAAGCTGAAGGAGAAAAAGGACTGGTGGTTTTCGTAAAGTTGCAGCCATTGACCCTTCAAGATCAGGTCGGTGGCGGCCATGAAGGAATCCCAATCCGGCCCCCCGCCCCGGGCGACGCGCAGGGAAAGGGCCAGGATCAGGTAGAGCACCGTGATCAAGGCGTAAGGCAGGCAGGAAGTCCAATCCTTGGGGGAGGGCGTCCCAACGGTTGTCGTTTTGGCTCGCGCTTTGAGGGGCTTCACGGCTTCCTTAAACAGGCTCAGGAATTTTCGGCACCAAGGTTATGTCCACGCCCTTCATGCCGCCAGGCCCGGCCTTCTGGACCCGGCCAAAAAAGACATCCAGTTTTTCCTTCATCCATTTTAAGTCCACACCCATGTATCGCGGGGGTAATTGGGCCCATTTCTCACAGGCCTTTTCGTAAAGGCCCATGGCCCCGGCCCAGTTCCCCTTTCGGAAATGCTCCAAGGCGATGGCGGCCTGGATGAGGCCCTGGTAATGCAGGCGGTCCTGCCCCTCAGCGGGATGCCAAATGTCCTCCAGCATCTCGTGGCACTCGAAGTACTCGCCCCGGTTGAACAGCCGGAGTCCTTCGTAATACTCGTGGGGATACTTTAAACCGTCCAGGTAGGTGTCCCAGTCGTTGCGTTGGGAAAGCTCGTGGATGAGCGTCTGGTCGGCCTCGGGGAACTTATAGGTAGGCAGGTCCTTGGGGTCCACCCAGGCGAAGGCCTGGCATTCAATGGTCTTGGGTTCGCCGCTTTTGTGGGAGCAGAAAAAGATGTTCAGCCGCACCGAGCGCTGGGGGTAGTGATAGGTGAGGATACGGAAGAAGTGCTGGATCTCCACCTCGATGTCCAGCTCTTCCTTCAATTCGCGCAGGACGCATTCTTCCAGGGATTCGGTGGGCTCCTTTTTTCCGCCCGGCAGTTCCCAATAGCCCCCGAAGGAATCCGAGTCCAGGCGCTGGGTGATGAGGAATTGGCCGTTTTTGAAGATGAGCGCCGCGCCCACCTCGAGAACCGTTGGGGTCATTGGAGCTTGCTCCGGTAATCCCTTTTATTTCCCCTGCCCCGACGGCGCGGGAAAGTCATTCGTATGGGCGGGAGGCAGCATGAAGCCCTGGTTGGGCTGGGACGACATGGGAACGCGGGGCTTGGAGACCAGGGCCACCCTGGGTTTGCGGCCGGTACCCAAGGCCTTTTGGAATTGGGTGACGTGGTCGTTCCAGAAGGGGCAATTGGGGTCCTTGATCATGCATTCGGCCACCGTCATCTTGCAATTGCACTGGCAGTACTGGCTGTTGAAATTGGCCAGCACCTGGGCCTTCTTCGCCTCCGAGGCGCCTGTGAAATCAATCATGGTGAGGGAAGCTTCGGTGATCGGCACCGGGGTTCCCATGGGCATGGGCGTGGGGGGAAGTTGGGTAAAGGGATTGGGCTCGGCGGTTTTCACCTGGGCCGAATAACGCCCGGCCAGGAAGGCTCCCGCCAGCAAAAAAAGCCCCGCGATTCCCAAAAGGATTTTCTTCTGCAGGGGGGTCATGGGCGGCGGAGTGGGGGGATTTTCCCTCGAATCCAGGTTGTCGTCCAGCATGCTTCCCTCCACGGGTTATTTGAGCGTCACGGCGGGAAGATCATACCCAATTCAGGGGCAAAAAGGGGGCCAAGAAGCTTTTAACGGGCGACCAACACCTTGAAAAGCTTGGACATCTGTACTGGGCCGGTCACCTCGACCTTTACATAGTAGAGGCCGTTGGCCACCGGCGACTGCCAGTTGTCGTCCATGTCCCAGGTAAGAAGGAAAGCAGCGCCGGCCATGGGATCGGAAAAGTCCCGTATCTTGCGGAAAGCTGTCGTATAGACCCGGCACCGGACCGAGCAGCCTGGTGCGGCCTGGATAGGGATGTTCACCGGGCCCTGGCCCTTGTCCGGATTGGGATAGGGCGGTCCGATTCCGATGGGCACAGGC
>Ga0335085_10006121_pt1 | contig 19094 bp, 17 predicted proteins | sample Lox_Sample_45_FD_206712 | JGI IMG/M metagenome (GOLD analysis project Ga0335085, IMG submission 206712) | Soil microbial communities from Loxahatchee National Wildlife Refuge, Florida, United States - Lox_Sample_4.5 | ecosystem: Environmental > Terrestrial > Soil > Wetlands | place: USA...
GGCGCCTGACCTTCGGCCAGCCGCCGGCCCGGAGAAACCTGACCAGGGACCGCCGGGCGATCGCGACTGCGGCCACGATAGCCGCGCCGGTGACCACGGCTAGGGCCGCCAGCGCCGTCATGGCCGCGACCGCCGGCCAGGTTCCGGTCGCGGACGGATGCCCGAACTCGTCGACGGACCCGACCAGGAGGCAGCCAGCCATGACGAACATGCCCCACCGGTTCATGAACCGTTGCCTGGCCGATCCGGACAGGACGTGATACTGCTCCCGCAGGCCGGCCCGGGCCGCGCCGAGGCGCAGCCGCCAGCCCGGCCTGCGGCCGTCGAGGGTGTCCTCGACCATGGCCAGGAACTCGTCTCCATACCGCTCCCGCCATGCCCGCGGGTACCAGCGCAGCAGCTTGGCTAGGTCCCGCTCGGCGGGCGTCATGCCGGCCCCAGCCCGAGCCGGCCGAGCCGGGCCGTCCCCGTATTCGCGATCCGCCGCAGGTCAGCCAGGGCGTCGGCCAGCTCAGCCGAGCCGGTCGCGGTGATCCGGTAGGGCCGCCGCCGGTCCTCGCTGGCCACCGGCTCGATCAGCTTGCGTTCCTCCAGCCGGGTGATCGCCCCGTACAGGGCGCCGGGGCCGAGCGTGACCCCGGCGAACCCCTCGATGTCCCGGGCCAGGGCGTGCCCGTGCTTAGGCCCGTCGGCCAGGCTGACCAGGATCAGCAGCGGCGGGTCGTTCTCCCGGCGGAGGCCGCCCGGGGGGCGTCGCGAGGCCATGACACCGTCTTACTACGTCCCACGTAGCTACGCAAGGCGTAGTAAGACCGGAGCCTAGGCGAACAGGGCGTCACCGTAGTGCTGACCAGGCCGCAGGCCAGGCTGCACGGCGAACACGGCGCTGCCGGTGTGGTGGATGTACTCGTTGAGCGCGTCGGTCGCCAGCGACGTCTGGAGCTTGATGAACTGGGAGGGACTCTTCATGAACCCGATGAAGAACAGCCCGCCGAGCAGCGTCCCGGCCTGCGGGTCGATGCCGTCGGTGAAGGAGTAGCCGCGGCGCAGGATGTGGATCCCGCCGTTGTGCTCCGGGCTGGCCAGCCGGACGTGCGAGTCGGCCGGGATGGCGGGCTGCCCGTCGGCGCCGGCCTTGGCGAAGTCGGGCGTGGTGAACTCGGACCCGCCGGACAGCGGCGCCCCGCTGACCTTGGCCCGGCCGATGACGTTCTCCTGGTCCTGCAGGTAGTCGCGGTCCCAGTTCTCGATGAACATCTTGATCTTGCGGGCCACCAGGTAGCTGCCGCCGCGCAGCCACGGCTGGTCCGTCTCCGTCCCGACCCACACGTGCTTGTCGAGCAGGTCGACCTGCTCGGCCTTGAGGTTGCGGGTGCCGTCCTTGAAACCGAGCAGGTTGCGCGGCGTGGCCTGCGCCGCGGAGGTGGTGGAGGTCCGGCCGAACCCCAGCTCCATCCAGTTGTGGGCGACGACGCCCATGCCGATCCTGGCCAGGTTACGCACCGCGTGGAACGCCACCAGCGGGTTGTCGGAGCAGGCCTGGACGCACAGGTCGCCCCCGGTGTAGTCGGGATCGAGGTTCTCGTTCGGCAGCGGCGGCAGGTCGGCCAGCGCGGACGGCTTGCGCCCGGCCAGGCCGAAGCGGCCGTCGAACAGCGCGGGACCGTAGCCGACCGTGATGGTCAGCCGGGAGACCGGGGAGCCGACCGCCTCGCCGGTGTCCACCGGCGGCGCGGCGGGGTCGCTCTCCTCGCCGACCAGGTGACCGGCCGTCATCCGGGCGGCCGCCGTCGTCCATTCCTGCAGCAGGTCGCGCAGGTCCGCGCGGGAGGTCCCGTCGACGACGTTCATGGTGCCGAACGCCAGCCGGTCCTGAGCGGGGGTGATGATGCCGGCCTGGTGGGCACCGTAGAACGGGACCGTCTGCTGGCCGAGTTCGGTATCCCCGCCGCCGGCCGCCGCCTGGCCGCCGGAATGGGTGAAGTACCCGGTCAGCCCGCCCGCCACCGCGCCCGCGCCGAACAGCCCGGCCCCGGCCAGCAGCCCGCGCCTCGACGGCCGGGCCGGTCCCCCAGGGCCGGCCTGATCGGCCGTCTCCCGTCCCCTATCGTCCGGCTTGGTCGTCACCATCAGGCACTCACCTCCGAGGACACCTTCGACATGGCCTCGGCCAGGGCGTTCACCGCGGCCGAGAGCTGCTTGCGATCGGTCTTGGTGACCGTGCTGTAGTCCACGTACCCGGTGTTCTCGTAGCCGGGCGTGGCCTTGTACTTCGTCAGCAGGCTCTCCACCGCGTCGTGCCGCTGCTTGATCAGCGCGACCGTGCTGGCCGCATTGGTCTGCAGGTAAGGCGACAGCAGGTCGATGACCTGCATGGACGCCTGGACGTTGGCCTCGAATACGGGCAGGTCGGTGTTGGAGTACCGCTCTTCCTCGCCGCTGATCTTGTTGGTGCCCGCCTCATTGATCAGGTCGGTGGCCCCGCTGGCCATCTCCAGCGGGTTGTACTGGGCGCTGCCCACCAGCGTGTTCAGCTGCTGCTCGTTCTTGACCAGCTGCGAGCACATCGCGGCCGCGCCGCTGCGGCTCTTGTCCTGCCAGAGCATCTGCTCGATCCGGTGGAAGCCGGTGAACTGGGACTTCACCGTGACCGGGTTCTCCCAGCGGCCGTCGATGCTGATGTCCAGGCTGCCCCAGACCTCGGCCACCGGCTCGATCTTCTCGTAGTACATCCGGGCCGGCGTGTAGAGCTGCTTGGCCTGGTTCATGTTGCCCGAGCTGATCGCCTTGCAGAACGACTGGGTGTGGGTGACCAGGTCGGCGGTGTTCTGCTTGACGTAGGTCCCGTAGCCCTGCACGGCCGACGTGAGCTGCGCGTTGCTCTGCCAGGCGGGGCCCGTCGCCGTCCCGGTGACCTTGAACGTCCAGTCCGGCTGCGAGGCCCCCGGGCAGTTGACCTTGTAGGTGCCCGGCCGGACCGTCAGCGAGAAGCCGCCGGACAGGCCGGGCGTGAGGTTCTCCTGCTCGCCCAGGATGTGAGCCTTGTCGTTGGTGCGCAGCTCGGCCTCGGTTACCGCGGCCGCGCCCGAGTTGGTGATGTCGAACTCGACCGCCCCGGCGGGCACGCTGGCCGGCTTGGGCTCGCAGCCCTGCGACGTGATCTGGATCTTGACCGTGCTCGACTTGTCCCCGGCCGCGGCGGCGCCCCCGGTCGCCCCCGTGGCGCTCGAACCCGATCCGGAGCTCGAGCATCCCGACGCCACCAGGGCCAGGCTCGCGGCGAGTATCGCGGCCGCCGCGCCGCGGCGTCGCCATCGCATACCGTTACTGCGCACGTCAAGAACTCCTCACACTGGACAAGAGAAAACAGGGATGAACGAACGGGGTGGGGTACCCGCTGCTACTGCTGCGCAGGCTGCCCGATTGCCGTCGCTGGAGCCGGTGCGGCCGGCCGCGGCTTCTTCGCCTGACCGGACGGCCACGCCACCAGCGCCAGCATCGGCACCAGGTAGGCGAGCCACGCGATGACCTCGATCCACACCGGGAAGGGCTGGATGCCCAGCACCCCGGTCAGCAGCGAGGACAGCGGCGTGCCCGGCCGGACCAGCCAGGACAGGTCGAAGGCCTGCGTCTGGCCGGCGGTGAGCCAGCCCGCCTCGTAGGCGGTGTGGAAGGCCGTCATCACCAGGCCGGCGGCCACCACCACCAGGACGAGCCCGGTGACCCGGAAGAACCGGGCCATGTTGAGCTTCACGCCGCCCTTGTAGATGCCGTAACCGATCGCCGCGGCCAGCACGATCCCGAGCACCGCGCCCAGCCAGGACGTGCTGGCGTCGCCGGAGGCGTGGAACGTGGCCAGCAGGAAGACGGCCGTCTCGAAGCCCTCCCGCAGCACGGCCAGGAAGGCCATCATCACCAGGGCCCGGCTCGACCCCTGGGCCAGGGCCGAGGCGGCCGCGCCCTGGAGGTCCTTCTTCATGCTGCGGGCGTGCTTGCGCATGAACACCACCATGTAGGTGACCATGCAGATGGCGAGGGCGCCGACCACGGTCTCGAGCCCCTCCTGCTGCCGCTGGGGCAGGTCCGAGGAGATCACCTGGAGCGCGATGGCCACGCCGATGCAGATCGCGACCGCCGCGGCCGTGCCGATCCAGACCTGGCGGAGCGCGTCTTTCCGCCCCTGCTGGCCCAGGAAGGCGGCGATGATCCCGACGATCAGGGCCGCTTCGAGTCCTTCCCGCAGGCCAATGACGAACGTAGGCAGCACGAGCAGACCCTTCCTTCGCAGTGGTCGCCCAATAGGGTGCGCCGCGCAGGCCCTCACGTCGCTTAGGTAAGGCTTACCTAAGCGCAGCGACGATAGGTTGTCAAGACTTGAATGTGACACTTGCGTTATCTAGCGGCTCGTGACGACGCGCACAGGACCGCCCGCCGAGTCGACCTGGTCCAGCCAGCCGGCCCCGAGGTGGACCGGCCGCTCGGGGATCAGCCGGACCGGGCGCGACCTGGTCAGGAGCCGGCCGTCCTGCCGGGCCTCGAGCCGCGCCCCCCAGCGGAACTCCCCGCTGCGCAGCACGAAACGGCCCAGCGGGGGAGCGGCGGCCGCCCCGGCCACGTTCGGCGAGATCCACCGCAGCGGCGGCTCGACCACGACCGGAACGGCGAACCCGCCATCGAGTTCCCCCCGCGGGACTCCGCTTTTTAGAAACAGGGCGATCTGCCGGGCCGCGTGCCGCCCTGACAGCGCGGCGATGTCCGCGGTCTCGGCCGCGTGCACCAGGTTGCCGGCCGCGAACACACCCGGGACCGACGTGGCCAGCGCCGTGTCCACCGCCGGCCCGCGGGTGCCGGGATCGAGCCCGAGCCCGGCCCGCCTGGCCAACTCGTGATCGGGGATCCAGTCTCCGGTGAACACCACCGTCTCGCACGGCACGAACCTGGCCGTCCCGTCCCGCGTCACCTCCACCCCGGCCAGCCGCCCGCGCTCAGCCTCCTGACCAGCCCCCTGGCCAGCCACGATCCGCGACCCGACGATTCTCGACAGCGTCGAGCGCGTCCACACCGGGATCCGCCAGCGGACCGCCGCCCCGAGCCGGAACGCGGCATAGCTCTGCTGCCGCTCGTGCTCGGTGACCAGCGCCACCACCTCCGCCCCGGCGTGTGCCAGCGTCACCGCGGCCGAGAACGAGACGTGCTCGGCCCCCACCACCAGGGCCCGCCCGGTCAGCCGCTCCCCGCTCAGGTAGACCCGCTGCTGGAGCTCGCCGGTGGTCATCACCCCGGCCGGGCGGTCACCGGGCACCAGCCGGGCCGCCCGCGGCCGCTCCCGGCACCCGGTGGCCAGCAGCACCGCCGCCGCGGGCACCGTCTCGATCCCGGCGGCGCTGGTCAGCGTGACCTGGTGCGGGCCACCGGGGCGCACGTCAAGACAGGTCACCGTGGTCCCCGCCCGCACCTGCGCCCCGGCCGCCACCGCCGCCCCGGCCAGCGCCTGCGCGTACGACGGCCCGGTCATGACCCGGTGCCGGTCACGCAGCCCGTACCCGGTGTGGAAGCTGTGCCGCGGCACCCCGCCGGCCGCCGCCTCCCGGTCGGCCACCAGCACCGAGCCGACCCCGAGGCGCCGTAGCTCGCGAGCCGCCGACAGCCCGGCCGGCCCGGCCCCCACCACCACGACCGTCATCGGCGACCGGCCATCAGGCGTGACACCGCCGCGCCGCAGTAGAACCCCTGGCAGCGCCCGTTGCCCGCGCGCGTCCGGCGGCGCAGCCCGCCCAGGTCCGCGGGCGGCACCGGGCTGGCCAGCGCGTCCCTGATCTCGCCGCGGCTGACCCGCTCGCAGTGGCAGACGATCTCCCCGTAGGCCGGGTCGGCCGCGATCCTGGCCGCGTCCTGGTACGGACGCGTGCCCGCCTCCCCGATGTACGGCATGGCGGGCGGCGCGGGCGCGGGTCCCGGCCGCGGTACCAGCGGCAGCCCCGCCTCGTCCAGCAGCCCCGCGACGTGCTCGGCGATGCCGAGCGAGGCGGAAAGCCCGGTGGAGCGGATGCCGCCCGCGCACGCGTAGCGCCGCCCGCCGTCCGCGTAGACCTGGTAGTCGGCGTGCTCGGTGGCGGCCCGCAGCCCGGCGTAGGTCGAGGTGACCTCCTCGCCGGCCAGCCCCGGCAGGATCCGCTGCCCGGCGGCGAGCAGCGACCGCAGCCCGTCCGCGGTGGTGGCCACCGCGGACCGGTCCGTGACGTCCTGCGCCGTGGGCCCGAGCAGCACATTCCCGTACACCGTGGGGGCCACGAGCACCCCCTTGGTCCGCGCGGTCGGCACCGGCAGCAGGATCGAGCGCAGCAGCGGCCTGGCCAGCTTGTCGAACACGATGAGCTCGCCGCGCCGCGGCGTGATCGTGAACCCGCCGCCGCCGAACATCGCGTCGATCACGTCGCTGCCCAGGCCGGCCGCGTTGACCACCCACCGGCAGCGCCGCGGCCCGCGCGTCGTCGCCAGCTCGTGCAGGCCGCCGGCCGAGGTCACCCCGGTGACCTCGGTGCCCAGCTCGAACCGGACGCCCGCCCCGGCCGCCTCGGTGGCGAAGGCCAGCGGCGTGGTCCACGGGCAGATGATGCTCTCGTCCGGGATCTCCAGCGCCCCGGCCGCTCCCGGCCCGAGGGCCGGCTCGCGCGCGTAGAGCTCACCGGCCCGCAGCGCCCTGGTGCCCTGGTACCCGTTGCGCCGCGCGTTCGCCTCGATGCCGGGCAGCGCCGCCAGCTGCTCGCCGGTCCAGGCGACGAGCAGCGCGCCGGTGCGCTCGACCGCGACCCCCGCCTCGGCGGCGTAGGCGCGCAGCAGCGCGCTGCCCCGGTGCAGCAGGCGGCTCTCCAGGCTGCCCGGCTTGGCGTCGAACCCGGTGTGCAGGATCGCCGTGTTGGCCTTGGACGTCCCGGTGCCGACGTCGGGCGCCGCGTCCAGCAGCACGAGGTCGAGCTCGTACCTGGCCAGCGTCCTGGCGATCGCGGTGCCGACCACCCCGGCTCCGACGATGACCACGTCCGCTACCGTGCGATCCGGCCGGTAGCGCGTCACCGCGAGGCCAGCACGCGGTCGGTGGCGGCCAGGAAAACCGCCATTCGTTCGTCCGCCTGGTCCGCGGTGATGGCCGGTTCCACCGTCCTTTCCACCTCAGCCGTCCCCACCGCCTCGGCGGCGGAGGCCGCCTCGCCGAGGCCGAGCCGGGCCAGCGCGGCCACGCCCAGCGCGGTGGCGTCCGGCGTCCGGCCGACGAGCACCGGCACCTGGAGCAGGTCGGCCTGGGCCTGCATGAGCACCCGGGACCTGGTCAGCCCGCCGTCCACCCGCAGTGACTGGAGCGGTTGTCCCAGATCGGCCGCTGCGGCCGCGACCAGCTGCGCCACCGACGCGGCGATGCCCTCGGCCACCGCTCGCACGATGTGCCCGCGCGTGGTGCCCAGGTGCAGCCCGGCCAGCGCCCCCCGGGCGTCCGGCGCCCAGTACGGCGCGCCCAGGCCGGCCAGCGCGGGCACGAACGTCACCCCGCCCGTGTCCGGGACGCTCCCGGCTACGGCGTCGAGCTCGACCGGACTGTGCAGCAGCCCGGTCTCGGTCAGCCAGCGCAGCGCCGAACCCGCCGTGTACACCTGGCCGTCCAGGCAGTACGTCACCTCCCCGCCCAGCCGCCAGGCCACCGAGCAAGACAGCCCCGCCCCCGACCTGACGGCCCGGGGACCGGTCGTGACCAGCAGGAACGCGCCGGTTCCGTAGGTGCACTTGGCGTCGCCCGCGGCCAGGCAGCCCTCGGCCAGCAGCGCCGCCTGCTGGTCCACGGCGATCCCGGCCACCGGCAGCGAGCCGCCGAACACACCCGTCTCGCCCACGACCCCGGCGCAGTCGGTGACCGCGGGCAGTGCCGCGGGATCGAGCCCGAACGCCGCGCAGGCCGCCTCGGACCAGGCAGCGCGGTCCAGGTCGAGCAGCATGGTCCGGGACGCGGTGGCGGCGTCGGTCACGTACCCCGCGCCCAGCCGGTGCAGCAACCAGGTGTCGGTCGTGGTGACCACGCCGTCCGTGGTCAGGTTCTCCCGCAGCCAGGTCATCTTGGGCGCGGCGAAGTACGGGTCGAGCGGCAGCCCGGTGAGCGCGGCGAGCTCGCCGGCCCGGTCCGCGAGCCGCGCGCAGACCCCCGCCGAGCGGCGGTCCTGCCAGACGATCGCGGGGGTCAGCGGCCGCCCGGTGCGCCGGTCCCAGGCCAGCACGGTCTCACCCTGGTTGGCCAGCGCGACCGCGTGGGCCGTCGCCCCGCTCGTCGCCCCTCTCGTCGCCCCGCCCGTCGCGGCCAGCGCCCGCCGTCCCGCCTCGACCACCGACCCGAACAGCTCCTCCGGGTCGGCCTCCACGCCGTCCGGGCCCACGCTGCGGGTGCGGACCGGGACCTCGGCCTGGCCGAGCACCTCCCCGCCCGGCCCGGCCAGCAGCGCCTTCGTCGCCGACGTCCCCTGGTCAATGGCGAGGACATTCACTCCGCTGCCCGTTCGCTCGCCTCCGGCGCGCCTTTAGGCATTGCCTTCCCTCCTCGCTCCTCCGTCGCTCGTCAGTCCAGGCAAATGCCGCGCGCCTTCGGCTCGCTCACTCCTGACCCGGCTCCGAGCTCATCGCCTCCCGCTCGGTCAGCAGCTGGACGACGTAGAACACCAGCCCCACGGCGAGCGCGCCGAGCACGTAGTACTGCGCGTCGCGGAACTCTTCCGGCCCGATCAAGATGATCAGCTCGTAGGCCAGCCAGACCAGCGCCCCGGCCACGATCGGAAGTTCCCATTTACCGAACGGGCGCGGTTCCACGCCCCCGTCTCCCCGCTTGCTCCGGCGGCGTGTGGTCAGCACGTACAGCAGCACCGTGCCCGTGTACAGCAGCGCGGGCATGATCGTGGACGCGGTGAACAGCGTGGCCAGCGCGGCCGTGTGGGTCCGCAGCACCAGCGTGATGATGCCGCCGAGCACCGCGGCCACGATGGTCGCCCAGGGCGGGCCGCCGGTGGCGCGCGGCACCTGGTGCAGGAGCTGGTGCCCGGGCAGCCGCCGGTCCCTGGCCATGGAGAAGATCAGCCGCCCGTTCGTCACCATGATGACCAGGCCGCAGGCGAAGATCGAGACGACCACGAAGACCAGGAAGATCTTCTGCACCACGCCGCCGAGCACGTCGTGCACGATCGAGGCCACCGGGGCCGAGCTGGCGTAGGCCGCCTTGTTCGTGGCGTAGGCCAGCGCGATCAGGAACGCGAAGCCGACGACGCCGGACAGCAGCACGGCCCGCAGCATCGCCCGCGGGATCACCTGGTTTGGCTCGTGGGTCTCCTCGGCTAGGTTGCTGGCCGACTCGAAGCCCACGATGGTGTACGCCCCGAGCAGCGTGGCCAGCATGAACGGGCCGAGCCAGGCGTAGTAGCCGGCCGACGGCACCGGCCCGGTGGAGGTGAGGTTCGACCAGTGCCCCAGCGACCGGATCGCGGCCACGATCAGCAGCAGGACGGTCAGGCCGACGATCCCGATGATCTCGGTGGCCACCGCGGTGTTGTTCAGCCGGGTGGTGGCCCGGGTCGAGGTGATGATCAGCGCCGCCTGGAGGGCCAGTACCACCAGCGTCTCCAGCGCCGCGCTGGTCGGCGTGTAGGCCTGCCCGATCAGCGGCTGGAACGCCACCTGGACCAGGCCGTAGTCGACCGAGACGGTGACGATGGTCAGGAACGCGAACGACATCCAGCCGAACCACCAGCCCACGTGCGGGCTGGCCAGCCGCGAGGCCCACTGGTAGGAGTAGCCGGACAGCGGCACCCGGGCCGAGAGCGCGCCGTAGACCAGCGCCACCAGGGCCTGGCCGACGATCACGATGGGCCAGGTCCAGATGGACCGCGTCCCGCCGGTGGCCAGCGCGAAGGCGTAGGTGGTGAAGATCCCGGTGGTGATCGAGATGAACGAGAACGCCACCGCGAACGACTCGAAGTGGCGCAGCGAGCGGACGAACTGCTGGCGGTAGCCGAACCTGCTGAGTTCCTCGTCCTCGGGGACGCTTCCCTTGGTGACCTGGTCCACGTGTGTTCACTCATCCTTCCCCGGGGGACGACCCCCGGTGACCCCCCGTTCGGGGGGGATTACCCGTCCCCCCGAACCCCCTGGGGCCCCTTCGGGGGCCATGATTACGTCGCAGCCAGCCGCGGTGAGGGCGTCGACGGCCTCCGCGCTGGCGTCTGGGTCGGTGAGGACCGCGGTGATGGTGTCCAGCGGGCAGACCCGGTGCACCGCGATCGCACCGAGCTTGCTCGAGTCGGCCAGGACGTAGGAGGCGGCCGCGTGCGCGATGATGGTGCGCCGGGTGGCCACCTCGGGCGGGTGGTAGTCGGTAAGACCGGCCTGGGCGTGCACCCCGCCGGACCCGAGGAACGCCTTGTCGGCGTAGAAGTCGGCGAAGAACGCCTCCGCCTGGGCGCCGTAGCAGGCCGCGTCGCCGCGCCGCACCTGCCCGCCGCACAGCAGCAAGTCGATCTCCGCCCGGTCGGCCAGGGCCATCGCGACCGGTACCGAGTTCGTCAGCACCCGGCCGCGGAATGTCTCGGGCAGCGCCCTGGCCACCTCGAGCGCGGTGGTGCCGATGTCGATGACGATGGTGTCGTCCGGCTCGGCCAGGGTCGCGGCCAGCCGCGCGATGGCCTGCTTGCGCGGTGAGTGCAGGCTGCTCCGGGTGCCGAAGTCGCCCTCGCTGGACCGCACCGACAGGGCGCCCCCGTAGACCCGCTCGAGCAGCCCCCGGTCCCGCAGCCCGCGCAGGTCCCGGCGGATCGTCTCGAGCGAGACGCCGTACCGACGCGCCAGCTCCTCGGCGGAGACCGCGCGAGCCTGCCGGACCTCGGCGAGGATGGCCTGGCGGCGCTGGGTCGGCAGCATGTAACTCCTGGAAGGCGGCACCGAGATGACCGTTGTTTACCGATCTTGATGCTGTCTTGTGTGTCTGTCAATGCCACCTTTCAGGCACAGCTGAAAGGCTTTGCCCGGCCCGGCGGCCGCTGGCCATGCTGGAAGCGGAAAAAACCACATGCCGGTGGTCCATTCCGAACGAGTAGGGCTGGTCCTGGGCCCCCAGGACCAGCCCTATTTTGCTTGTCTCCCCGCTCGCCCCCCGCCCCAGCCGAAACCACAACTGATCTGGTCTGGTCTGGTCTGATCCTTATCCGGCCTGGAGTAGTTCCGCGCCGAGCGGCGTGAGCACGTGCAGCACGGCGCTGCCCTGGCGGCGGCTGGCGATCAGGCCCGCGCCGCGCAGCACCGCCGCGTGCTGGCTGGCCGCGGCGAGCGAGACGCCCGCCCGGCGCGCCAGCTCGGTGGTGGTGCAGCCATCCGCCACGCTGGCCAGCACCGCGGCCCGGTTCCGGCCGACCAGCGCGGCCAGCGCCGCGCCGGGGGACCGGCGGCGCTCCCAGATCCAGGCGCGGCCCGCGTCCGCCGCGGGCAGGATCAGCCGGGGCGGCTCGTCCTCGTCGTTCGGGTTCTCGTGCAGGCTGGGGTCCTTGCCGATGAAGACGGAAGGAATCAGCGCGAGGCCCCGGCCGCCCAGGTCCATGTCCACGTGGCTGTGCATGCCGATCTCGAGCACCGGCGGCCGCCAGCGGATCCGCGGGCCCTGGAGCGAGGCGAGCAGCCGGGTAGCGCCCTCCCGGGTCAGCGTCCGCCTGCGGGCCGCCTGCTCGGCGTGCAGGGTGGCCTTGATCCGGTGCCAGTACGGCTGGATCAGGTCGTGGTAGGCGGCCTCGGTCGCCTCGGCCAGGTCGGGCCGGGAGCCGGGCTCGGCCAGCGCCCACGCCGCCGGGGACAGCCGGTTGAACCGGTTGGTGTAAGCCATCTCCACCAGCAGGTGCTCGCGCGGGATTTCCAGCAGCGCCCGGACGCCCTGCTCGATCGTGTTCGTCTCCCCGGTGAGCGTGGGCAGGTCGACGCCCTTGCACCCGGGCGGTATCAGCGCCGCCAGCGGCCGCAGCCGCGGCGACACCCGCCCCTGGACCTGGCCACGCCAGTCGCTGAGCAGCGCGCGCGGCTGCTGCGGGTCGCGCAGCAGCCCGACCGCGAGCACCGTCTCGGCCAGCGGCCCCAGCGTCGGCCGGAGCTGGATGCGGTCCAGGTCGTCCGGGCTGAAGCAGATCCGCCACACCATGACATTTAGCGTCGCCTGTGAGCTGGTAACGAATCAACGCCCTGTTTGGTCACCGCCCCCGCGGGAAACCTCTCCCGAACGGAGGGAGAACACCATGGCCCGCAAAACACTGCGATTCCTGATCCCGGCGTCCGTCGTCGTCCTCGCCGCCACCCAGTGGCGGGAGATCGCCCGCTACCTGAAGATCAGCCAGATGTCCCGGGGTGACGGCCACCCGCAGCTCGTCCCGGCCGCCGGCCAGCACTCCTATCCCAAGCACCCCGGCGCCGGCACCCCCGACGGCACCGGCGATTTCGACTCCGCCACCCGCGGCGGCGGCCCCGCCACCACTCCCTGACCCACCTGAGCCAACGCCCCCGGATTCCGCAACCCAGCTTGGTGCCCAGCATCCCGTCGCCACTCCACCACCCGCGCTGCCACTTCGCGGCTCCAGTGTGCTACCTCGCAACCCCATCTGCTGCCACAGCCCACTCGCCCCGAATTCCTATGCCACCTTCATGATCACGAAGGATTTAGTCCCCAGCCGCACCGAATCCTTCGCGATCATGAAACGCGCCACGTCTAATGCCGCGCTGCTGATCACATTCGGCCCCGCAACCACACGCGCCACGTAATTCGGGATCCATTCATTATCGCGAAGGATTTTGGTCCCATTTCGGGGATAAAACCCTTCGTGATCATGAACCACTGCCTCTCACGTGCAGGGATCCGTCACCAGAGCAGCGGTAACGCATCACGGGAGGCCCTGTGGTCACACGTGCCGCGTGTCCCTGAAGCCATTTCCATGATCACGAAGCGCATTCACGATCGTGACCGGAAATGGCTAAATAGCAGCCGGAACTGGCCACGATCATGAAATCGGACTGGCTCAGCTGCCGCTAGCCGGGACTGGCTCAGCGAACCGCTCGCTAGGAGGACGCGCTCAGCGGCTGCCTGGCAGGGTGCGGGAGCGCTGGTCCTCGCCGAGTTCGCCGTAGGGGTAGTCGACGACCTGCGGATGGCTGGCCGCGTCGAGCGCGGCGGTCTCCGCCGCGGTCAGCTGGAGATCGGCCGAACGCAGGTTGGCCTCGAGCTGCTCCAGCGTCCGCGCGCCCAGGATGGTCGAGGTCACCGCGGGCCGGGCGGTCACCCAGGCCAGCGCGACCTCGGCCATGGACACGCCGCGGTCCTCGGCCACCTTCTGCACCGCGTCGATGACGTTCCAGGTCCGCTCGGTGCCGCGCCGGTCGTAGGCCTCCATGCCGCGGTTCGGGTCGTCGCCGAGGCGGGTGTCGCCCGTCGGGCGCTGGTCGCGCCGGTACTTGCCGGACAGCCAGCCGCCGCCGAGCGGGCTCCACGGCAGCAGGCCGAGCCCGGCGTCCAGGCAGGCGGGCACGATCTCCCACTCGATCTCCCGGGACAGCAGGCTGTACTGCGGCTGGAGCGTGACCGGCTCGGCCACGTTCAGCGCCCGGGCCAGGTGCACGGCCTTGGTCAGCTGCCAGCCGGTGAAGTTGGACAGCCCGTAGTAGCGGATCTTGCCGGCCGCGATGAAGCGGTCCAGCGTGCGCAGCGTCTCCCCGAGCGGCGTCAGCGGGTCGTACGCGTGCACCTGGTACAGGTCGACCGAGTCGATCCCCAGCCGGCGCAGCGAGGCGTCGAGCGCGCGGGTCAGGTGGCGGGCGGACAGCCCGGCGCCGTTCGGCGAGCCGTCCCCGCCCTGCGGGAAGCGTCCCTTGGTGGCGAGCACCACGGGTTCGGTCAGGTCGGCCGGGCGGCTGGCGAACCAGCGCCCGATGATCTCCTCGGACCGCCCGGCGGCGTACACGTCGGCCGTGTCCACCAGGTTGCCGCCCGCCTCGATGAAGCGGTCGAGCTGGGCGTGCGAGCCGGCCTCGTCAGTCTCGGCGCCGAACGTCATCGTGCCCAGGCACAGGCTCGACACGGCGCAGCCGCTGCTTCCTAGCGTGCGATAGTCCATGCCGCCAGGCTATCGATCATGCTCCCGGCCGCTGGGTCCGGGCCGAGCAAGCCCTCAGAGCCGAGCAAGCCCTCAGAGCCGAGCAAGCCCTCAGAACAGCACGTAGAGCTTGCGGATCGTCTCGTGGATCTGCCAGGTGCCGGCCCAGCCGCGGGGGAAGACGGCGGTGTCGCCGGGCCCGATCTCGGTGGGCTCGCCGCCGTCCGGGGTGACCGTCATCCGGCCGGACAGGATGTGCACGAACTCGTTGTCCGCCAGGCTCCACCGTGACGGGCCCGGCGTGCACTCCCAGACGCCGGTCTCCTGGGCGCCCTCGCCGGACCACAGCGTGGTGCCCGAGGTCTGCATCGCCTGGCCAGTGGCCTCTTCTAGCGGGCCCCAGTCCTCGAGCTTGGCGTCGGCGGCGGCGGCCAGGTACGGGGTAACGGTGATCATGAGGTCCTCTCGGGAAAGGGCAGGGCGACGGGGTCGGTGGCGAGGTTGCTGCGTCCGGCCTCGTCAAAACGATCGATACCGAACGGGGTGACGTCGAGCACGTCCGAGACGCCGGTGAGCGCGACGTCGGCAGTCGCCCGGGCCAGGCCCGGGCCCCACATCATGCCGGCCCCGGCGGCGCCGGCCACCGTGACGTTCTCAAGACCGGGCACGCGGCCGATGATGGGCATGTGGTCCGAGGTGTAGTCGATGGTCGCGGCCCAGACCCGGCGCAGCCCGAGCCCGGCCGTGGCCGGGACCAGCGCGGCCAGCCGGGCCCGCATCTTGGCCAGGTACTCCTCGTCCACCTCGCGGTTGTCTCCGGGCGGCTCGTCCGGGTTGCTCATGCCGAACAGCAGGCCGCCCTCCTCCGGCCGCCAGTAGAGCCCCTCGGCCAGGTCGAAGACCATGGGCACCCGCCCCGGGTCCAGGTCCGGGTGGCGCTCGGTCACCGCCACCTGGTGCCGGACCCCGCCGGCCGGGATGCGCAGCCCGGCCCGCCGGCCGACCTCGGCGAGCTTCGGCCCGCCGGTCAGCACGACCAGGCCCGCGCTGATCGGGCCCTGGCTGGTCCGCACCTCGCAGGCCGACGAGCCGGCGCCCGCCGACAGTCCCTGGAAGGCCACGCGCTCGCGGACCTCGACGCCGCTGCGGACCATCGCCACCGTGTAGGCGGCCACGTTCCGCGGCGGCGCGATGTACCCGTCCTGGTCGCAGAAGGTGCCGCCGAGCGTCTGCCCGGAGGCGAGCGCGGGGTTGGCCGCGTCCACCTCGTCCGGGTCCAGCCAGCGCACCGGCAGGCCCAGCGCGGCCTGCATCTCCATCCGCGACCGGGCGGCGGTGACCTCCGCCTCGCTGAAGCAGGGGAGCAGGTAGCTCTGCGCGGTGAAGCCGGAGTCGGTGCCGATCTCGTCGTGCTGGCGCAGGTAGAAAGCGCGGGACCAGGTGCTCAGGCGTACCGCCGCCGGCGTGCCGCCCTGGACCCGGACCACGCCGGCCGCGCGGCTGCTGGCGCCCTGGCCGAGCAGGTCCTTCTCGATCAGCACGACCTTGGCCAGCCCGGCCCGGCGCAGGAAGTAGGCACACCAGGCGCCGACCGTCCCGCCGCCGACCACCACGGCGTCCGCGGTATCAGTCATTGGCACAGGACCGATGCTGGCATAGACTGAACATTCAGTCAATATGATGAGACCAGTGGGCTGGCGCCTGGAGGTACCGCTGCATGTACGGGTTGTCGGAGGAAGATCTGCAGATCCAGGCGCGGGCCCGCGGGTTCGCGGCCGAGCTGATCCCGTTCGAGGAAGAGGCCGAGCGGTCCGGCGGTGAGCTGCCCCCCGACGTCACCGCCGCCCACGCCAAGCGCGCCCGCGAACTCGGCCTGACGGCCACCAACATGCCGAAGGACCTGGGCGGCGGCGGCTGTACCGCCCTCCAGCAGGTGCTCGTCCAGGAGCAGATGGGCCGGGTGACCAACGCGCTGGGCTGGGTCGCGACTACCCCGCCGTCGTGGCTGCCCGCGGTGGCCACCCCGGACCAGATCGAGCGCTACGTCCGGCCCGCGATCGCGGGGGAGCGGGAGGAGTGCTACGCGATCACCGAGGAGGGCGCGGGCTCCGACGTCGACGCGATCGAGGCGACGGCGAAGCCCGACGGCGACGGCGGCTACCTGCTCAACGGCGTCAAGTGGCACGTCACCTCGTACAACGCCGCCGACTTCGCCTTCTTCCAGGGCAAGCTGCCCAGCGGCGAGCACGCGATGTTCCTGGTCGACTTGCCCAGCCCGGGTGTCCGGGTGGTCCGGACGCCGCAGTACTCGCACACGATCGGCCATCACCACCCGATCGTGGCCTTCGAGGACGTGCGCGTCCCGGCTGCGAACCTGGTCGGCGCCGAGGGCGACGGGATGGCCTTCGCGTACGAGTGGTTCAGGTTCGAGCGGATGATGGTGGCGGCCCGCTGCCTCGGCGCCGCGGAGCGGCTCACCGAGGAGATGACCGCGTTCGCCGCCGGCCGCGTGGTCGGCGGCCAGCCCATCAGCGAGTACGGGCTGGTGGCGGGCATGCTGGCGGACAGCATCACCGAGCTGTTCGCGGCCCGCGCCATGATCTACGAGACCGCCCGCGGCATCGACCGCGGCGCGGACGTCAAGATCTCGCACGCCCAGTGCTCGATGGCCAAGCTCTACGCCTCGGAGATGGCCGGCCGGGTGGCCGACCGCGCCGTCCAGGTGTTCGGCGGCCGCGGCTACATGCGCGAGAACGTGGCCGAGCGCTTCTTCCGCGAGCTGCGCGTCGAGCGCATCTGGGAGGGCACCAGCGAGATCCAGCGCATGATCATCGCCCGCCAGCTGACCAAACGCGGCCCCGCCCACCTCGCCTGACCCCTTTAAAGACCATGATCGTGAACAGAAAGGGACAATAGTTGTCCCGAACTGTTCACGATCATGGAACAGGCTCAGCAGGAGGCGGGGAGTTAGGCCGGGAGCACGTCCTCGATGGCGGCCAGGACCTCCGGGGAGTCGGGCTCCGTGCGCGGGCGGAACCGGGCGGCGACGGTGCCGTCCGGCCGGACCAGGAACTTCTCGAAGTTCCACTGGATGTCGCCCGCCTCGCCGTCGGCGTCCGGCGTCTGCGTCAGCGACGAGTAGATCTCGTGCCGACCGGGCCCGTTCACCTCGATCTTCTCGAACATCGGGAAGGTGACCCCGTAGGTCGCCGAGCAGAACTCGGCGATCTCGCCGGCGGTGCCCGGCTCCTGCCCGCCGAACTGGTTGCACGGGAAGCCGACCACCGCGAGCCCGCGGGAAGCGAACTGCTCGTGCAGCTTCTCCAGCGCCGTGTACTGCGGCGTCAGCCCGCACTTGGACGCCACGTTGACTACCAGCAGGGCCGCGCCGGGCGCGGCCGATCCGAGCGAGGAGTCCTGCCCGGACAGGGACTTTACACCGATGTCGAGTATGCTCACGCGGCCTACGCTACCGGGCTCCAGACCGACCGGCCCAGGTAACCCCGGGCGACCGTGGTGACGAAGGAGTAGACCCCGTCCTCGTCGGGCGCCAGCGGCCCGGGGAGGGCGTGCGGCGAGGCCTGCGCCCGCTGTACCGACTCGCACGCGGCCCAGTCCTGCCGGTTGGTGATGTCCCAGAGCTCCACCGCGAAGGACGGGTCGAAGTCGGGACGCGCGACCGCCTCGGGCGCGAAGGCCCAGGTGCACTCGATGATGGTGCGGTCCGCGGCCAGCGGGACCAGCCGGTGCGTCATGACGTAATCCGGGTGCAGGCTGAGGAGTATGTTCGGGAAGATGTTGATGTAGAGGACGGTACGAAGCCCTTGCGCGTCGAGACCGCGCAGCGGCACGCCGCCGCTCGTGCCGTCAAGCGACATCGTCTCCATGCCGTCGCGCAGGTCCATCCAGCCGCCGGTCCAGGCGCCGGCCGAGGCGTAGTTCTTGCCGCTCTTGGGCGGGCTCACCCGGCAGAACTCGGGGTGGATGGTCGGGCAGTGGTAGCACTCGTGGTAGTTCTCGGTGAGGGTCTTCCAGTTCGACGCCGCGTCGTAGCGGTGCTCCCCGGCCGTCACCAGCCGTTCCGGCTCGTACGGCGCCACCACCTCGTCCAGCTTGGCCAGCGCCTCGGTCAGCGAGCCCGCCGCCCCGCCCGAGCCGTCCACGAACACCAGGCCGTGCCACTCGGTGACCGGCAGCGGGGTCAGGCCCCACTCGCCGAAGTCGAAGCCGCGCACCTTGCGGAAGCCGGCGGCACCCTCCAGCGAGCCCGACAGGGAATACGTCCACGAGTGGTAGGGGCAGACGATGGCCTGGTCCCTGGCGCCCTGGCCGCACGGCAGCAGTTCGTGGCCGCGGTGCCGGCAGCTGTTCGCGAACGCCCGCAGCTCGCCGTCCTCCCCGCGGACCAGCAGCACGCTGCCCTCCCCGGTGGACTCGGCGCGCTGGTCACCGGGCTGCGGCAGCTGCTCGCTGCGCGCCACGCACAGCCAGCCCCCGCCGAAGAAATGCCGCTGCTCCCAGCTGAATACCGCCGGGTCCACGTACGCGGCCCGCGGCAGCATCCGGCTTTGACCGAACGGGCGGAGTGCGAGCTCGAGCTCACCGCGATCGAGCGGCGCCGGAGGGGGAGTGGAGGGACGGACGCGAAAATCTTGACTGACCATACAGTCAAGCCTAAGCGTCCCGCCGGGGCCTGTCCAGGCACGTCCGCGCCGGTTCCAGTCGGCCGGTGCTCCGGCGCGATCTTGCGAACACCAGGCTACGGTACGGATACTGCTTTGCATGAGCGACCGTAATGTGCTCGGCGGCGAGCTCGAGTCATGTGGCACCGATCCGCTCACCGGTTTCTACCGGGACGGATGCTGCACGACCGGCCCTGAGGACCTGGGCAGCCACACCATCTGCGCGGTGGTGACCGCCGAGTTCCTCGAGCACCAGCGCCGGATCGGCAAC
>Ga0335085_10006122_pt1 | contig 19091 bp, 25 predicted proteins | sample Lox_Sample_45_FD_206712 | JGI IMG/M metagenome (GOLD analysis project Ga0335085, IMG submission 206712) | Soil microbial communities from Loxahatchee National Wildlife Refuge, Florida, United States - Lox_Sample_4.5 | ecosystem: Environmental > Terrestrial > Soil > Wetlands | place: USA...
ACCGGTGGGTCTTTAAGCGATGCTGGGCAGCGGCGAAACACTCTGGATCAAGTTCAAAACCGACGAAGTTGCGGCCGGTATTGAGGCAGGCGATGGCCGTGGTGCCCGACCCCATGCAACTGTCAAGTACCAACTCGCCGGGATTGGTGTAGGTATTGACCAGGTATTCGAACAGCGCCAATGGCTTTTGGGTGTGGTGAATGGTGTTGGACTCGGACGCAACATGCAGTACGCTGCGGGGGTAGCGGAAGCCCGGATTCTCAGATATGGCAGCCCGAAGGTGCTTACCGGTGTTGGCGTCATAGCGGGCGCGCCGAGTGCTTTTGTATGGTTTACCCTTCTCAAGCTGCGGATAGTAGGGCGGCGTGCGGTCGCAAAATACCAGGATATTCTCGTGAGCCCGGAGCGGCATGCGCTTGGCATCCAAGAATCCCGTGGCCCGCGACTTCTCCCAGATCCATTCGTACCGGAGCCACGGAAGGTTGCTCATGCCGAGCACCTTGTCGAAGGGACACCGTGCGGTAAGCACGATTGCGCCTTTGGGCTTGATGACCCGCTTGTATTCGCTCCACAGCCTGTCAATGTTAATGACCGAGTCCCAGGCATTGGCGGTAACTCCGTAGGGCGGGTCGGAGAGAATCATATCCACGCTGCGGGTTGGGAGCAGCTTCATGCCCTCAAGGCAGTCGCCGTGGTAGATACGATTTGGTGCAAGGCCGGATTGTGGCACGCCTCGGAATTCATAATCGTTCATGAAGGAATGCAGATAAAGGATCTTGAAACGCCGAGCGTGGCGTTCTTGGCACGGGCACTGTGACACCCCGCTTTTCTTATTGGCCCGGCAGGTCGTAATTGCTGATGAGTACTTCGCCGTACCGCTGCTTGGGGCGGCGGCGCGCCGTGTAGACGATCTGGATGGGCGTAATCCGCCAGCCGCCGAACAGCTTTCGCACCTCGGGATGATCGTCCAGGGAGAGCAGAAACCGGCCGCGGATCTTGTGCAGGTGTTGTTCAAGCTGGGCGAAGTCCTCGTCGCTGAAATTGTGGCGGTAAAACTTCCGCCGCCAGTACGGCGGGTCCAGGTAGAAGCAGGTAGCGGGACGGTCGTATCGTTCCAAGACTTCCTGATAGGGCAGGGACTCGATCTGAACGCGTTGGAGCCGCTCGTGCGTCTTGGCAATGATGGCGTGCAAACGCTGTGGGTTGAAATTGGGAGTCTGAATCACAACGTAGTGGTAATGCTGCTTGACGACCAGACCGCCGAAGCAATTTTTCTGAAGATAAAAGAACCTTCCGGCCCGCTGAATATCGGTAAGCGTTGTAGGGTCCGTTTTAGCCAGCAGATCAAACCAGGCGCGGCTGGCTACCGTAAATCTCAAATATCGGATCAGCTCTTCGTGGTGCCATTGGCAGACCCGCAGGAGGTTAACGATCTCGCCGTCCAGGTCGTTGAGCACTTCTACTTCGGACGGGCGCTTGTGAAAAAATACCTGGGCGCCGCCAGCAAAGGGTTCCACGTAGGTAGTGTGCTCGGGCAGCAGCGCAATAATCTTGGTGGCAAGACGATTCTTGCCGCCGATGTAGGCGAGGGGACCAACCATGAAGCTTTCAGTTATAAATTAAAGAGGTTTTCGACCTGGCAGTACAGCCCGAGAGCCAGAGCGTCTTTCATAAGAGGAGATCCGAAGCTGCCGTTTACGCCGGGCCAGATCGAGGAAATAGACTTGCGGACTTGATTGCGGAAGCGCGGGCCGGGATATCCGAACGAGGCCAGAACCTCAAGCTTTGACACCTCCCATATGCTGATACCCCGTTCAATCAGGATGCGGGAAATGATTGTCATCAAATCACCTCGGAGAACCTCGGTGTCATGAGGTACGGTTTCGAGGGCCGCCCTGGCCACTGGGTACTTTTCCAACATGCGGCTGATAAACGAGGGGGCGCTTCCCAAAGCCTTATCACTGTTGGAGGAAAGCTGCCGGACCTGCGGAGGCGCTGCCAAATGCTCGCCATCCAGGATGGCTACGGCAACTGCCCGGCGCTCAATCCGGATCGCAGCCAAACGCCGCATGGGCGGAACTTCGCCTGCTCGGCCCTCTAACCGCTTAAGCTCCTGGTGAAAGCTGCGTGCGGGATCGGCATGAGAACCGACAGCTCTGGTGCGGCGGTACGCTGTTAAGAGTTGGGCGTGGGAGTAATGACCTAAAAGTTCCGCATAGTGCCGGGCTGCGGCTGCGTCGTCGAGCTTCTGAGCCAGACGCAAAGCGAAATACTCACGCTGGTCGCATGGCTCAAACCGGTTGTACCGGGCAGAGGAGTAACTCCTGGCTACCTGATCAAGAATGTTTGTCATCGTATTTTTTGCTGCTGACTAAAAAGCGACACTCAAAACAGCGTTTGCTGCTCAGGCACGGCCAGTCGTTCCTCCTTTGCCCGGATCTCATTTCGCAGCCCGTCGTAAAGGGCCGGAAACAAGAACTCAACCGGTACGCGCAGAATGATTCCAAGGCGCAAGGCGTTGACCAATGACGGCGTGTGCTCACCGCGCTCGTAGTCCGACACGGCGGAGCTGTCTTGCTGCCCGAGCAAGCGGGCAACATGCGTCGAGGTAAAGCCCATCCTCCTTCGAAAGTGATCGAGCATGTTTTGATGTTGTTGTTTGTTTCCTTGCATAGTGACTTTTGTTTTTTTAACCACAGTCACTGTAACAATTCCGCGTACTTTGCAAAGTAGGGAAAACTTGGCAGAGCTACCACCACAGGTTAGTCCTATGTGGATAACCTGTCAAAAAGTCGCCGTCGGCATTGACGGTGAACGTGGCGGCGAACCTGCTTCATACCGCGCAGTCGGCGCGGCACGCGCAGGCTCCGGGCACGTTCAACAGACTCACCCACAAGGAGAGTTCGCAACAGTTCGGCCATGAATTCAGCGACTACACTTAGCTTGAACATGGGGCAGATGATGGCGCTGGCAGGATATAAAGTAAAGGCGGGAAAGCCTGGCTCTCTTGCCGGCAATGGCAACAGTGCCAAATTTTCCCGTCTTTGCGAATTTAGATTAGTGGGGCAAGATGCCTGGGCTATGACAGAAGATCGGCCTATCACCATCCGCGATTTATATCCTCATATGACTGAGGAGGAATTGGCCGTGGCCGAAGCCAACCTCAAGCGCTACGTGGCGGTGATTGTGCGAATCTATGACCGCTTGCAGGCCGAGGGTAGATCCTGGCCCAAGCCCGTTGATCGGGCCGATTTGACTCTTTCCAGCGACGAATCTAACATTCGTGACGAAAGGTCGAATTCCCCATAAACTAACCAAACCTGCATTACCATGAACCGATATTTTGCATACATCCGGGTCTCCACAGCCCGGCAAGGCGATTTGGGTGTCTCCTTGGAGCAGCAGCGCGAAGCCATCGAGCGTTACGCCCAGCGAAACCGCATGGAGCTCGTCCAGTGGTTTGAAGAGCGCGAAACCGCCGCCCGAGCCGGTAGGCCGGTGTTCGGCCAGATGATCGGGCTACTGAAATCCGGCAAGGCTCGTGGCGTTCTGATCCATAAGATTGACCGCTCCGCTCGCAACCTTAAAGACTGGGCCAACCTCGCAGAAATCATCGACCAGGGAATCGAAGTCCACTTCGCCAATGAGGGGCTGGACCTCAATTCCCGTGGCGGTCGGCTCTCCGCCGACATTCAAGCAGTGGTTGCCGCCGATTTCATACGCAACCTGCGGGAGGAATCGAAAAAGGGCTTCTACGGGCGTCTGAAGCATGGCATTCTGCCCAGGCCAGCTCCCGTGGGATATCTCGACGTCGGCGGGGGCCAGCCAAAGGCGCCTGATCCAAAGACGGCGCCGCTGGTCAAACATCTGTTCGGCCTGTACGCCACCGGCACTGTTAATTTCCGAGATGTGCTGAAGGAAGCTGACCGGGTGGGCCTGCGAGGGCATAGCGGAAAGAGACTCACCAGAAATGGCTTGACGACCATGCTGAACAATCCTTTTTATACCGGTCTCATCCACATCAAGGTCTCGGGCCAATCCTTCCTTGGCGCACACGAGCCACTGGTTTCCAAGGCTCTGTTTCAACGAGTCCAGGATATTCTGGAAGGCAAGACCAACACCAGAACCAACCGGCATGACTTTCTGTTCCGCCGTCGCCTGGGCTGCAAAGGATGCGGCCATACCCTGGTCGGCGAAACCCACAAGGGATTTGTTTACTACCGCTGCCAGACCCGCGACTGCAGTACCACGACAATCCGGGAGGAGGCCGTCGACAAGACGTTTCTGGAAACCTTCCTCAGCCTGCGGCTTCCACCCGGCGAGCAGCGTTACTGCTGGCACGAAGCTCAGCGCCTGAAGGCTGACAATCTTAGGCAGCAAGAGCAAGCCGTCACCAGTTGCCGGCTCCAGCTCAAGCAGATTGACGAGCGCATAAACCGCCTGACCGATGCTTACATTGACCGGCTGATCGACAAGAACGTTTTTGAGCAAAGAAAAACAGCGCTGCTTTCGGAGCGCCTGCAAAGGGCGGAAGCCCTGTCCAGTTGGGAGGGCGGTAAACGCAACCTTGCCGAGGAACTGCTGGAAATCCTCGAACGCGCGGATACCGCGTGTTTGGCGTATGAAACGAGCGTGGTGCCGGAAAAGCGTGAGATGGTTGATTCATTGACCTCGAACAGGCTTCTGAACGGAAAAGCTTTGGAGATCTCGCTGAATTCTCCGTTTGACTTGATCGCAACACGCTCACAAATACGAGATGGTAGCCCACAACGGGACATACATCGAACTCTCCGCCAGCTTTTGTCCCAAATAATGACAGCGCTCCAACGCAAACAGGAGTCGCAGTTAGCCCCTGCGGCCTAGACGCTCGCCTCCTCCTAATGATCTGATCCGTCATGCTCCGTAACGTACTCTTGCATGGCGGATTTGATCGTGGTTTAGCCAGCATATCAGAAACCAAGGTTGTGGAAAGTAGGGAAAGATTGGCAAATGTGCCTAGTTCATCGTTACAGTTGTGGTTAACTTCTTGCCAGCAAACAATACTTGGAGTATCCTGACTCAATGACAATATATGATAACGAAGTGACCTGCCCCCATTTTCCCTACCAAACGTAATTGAGGAATCTCCGATAAATCCTACCGCAGTTCCCCATCGACCGGTGTGAGCGGGGATGGGGGTCTGGGGCAAGGGGATGGCGTTTGAATCCCCTTGCCCCGGCCAGCACTGTAGAAACCTTTTCACGCCGATAACTTCCTCAGTTGGTCAGCGAACTCCTGTGGGGGCCGGTATCCCAACGAGCTGTGGGGCCGCTCGTGATTGTATTCCTGCCGCCAGCTTTCGATCTTCTGTCGTGCGTCGTTCATCGTCTGAAACCAATTCGCGTTCAAGCACTCATCTCGAAATCGACCGTTGAAGCTCTCCACGTACCCGTTTTGCATCGGCCGGCCAGGCTGAATGTGGACCGGCCGTATGTGGTGCTCCTCGCACCACGCTAGAAAATGCCGGCTGGTAAACTCCGGCCCGTTGTCGCAGCGGATCGCCTCCGGTGCCCCACGCTGCTCCATCACCCAGTCCAGCACTCGTGTGATCCGCCCACTGGATAAGCAACTGTCCACTTCCAGCGCCAGGCACTCCCGCGTGAAACTGTCCACCAGCGTGAAGATCCGCAGCGCCCGCCCCGTCGCCAGCCCGTCCGCCACGAAATCCATGGACCATTCCTGGTTCGCCTTGCTCAGATTCGCCAACGGCGTAACGGGCCGCACCACGTGCTTGCGCTTCAGCCGCCGCACCGCCAGATGCTCTTCCCGATATATGCGGTACAACCGTTTGTGGTTCAGCTTGTGCCCGCGCTTCTCCAGTAGCACCCCCAGCCGCCGATATCCGAACCGTGGCTTCTGCCGCGCCAACTCTACCAGTTCGGCGCGCACTTTTCCGTCCTGATCCGTCTGCGGTTCGTATCGATAGCTGCTCCGATCCATTTCCAGCAGCTTGCAAGCCCGGCGCTCGCTCAGGCTTTGTTCCGCCATCACCTGCGCCACATCCTGCCGTCGGCTTACAAGCTCCAGCCGTTTTTTCGGATCACCGATTTCAAGGCTTCCCGATCCAGGCTCAGATCCGCCACCAACTGCTTCAGCCGCCGATTCTCCTCTTCCAGCTCCCTCAGCCGACGCGCCTCATTCACCTCCATGCCGCCGTACTTGCTCTTCCAGGTGTACAGCGTCGCTTCGCTGACGCCTAACTCCCGCGCCATCTCGGCCACCTTCCTCCCGGCTTCCATCTGTTTCAGGGCGCCGATGATCTGCTCTTCGCTATGCCGCGCTTTCTTCATCTCGAAGCTCCTCTCGCCTATTCTATTTGCGGAGCTTCTCAATTCTGATTGGCAGAGTTTTTGGGGGGCAGGTCAGAAGAGCCAATTGATCCTGGTCTACGCCAATCATATCCCTATATGACTGACGAACAGATCAGGGAGATTCAGCGTAACCTGCGGCGATACGTGCAGGTCATACTTACAATTTATGACCGGCTCAAAGCTGAAGGTAAAGAGTGGCCAAGGCCGACAGCCTAGGGCCTGGCCCCAGTGACTTCTGCCGACCAACGTATGGCTGGCGCCTTAAGGTATCCATTCATGGCTTCCTAACGGTTCTTTCCCAATGGTCAGCATAGCGTGGGCCAAACATAGCATTTGGCGGATTCACCCGATCCATGATTTCTTGATTGGCAAGTAGGCAATAGATGAATAGATAGCGTTCATCTGGCTCATAGGTCTCTGCCAGCCACACCTGGCTGATGTGTCTAGGGTTTACCCGCGCATGTGCAGCAAGAAACGCCTTATAAACCATACCCCGATTGACCAATGCGATATCCTGCGATTCTAAGACAAGCAGTGTTTGGCTGCCGTCCTGCCAGTAACGTGTTAGTTGGTCATCCTTATCGGCCAGCGCTCCCGCAATACTGTCGGTCACTTGCTCCGGTACATTCAGCGACGAATCCAGCCAGCGAGCAACACTAAATACCGGCGGCAAATCGTCATCGCGGTTCAGTTCAACTTCGAACGGTGCACCAGGAATCGACACCTTGCTGCGGCCCGCAGGTATTTCGCTCGTGTTGGCAAGAAGCCAGGCCTTGACCGTAGCCTTAATTTGGCCCCAGTCCTGGCCTTTCTGGATCGCAAACATTGGTATAGAAAGCGACAAATCAAAGGGGAAAGAGTGCTTGAGTTCCGCCTCCAGATCGCCGATGACCTTCATAAACTGAGCATCGTGCTTCTTCTGCAAATCAAAGCTCGGTATAAGGGTATGCTCAATCGCTAACGGTACCTGGCCGGGACTTTCCGCGTACGCATCGCAGGCGCGACTGTTCCGCTCTTCTTCGTCGGGCCAGCGGGTCATGCTATAGGCCAATCCGGCAGCGGTATTGTAGCGATTAAGGACCGCCTGGATTATTTGTTTCTGGTGCGTTGTTCGGTCGGGCATAGGCGTGGTAGCCGATAATCATTTAAGATCACAGCGACCGCTCGGTTTTAGCAGTCGGTCGCGGCTGGCGCGTCGCTATAGGCATCGTAGTCCGCAGTTAATTCCTCACCTGCCGCTATGGGGCGAAGTGCATAAAACTTGTAGTCTGCGTCACACGCCACGTTGGGGGTCTTTGATGAATTCAAATACCACGAGACTGTGAGCCTATTGAAACTATTAGGGCACCCGTAGCGGGCCACCCGGATTACAGCAAAATCGTCGTAGAGCTTCTGCAGCTCGGCTGGCAAGGCTCGTACAACGCCAGACTCGATCCAGACCATATCGTCGTCATCAGGTTCAAACAGATAAGTACCTTCTTCAATGTCCCGAATAGCTATCACCCCCACTCCACCTTGATGCACCTTTGATGGCGCTAACCTAGCGTAAACTCCAAAATGTGGGAACTTCGGTACCTTGGGCCCGTGTTGCTCATTGTAACGGTCAATCAGGCGTTTGATTTCAACACGGAGAAGCACGCTATCAACCAAAACAATGACAAAGGTCGAGCCAAGCAGCAACACTGGAAGGTGAATGAGACCAAGTGCCTTCAGAATAAGTAAAACAGCGAAGCCGACAACATAGTTTCCGTCAAGAAAATAGTATGCCAGAAATGAGTCGTCAAGCTTTTTGATATCATCACCCGGCGCAGTAAAAAGAAAACTCCAGTCGACGGGCCAGCGCAAGTCCGCAAGGAACTCGCAGATATTTCTAAGCGAATCGAACACGCTCCCAATGATCCACGCAATGAAGAATCCCCCAACCCCAATGCCCGTCATTACCACACCAGCGTTCGGCAGGCGAAGCAGATCACTCAACTGCTGAGGGTTTGCGAGGCAGTAGGAGATGACGACCAACGCCAGGAAGGTGAGGCCGGGTAGAACTTCCGAGATTAAAGGGAGCTGCTTCAACGACGAATTCATATATGTATATTCCTTAAAGACTGACCAGCCCGAGGCTGATCTTGATTGCTTCGTCGACTTTGGTCATGATGGCTGCGTCCAATACGCCTAAACGACGGATCAGCCGCCTCCGGTCCACGGTCCGGATCTGATCCAGGCGGATGGAAGAGGCAGATTGCAGGCCGTTGGCGATGGTGGGCTCGACCACGAGTTCCACAGGATACGGAACGGCCGAGACGCTGGAAGTGATCGCTGCTACTATGGTCAGCGGGCTGTAGCGGTTGCCGATATCGTTTTGGATTATGAGGGCTGGCCGGGTCTTCTTAATCTCGTGGCCGACGGTGGGATCAAAGGAGCAGAGGTAGATCTCGCCTCGGCGAATCGTTCCTACCGTTTGTTTTTGGCTCTGCGGCTTGCGCGGGAGTTTTGCCATGCTTCTTCCTCGAGGGGAAACCACTCCGCGGCAATTTTCAGGCTCTCATCGGCGTTGGCCATATATCCGGCCTTTAGCTGCTGGCGCAGGCTTTGCTTGCCGTGGGTTTCCACGTAGTGCAGTACCGCATCGGAGACAAAGCGGCTGCGATTGCCTCTTGGGGCCACCCGGTCCAGCACGGCCAGCGTTTTTTCCGGCAGCATGATGTTGATGCGTTTGCTCATGGGAGTAAAGAGGTTAATGATCTTACATCTGCAGTTTACACACCATTCGTGTGGGTGTCAACCTCAGCCGCAGGGGAGTGGACGCCCCGATGCAGCCTGCTATCATTAGGCGAGCCCAAGTGCACTCTCGTGAGAAGATCACCAGAACCATAGGGGACTCGAACGATTTTGGTTTTAAATAAGCGGCCTGGAAATCTCCACTCCGCTCTATTGAAGTTTCTCGAAGCGGTTTAGGTAATAAAAACGGGCCTCTCGGCCCTTAGGGTAGTCGTGGTAGCCCACAACGGGACATACATCGAACTCTCAGCCTACTTTTGTCCCGTATAATGAAGACTCTCCAACGCAAACAGGAGTCGCAACTAAGCCCTACGGCCTAAGGCTACATTCCTCCATAAGATCTGATCTGTCATGCTCTGTAACATTCTCTGCGTGGCGGATTTGATCGTGGTATAGACAGCATATCAGAAGCCAGGATTTTGGAAAGTAGGGAAGCGACGGCACATCTGCCAATTCTACTGGTTCGAAAGTGGATATCCCCTGACCCCATCCGAGGCGATATGATCGGTAGGTCGAGGAGAGAGCGGAACAATGAAGTGCCGACCGGAAGAAATGCTGCTATTTGATCTGGATTGTGGCGACCTAACCCGTCCGCCATTCCGCCTATTGCGCGGACGGGGCTGGGGCCAGTGCATGAATCAGACCCAGGAGCATCTGGTTGTCTACGGCCCGAAGCACGAGAGGGAGCATTCGATTTTCGACACGTCGCCATATGTGTTGCCGCCAGGTACGACCACGCCGGACGCCTGGGATTGTAAAGGTTTCCTAGTGCCGTCCGACAGGATGCTTCAGTGCTGGCGGAGGCGTAAGTTTTGGGATTTCCGGCGATTCTGATTCAGGGGCCTGGGTGCCAACGCCTACCGATGCTCTTGGAGCAACGGCGTTTTCGAGTCGAGCCAGATCAACTGGGCAATTCCCAACTTTCCTTATCGGGCTGTTCTGGATCGTGTAAGGCACGGGTAGGAACCCAGTTGCTCTGGGTAGGCCCTCTGTCATCCCGCCACCATGGCGGAAGGTCAGAGGGCCGCCCATGAACCTGAGCGAGGTTCCCTTTTGCCATCCGACCGGCCGCTTCAATCCTGGCGTCAGCGCAGGCCGGGCCCTTGGCAGTGAAGTTCTAGAATTTCCGGCATTTCTGGGTCAAGACCATGAATGCCGCCTACCGCTGCTCTTGGAACAATGGCGTTTTCGAACCGAGCCAGATCAACTTGGCCATTTCCACTCTCGTTTCGGGACATAATGGCGCGGCTGAAAACTTCGGCCCGAAGGATTCATTACATCGACGCAGGCTCAAATGCCGTCCGAATTTTCCAGGAGTCTTGCAAACCCAGGCCTCACGGCCGTGATCTCTCAGCTTCCATCTGCCCACCAACCACTACGCCTGCCAAGTATGGTAGACTGTGTAGCCGGAGTTGCGGGCCCTCTCCCTGTTGGTAGCCGAACGTCGGGCACCACGCTGCATTAGGGCTAGCTAAGCTCGGGAATCGCTAAATTGCGGCCACGCGCGACGATGCATATGCGACGATTTGTTCACTCGAGGCGTTTACACCTCGGCGTCATACCCTTTATGCGCCCGGAGAAAGCCAAGCGGATTTTAATGATCACATCCGATTTCCCTAACTCACGCCGTTTCAATGCTCATTTCCTCTAGCATCCTGATTTTCTCTATGACACGCTTCCTAACCTTCGTATTGACATACAAGCCTAACGTCTCTCCCGTCACGCTCTTCTACGCGCTTTGGTCTCTACGGACTATCCTCACTGCCCTTATCTCTATCGTCGCGGTCCTTATATTATGGATAGGTAGAACACACTTCCTATCATGGTTGTCCTTTCTCTGGCACCAAAGGCCTATTCTATATTTGGTTCTGCTATTCCTCGCATCATGGTATCTGGTTACCTTGTCTGTTGCCGTCATCGTCGCTGTCGCTTTTATCGTTATTGGTCTGGCGGCATATACGTTCGGCTGGGTCCTGGTATTACAGTACGCTTTTGTCACCGTCTGCTTCATTATTCCGAATCATTATCACAACGTTATCAGTTCTATTGTACTATTAACTATCTCTATTCTGTATTTCTTAACCCTAAGGTTTCGTTCGCATCGCTGGTTCACAGCTCATCCAGATATAAAATCTCCGCCGGACTTGGCCGGCCGCCTCAGTTATTACATGCTCATAGGCCCATATTCAATACTCTTACTGTGCGCTTACGTCGCAACCACCTGGGGCTGCATATCCCTAATTGACCTTTGGTCTGAGCCGAACGCCCCGCAACATTATCCCAGATCGCCTATACACCTTTCGCACGACGCACCACACGTGGGATTAGCTTTGTCTGGCGGTGGCTATCGGGCTGCAGCGATGCACGCGGGCGTGCTAGATGCATTGGATCAATTGTTCGGGTCTACTTCGTCGATAACTCATATCAGTGCGGTTTCCGGCGGGGCCATCGTGGGCTCCTTTTACGCGGCCGGAGGATTGCCCGCTGACTTTATAGATGTACTCGCCAGTGGCCAACTTAATCTCGAACGCCAGCTCAGTAACATTTTCAATGCAATTCGCCTGCCGTGGCCAGTCGTGCTGCGAGGGCACAGCTATTCCCTTCTTCCGCCATTGAGCCGGTCGGATGCACACACAAACGAACTGACACGCGTCCTTTTGGGCGACCTTACCTTCGAGCGATTGCACGATCTTCGAGGACCGGCATTGGTTATAGGGACAACAGACCTGATATCGGGGCAGGCACTAGGTATTGTTTATAACGGTGTATTTCGTTCCTTCCTTCCGGAACTTTCCGATTCGCTTTCATATGGGTACTCCCCACGCAGGGACTCCAACACGCCTAGTGACTTCGTGGCGACCTCCCCTACAACCTTTCCTGGTAGTGAGCGCTTGGCTCGCGTGGTAGCTGCCTCAGCTGCACTACCGGTGGTATTCAACGCTGTGAACGCAACGCTGGTCATCAAAACACCAATAGGGGAACGGGACCAGGCGCTCCTGCTGGCAGACGGAGGACTATGGGACAACTCCGCTCTCTCGTTCCTGCTGAATGCGAGCGAACTCGACAGTTCCTGGTACCTAGACCTTGTCTTGGCTTCAGACGCTGGAACTGCCTTTAAGGGCGCAGCGAGCATATCGCGCTTCGCGGAGGCTACTCGGGCTCTTGACGTTGTTTATGCCTCTGCAGGAACGCGTCTGCGGATGCTTGTGGCACAGGGGCATCGCGTAATAGTATTTGCCCCTGCGGTATTCTTCTCCATCCATGATTCATCACCTGATCAATGGCACGCTAGAGCGAAGCAAGCGATTGATGAGTTTGTCTTACCCTTGGTCAGGAGCGGGCAGACGTGCGAGGATGTATTCACGGCTGTCGCTAGCGATGCTCGCAACAACATCGTCGTTAAAGTGCCGAGAAGCTTGAGCAGACCGCCAGCGAAAGAGACGATGCAAACGCTGATACATGGCGCCTGTGATGATCGCTCACACGATGAACTGGCGATAGGAGCGGTGACCTCCGCTCTGGCCGCTGATTTTATCGAGTGTCTAAATGTTTTCGACAGCACGTCAACTTTGCAGGAACAGTTTACTACGGGAGAGGCACTCGCCCTCTATCGGCTTGGGCGATATCTGGTTATGTTTAACAGGGCGCTATTGGTTGCCGAGATACAGAACATAAAGGTGCGGTTAGAGAAGTCATCTGACCACTCGGCGAAGACCGACGCGAAGACTGATGCGGGCGAGGTGCATATCTCTGCGAGAAAGGGGCAGGCCCAGAAGCACAAAAAGGCCGGGCATTAGCATAAATGCCCGACCTGTCGAAGAGCTTCGTTTCGACGGCGAGTAGGAACAGGACGAAGCGTTCTCAGCGTGAGCCCGATACGTTAGTGACTGTTGCCACTAAAATGGTCAACAGTACCAACATGGCAGCACACATCACATGCAACCCAAGAGTGGCGAGACCGTTCTGAGCACCCTGCCACTTCTCGCAGAATGCACCATCTGCGAGTATCGCGAGGCACGCTATTGTGAGAACGAGCCGGGTACAGTGGTGTTGTAGAGTTTTGATAGGCGCTATAAATCGCAGGGCCATTTGTGGGACAGTCCTGATGTCGTCGATTCTCATCGTTGTTTCCTCTTATTTGGCAGTGACGACTCCCGAGCTTACGGCCTCTGGAGCCGAATACCTTCAACTAAGGGGAGAGAATACGTCGGGCAGACGAGCGAGAGGATCTGGGATGCAATCAACGGCGAGGGTTCGGGAGGCGCAGACATCTGGTCGCGGACGGTCCGCTGCGATGGGGCCAGCGCGATGGACAGACAATGATAGCAGTTCTATAGAGGATGTCAAGCACCACCACGGCACCACCAACTTCAATGCCGGGCTGCTCAGCAGTCTGATTCTCAGTGATTAACGTTCCATGCCTCGTGCGTCCTAGGGCCAGCAGCGTTAGAGACAAAAATCGGCTGTAATGCTAAGAAGCGTTGTTCACAGATCGCCTGCTTTCCGAGGTGAATTCGACTGTCCGGGCCTGAAGCCACGGAATGACCAGTACCCCAGGAATCGCCCCTAAATAGGCCCTCTGACGTTCCGCCACAATGGCGGGATGACAGAGGGCCACCATTCGTGCTCTCCAAACCGAGTCTGCGTTCTTAAACGCCAGGTTCGGCTGCTACTATCGTCCGGCGAATCGAAGTCTAACCTGATGGGTTTCCGCTCGCCTACCGGGTCCCATAAACAAGGCCTATTCTGTATCAACTTACTTTTGGAGCGCCTGCAAGCGGCGGAAGCCCTGGCCAGTTGGATGGGCGGTAAACACAACATTGCCGAGGAACTGCTGGAAATCCTCGAACGCGCAGATACCGCGTGTTTGGCGTATGAAACGAGCGTGGTGCTGATCTGCCCCCGTTTTCTCTACCAAACGTAGTTGAGAAATCTCCGGTAAATCCTAACTCATTTCCCCATCGGACTGTGTGAGCGGGGATGGGGGTCTGGGGCAAGGGGATGGCGTTTGAATCCCCGGCTCTCCGCAGGAATTCGTGGAACTGCCTGATTCACGGATATCTGAAGGGTTGGGGATTTCTGGATAAACTCAAGGGTTGCCAAGCGACAACGAGTTCACCCGCATCCTGCAGTGGCCCGGCTACCGCGTGTACCGCCATAGTACGTGACGGTGACCCGATGGTTGGTGGTGTTCATTTTAAAAAAGCGCCGGCCTGAAGCCGGCGCTTTTCGAAATCACCGAGTTCCAAGCGGCTTACGGCTGGAGGGTCACCGTTCCGGACCATGACATACCGTTGCCGGAAAACGTCCAAGTCAAATCTCCGGCGCTTCCCCCTGTGACAGTGAATGATCCGGACCAGCTCCCATACGCAGGCATCTGATTTGTGCCGAACCACTGGGAGATGTACGACGAGTAATCGCCACCGCCAATGCTCAGGCCCGTGATCGTCACCGGCGCACCGCCGGTCTCGGAGACGGCCATGGAAAGGTTCCAGGTGTTGTTGCCGGAATTGGATACGGGATTCGGTGAGAATGTAATTACTAGGTTAGGACTACTACCACCCCAGCTTCTCCCGCCCCCACCTCCACCACCACTACCGCTACTCCCACCGCCACCGTTAGACGGATTTCCAACCGTCAGCGGCCAGCCATTGGAGACTTGCCCTAATTGCTCGACGTAAACAGTAAAACTGCCTGCCGCCAACGTCACCGGCACACTCATCCACTGGCCGCCATAGACTGTGATTACCCCAGACGGCACGACGCAGTCCTGCATCGTGGGACAGCCTGGTCCTACAAAAGCGGCACTGGCTCCCGCTGGAGACAGACTCAAAACATCAATTTGAATCCAGGACTGCTGCCCTGGCACAGGTGCGCCCGTAATACCCGTGATGATCGGTGCCGATGGACTTCCACCACCGCCGCCGCCCTGAGACGGCGGATTGATACATGAGTTTACCCAATCCGGCCGGCAGTACTGATTGCTGACAAACAAAGCGATATCGCTTGCAAGGAAGAAGCAATCCGCCACACCTAGCGACACGCAGCCGGTAATCTCTTTGCCAAAACTCCACATTTCTGTGGCATCGCCGCCAAGACCGTTCAACTGGCAGGTCAGGTTTGCGAAATCCGACCACGATTGTACCGACAGGGTTGACGCGATGTTGTTCCAAAGGCAACTCGCAACCGCAGCTACATCTGACGCCAACCCAGGCAAATCAAGTTCGGGCCGGTAATGCCCTGTATGGCCAGCACCCAGTGCTCTGTACCCTGATCCTCCAGGCCCGCCTATTGGCTGCTGAAGAGCCGACGCTCCATCGGCCGCCAACTCGGTTGCGTGATGACCGATCAGGTCAACGAACTGAACCGAATTGCGCTGCGGGTTGCCGCCCACACCGAACATGATGTTGCTGTCCGGAACTGCGGCGAAGACGTACTGAATATGGGTATTGGGATCGGCACCGGGAAAGAGGAAAGCGGTACCGGTGTCGATACCGTCGCTCACCGACCAAACGAGTGACTGTTTGGCCATAATCTTGGATACCCAGCTTTCCACAGCAGCGCGGCGCGACCGTGCCTCTTCCGGACTGGCGGCCGCCGCTTTGCCCGCTAATCTTGACTTCGATAGCAGGCGGAAGGTTGCCGCATGGGCCAAGAGTTTGTTGTTTTTAACCATCTGGCTGCCGCTTAAGCCGGCAGCCGGGCCTTTTGCAACAGGTTCTTGGGCGAAAACCTGTCCCCAGAATACCAACCACAATCCGAGCACCGCAGGCGCTCGGAAACGTTTCAACGCATCGAGCATTTGGACTACCTCCTGGTCTCGATGCTAGGCGAACTGTCCCAAAAAGCCCAGGCGAAAGGTGCGCTGCCCTGAATGTTTATGCAAAAACTCAAAAGGCTCGGACCTTGCGATCCGAGCCCTATCTTTCGTTGCGTGCGTTTGCTACTTTTTGCGCTTCAGGTATTCGGGCACAGTGGGTTGATGAATCACCCACCGCCCAAGTGGTTTGATCGCCGGCAGCTTCCCGTCGTCCGCCATAGTGCGGACCTGTGGCGGGCTGACGCCTAGTTTTGCGGCAATCTGTTTTGGACTCCGGAAGTCCTTCTCGCGCTGCTCTAGTGGCATATTCCACCAGAGTTCTAACAAGGCTTCCGGGTCCGGAAAAATGAACGACGAAGTGGCGCTCATAAGCCTCCATTACTATCCTGATTGGGTTATATGCTGCTGATTGTGGTTGCCCAGGCCATCAGCGGCACGCGCTCGCGGCACTGAAGTTTGCATGCCCGGTCGGGAAAGGCATCCCCCACAAGAAAGAGGTGGAAGGGTCTACCCTTCCTGTACGTTGAATATTTAACCATAATTGTGAATGAAATGCAAGGGGTCAGTCAAAAACAGAGCTATCCCTCGCTGGAAAACGTGGAATAGCTCAAGTGAAAATCGGGTGCCGTGCAAGACGAACGCAAAGCATCCGAACAACCCGCAGCATACGGGTAGGTTTGCTGATGCAAAACAGCAAGCCAACCTCAAACGGAGTGTTTATGTGCGCCCTCCTTGAAAAGGGCTGACGAAATGAATCATAAAGCATGACACCGATTTTGGCAAGTTTTTCTCGACAGAAAAATTTGCCGTATTTTTACAAATTTTCATAAATGAAAATCTTGAGTTGGGGAAAAATATCAGCTATGCTGTGGCCTGGCGCCCAACTATGGTCAGATCCCCTAAACCCTTCATCCCCGTGTCCGACGAGTTGCTCCATGCCACTGCGACGCTCGCCACCCGTTTGCTGTTTATTGCCGAGCACGAGTGTGGGCTTGAGCCATTCGAGCTGTTCGTCCTCTGGCACATAAAGCACCACGGCAGACCCGACAGCGCGAACAGGCCTGTGATGTTGCGCCGTGATCTGACCTCGGTGTTAAAAAAGAAGTTCGGCTATTCAGATTCCGATGTATCAAAACTGCTAGACGCCCTGCACGACGACGGCTTCGTCCAAAAAGGACCATTGACAACGGAGGAGCGCCTTGTCCTGTTCGGCGGCGATTCCGGCGCCAAACTCGCCGTTGCGCTTCAGCCTGCCGGCAGCGCGAAGATTGAAGAGTTCAAGAGTTTTCTCACGGCCAGATTCAACTTCTGGCTATCTGAACAGTCAAGGACCACACGGCTCGCTTGTCGCAAGCTGCAACCCATCGCCATGGGCTTTGCCCAGTGGCTCCTCGACCGCTACCAGCCGTCGTCAACTCGTCAGGGAGAACCACCGGAATGACGCATTGACGCCCTGTTCTGTTTTACCACTCCGACTACCTGCTCTTCCTTACCATTACACTGAATCTGCCTCATCCCGCGGTCAGAAGGTGATGCTCGACAGCGATCTGGCCGAGCCTCCACCAGGTGGAAACTCGCATCCTTATCCATGCCGTTAAAGGGGAGCCCGACCGCCTCCCCGAAGATGTCGTTTTTCGGCCCACCACACAAGAGAACTCACAGGCTTTGAGATCACAAATTGTGATCTCAAACGTAGGCCGCGTGGTGGTCGGCGCTACCTGTGGTGAGCGGCCTTCCGATATCCCGCCTCATCAAGTCGATAGTCCCTTGAATTCAACAGCTTGCAAAACCTCGGTGCTGGCCCGCAGCATCGATTGTAGTCGAAATTGTAGCTGTAGGACGAGCAGGATCGGGAGACTTCATTGCAATCCAACATGCCACCCGCCAATGGCTGTCAGCATATTGCACGCCAGCGCCATATGGCCCATCTCCTGTATCACGATGGCCGCTATGAACGACGCGAGAGAAAGGGACGAAGAGAGTCTTATTCGAACTAGCATCGACTACCTGATCAAATGGCTTAGTCTTAGACGCCAATTGCGGTTTGTCGATGATAAACCAGATGAAAACTGATCGTGCTTTTAATGACCTTCGCGGGCATCGCGTTTTTTGGGGATGATCCAGGATTTGATGAATGTGTGTGTCCGTTCTGGCCTTCGGAGACACGGTCTTGATGCCCGCTCCAGCGCCGCGGAGGCCCACCCGCGCGAACATCATGACCATAAGCCCGATGACCGGACAGTTTGGATGCGTGACTTTAGGTCGGATCGTTTACCGGCCGTCCGAGTAGCGTTACACTACTAAGTACTTAGTACATACTGTAGATGATTTTGTAGCTGTTCAAAGCCTTCTGCTTCAACAGGGTTCAACAAGCCTCAACATGTCGCGCGTATCCCATTGAAAGCTAAAGATTTGAAAACAAGGCACTTGCGAAACACTACATCCACCGCCTTCTAACAGATGGATCTCCCGTAAATACCTATGCCATGTGCCCTTTGTTTTCAATAGTTTACAAAAATCGAGTGTTGAGCTTTGTTGAACCTTGAGGACTCCTCGTCTGGGGATTCCGGTGAAGCTGAACGCTTGTTCCGGAGGGAAACCGAACGGCATTCCGGGATGATCCCGAACGCGTCACAGCGATTTTTTGGATTGAACGTGTTCGCGACAAAGGCTCGGACGATGAGTTCGATCAGCTCCAATATACTCAGCGGGTGCTATTGAACTTCAACGGACTTAGCTGGCCACATATTTCGGTGGCTACGCTGCGAGAGGCGTAGTGCCCTACAAAAATAGATCGACATTGTCACGGAGTGGAGCACAATCAAGTTGTGGCAACGGATAGAATATCTGCATCCGCTGCCAGCCGACTATCGATTGAATGTTAAGCGCAAACCACTTGAGACCGCAGGCATCACAACCGCGCTGCGCGAGGGTTGACCGCCGTGGCTAGCTGGGGACACGGACTTTCGTACTCAGGGTGGGGCAGGCCACAGGAAAGAACTAGCCGTGCTCCTGGATAGAGGGTGTCCCGGCCGTAGTTGAAGGTCGGCAAGGGCGGTCGATTCATCTTAAGCTACTTTCTCCTTCGATGGCTTGACTCCAGCAGTTTCCCGGCCGAGGATCGCGGCCAGTGCCCAGAGATCCGC
>Ga0335085_10006123_pt1 | contig 19089 bp, 16 predicted proteins | sample Lox_Sample_45_FD_206712 | JGI IMG/M metagenome (GOLD analysis project Ga0335085, IMG submission 206712) | Soil microbial communities from Loxahatchee National Wildlife Refuge, Florida, United States - Lox_Sample_4.5 | ecosystem: Environmental > Terrestrial > Soil > Wetlands | place: USA...
CGCCGCCAGCAAGCATCAGGATCTCGCGGCCGAGTATCTCAATGCATTGTCGACGCCGGAGATCGGCAAGCAGTGGATCGAGACGATCTATCTGCAGACCGCCGTGAAGACCGGCGCGACCGAATTTAGCGGTCCCTACGCACCTTATTTCACCGAGCTGATGAAGCGGCAGGAAGGCGCCAAGTATTTCACGGGCATGCCGATCGACATCCTCCAAGGCCAATGCAAGGATGCGTTCGTGCAGATCATGAACTCCGGCTTCCCCGGCGGACTCCTGAGCGTCGATGACGCCGTCAAGCAGATGAACCAGGGCTGCTACAAGGGCTGACGTCGGAACAGCTGCTGACTGCTCCTGCGGGGCGTGAATTGCGCCCCGCAGGCGCCGGTCTGACGCGTTTCCCTTTCACCGTCTTCGGTAGCCGTCATGGCGGAGTCTGCAGCCCCACCCCGCGCCCGGCGCGTCGCCTGGCTGGCCGGCGATTCCATCGCCGACTCGCGCCAGGCGCCGATGCGCACGATCCTGCTGTTTCTGGCGCCCGCCTTGCTCGTATATGCCGCCTTCACGATTTATCCGGTCCTGCGCACCTTCTACAACAGCGTCCATACGATCGGGCCGCGCAACGTCCAGACGTTCGTGGGGCTGGACAACTTCGCGGCGCTCCTGACGCAGGACCGCGTCTTCTGGAAGGCGGTCGTCAACACCGCGCTCTTCACCGTCGTCGGCACGATCGGCGACGTGCTCGGCGGCCTGCTGCTGGCGCTCTGCCTGTTCGCCAAGGTGCCGCTGGCCCGCACGCTGCGGGTCGTCTGGTTCACGCCGGTGCTGATGTCCTACGTCGTCGTCGGCATCATCTGGGTCTGGCTCTATGACTACGACTGGGGGCTGGTCAATCTGCTCCTGGGCTGGCTCGGATTGGAGTCGTGGCAGCAATCCTGGCTCGGCGATCCCGCGACGGCGCTCTGGGCGCTGGTAGTGACCCATCTGTGGAAGTGGCTGGGCTTCAACATGATCATCTTCCTGGCGGCGCTGCACGCGCTGCCGGAAGAGGTCCTCGGCGCCGCGGAGCTCGACAACTGCGGCTGGTTCGCCAAGCTCGTCTACATCATCATTCCGATGCTGCGCCCGACCCTGGTGAACCTGCTGGTCCTCTCCTTCATCGGCAAGATGATGATGTTCGACCTGGTCTGGATCATGACGGGTGGCGGACCGCTCTGGTCGACCGAAACGGTCTCGACCTACGTCTACAAGCGGGCCTTCAACTGGAACACGTTCGATCTCGGCTATCCGTCGGCGATCGCGGTTCTCTGGTTCATCATGATTCTGCTGTTCGTCATGTTGATCACGCGGCTGCTGCGGTCGCGCGATCGGCTCGAGTTCTAGGATGCGCGAGACGTGACGATGCGGCTCTGGCTCAATCATCTGCGGCGCACGCCGCTCGTGCTCTTCCTGATCCTCTATACGATCCTGGCCGGCGGCCCCTTCCTGTGGGTCATGTCGATGTCGCTGCGAACGACGCCGGAGATCTTCGACAATCCCTATGCCCTTCCGGTGCGGCTGCACTGGGAAAAGTTCGCCAACGCCTGGACCAACTCGAACTACGGCACCTATTTCTGGAACAGCCTGATCGTGGTTGTCACGGCCGTGGCGCTGCTGACGCTGATCGGGGCGATGGCCGCCCACTGCCTGGCGCGCTACCGCTTCCGCGGCAGCCGCCTGGTGCGCTTCGTCATCCTGAGCGGCATGATCCTGCCGCCGCAGCTGCTCATCCTCTCGCTGTTCCAGATCCTTCTGGACTACGGGCTCTACAATTCCCTGGCCGGCCTGATCATCGTCTACGTCGCCACCCAGCTCGCGATGACCGTCTACATCCTCGAGGGCTTCTTCGCGCAGCTGCCGCAGGACCTCTTCGACGCCGCGCGCATGGACGGCTATGGAGACTTCGAGATCTTCTGGCGCATCACCCTGCCCATCGGGGTGCCGGCGATCTTCACGACCATCACGCTCAACTTCATCATCCTGTGGAACGAGTATCTCTATGCCGTCGTGCTGCTGACCGACGACGAGAAGCGCACGCTGCCGCTCGGCATCATGCACTTCATGGGCGGTCACCAGCTCGACGTCGGCATGATCGCGACCGGCCTGATCATCGCGATCGCGCCGGTGATCCTTCTCTATGCCTTGTTCTCCGAAACCATGATCAAGGGCATGACGGCGGGCGCGGTGCGTTAGCACCGGGCTCGCGCGGCCGAATCGAGGCGACGTGGCGACCGTTACCATCGAGGAGCTCAGCAAGCATTATGCCGGCGGCAGCGAGCCGGCCGTGAAGGCCGTGAGCCTCGACGTCGCCGACGGGGAGTTCATGGTGCTGCTGGGACCATCGGGCTGCGGCAAATCGTCGGTGCTGCGCATGATCGCCGGACTGGAGCCTATCACCGCGGGAACGGTCGCGATCGACGGCCGTCCGGTCAACCACGTGCCGGCCAAGGATCGCGACATCGCCATGGTCTTCCAGTCCTATGCCCTCTACCCGCATATGACCGTCCACGCCAACCTCGCCTTCGGCCTGCGGCGGCGAGGCGTGCCCGGCGACGAGATCGACCGGCGGGTGCGCGGCGTCGCCGAGAAGCTCGGCCTCTCGCCGTTCCTGGCGCGCAAGCCGCACGCGTTGTCGGGCGGCCAGCGCCAGCGCGTGGCCCTCGGCCGCGCCATCGTCCGCGATCCCAAGGTCTTCCTGTTCGATGAGCCGCTCTCCAACCTCGACGCGGCGCTGCGGGTGAGCACGCGCAACGAGCTGATCAAGCAGCAGCATGAGCTCGGCACGACCACGATCTATGTCACCCACGACCAGGTCGAAGCCATGACGATGGGCGACCGCATCTGCATCATGAACAAGGGCGAGGTCGTTCAGATCGGCAAGCCGCTCGACGTCTACAGGAATCCCGCCGATGCCTTTGTCGCGCGCTTCCTCGGCAACCCGCCGATGAATCTCTTGCCGGCGCGACTGGCGACGTCCGGCGATCGCGCCGTCGCCCGATTTGCCGACGTCACGGTAGAGCTGCCGGGCTATCCGCTCGCAGCTCTGAAGCCCTATCTCGGCGCGACGGTCACGCTCGGCATCCGGCCGGAGGATCTCTACGAGGCGCCGCCGCCCGCTCTCTCGGTACGAGCGCAGCAGATCGCGACGCGCGTCCTGGCCGTGGAGCCGCTCGGCGCCGAGACCCTGCTGATGCTGACCATCGGCGGCTCGAGCCAGGAGATCGTCGCCCGCATCGGCCGCGATACCGCTCTGCGTATAGGCGACGCGGCAACGATCACCCTCGATCCGAGCGCCCTGCATCTCTTCGATCCCACGACAACTAAGGCTATCGCCAGGACTGCATGAAGACCGCCGGCATCATCGACTGCCATGCTCATATCATCGATCCCGGGCGCTTCGCCTATGCGGATGGGCCGGGCTACCGGCCGCGGCCGCATGAGACGGGGACACGCGAGGCGTTCGGCGCGGTGCTCGAAGCCAACGGCGTGAGCCACGCGCTGCTGGTCCAGCCCAGCTGCTACGGCACCGACAATTCGGCGATGCTCGACGCCGTGGCGCGCGCACCCGGCCGCTACAAGGCCATTGCCGTGGTCGCAACCGACACGACCGAGGACGCGCTGGTGGCGCTGGCTCGCCGGGGCGTCGTCGGCGTCCGGTTCAACCTGGTGAGCTACGAGCGCGACGCGCTCGCCAAGGCGGCCGCGGCCGGCCTGCTCGACCGGCTTCGGGCGGCAGGGTTGTTCGCTCAGATCTATGCGCATGACACGCAATGGCCCGAGATCGTCGCGCTGCTGGGCGGTCACGAGGTCAAGGTCGTCATCGACCATTTTGGCGTACGCGACATCCGCTCCGGCCCGGCGGCGCCGGGCTTCCAGGCCGTGCTCGAACTGGGCCGGCGCGGACATGCGGCAGTCAAGCTCTCCGCCCCCTTCCGTCTGGCGCCGGCGTCCAGCGGCTACGCCGCGCTCGACGCGTTTGCCGAGCGTCTGCTCTCCGTCTTCGGCAGCGAGCGCTGCGTCTGGGGCTCGGACTGGCCATTCCTCGATGTCGAAGGCCGGATCGACTATGCCGCGCTGCCGGCGACGCTCGAGCGCTGGCTGCCGGATGCGGCCGACCGCAGACGGGTGCTGTGGACCAACCCGGTCCGCTTGTTCGGCTTCGGAGTACCATGACATGACGACCTCGTCGACGCGAACCAAGCGCGTGCCGGGGCGCGCGCGGCTGCAAGTCGGCCTCGTGGGCGCGGGAATGATCAGCTACCATCACCTCATCGCCTGGTCGCGGCAGGAGCGTGCGCAGGTCGTCGCCGTCTGCGACCCGCAGATCGAGCGCGCCCGCCAGCGGGCCGCGGAGTTCGGCATCCCCGCAGCCCACGACCGCATGGAGGCGATGCTCGACAAGCACGCGCTCGACGCGGTGGATATCGCATCGCCGCGCGAGACCCACGCGGCTCTCGTTGACATGGCGGCCGAGCGCGGCATCGACGCGCTCTGTCAGAAGCCGCTGACGCCGACCTTCGCGGAAGGCGCAGCGCTGGCGGATCGCGTCGGCGGCGCCATCCGCCTCATGGTGCACGAGAACTGGCGCTTCCGGCCGTGGTACCGGACGCTGGGCCGGTGGGTTGCGGACGGCGATCTCGGCCCCGTGCATTGCGCCGCCATGACGATGCTTTCGTCCGGCCTGGTCCGCGACGCGAGCGGGCGATTCCCCGACCTGGTGCGGCAGCCGTTCATGGCGCGGGAGAAGCGGCTGATGATCGCCGAAGTCCTGATCCATCATCTCGACGTGGTCCGTTGGCTCTGCGGCCCGCTCAGTCTGGTGGCGGCCCGCACCGCCCATACCGTGCCGGAGGTGGACGGCGAGAGTCTTGCCACGATCTTTCTGCAGACGGCGCAAGGCATGCCCGTGATCGTGGGCGGCACGCTCGCGGCCCCCGGCTTCGACCCGCGGACCGGCGATCGGTTCGAGATCGTCGGCGGCCGGGCAAGCGCCTTGCTCGCCGGCGTCGACCTCCAGCTGCTGGGGCCGGCGCCCCGGCAGGAGCGCTTCGTCTTCGAGCGCGACTACCAGGCCAGCTTCGACGGCGCGATCGGGCATTTTGTCGACTGCCTGACGAGCGACGCGCCGTTCGAGACCGATGTGCGCGACAACCTGGAGACCCTGCGCCTCGTCGAGGAGGCCTATGCCGCCGCCGGCGCCGGCCGTGGCGGGACCAACGACGGAGGCGGCCGCCCATGAATCATACTTCTGCTCCGATCGGATTGCCCGTGACCGAGCTCGATACGCCAGCCTTGCTCGTCGACCTCGACGTGATGGAGGCGAACATCGCCCGCATCGCGTCGGTCTGCCGCCGGCATGGCGTCGGCTGGCGCCCGCACCTCAAGGGCCATAAGACCATCGAGATCGCCCGCAAGGAGCTGGCCGCCGGCGCCATCGGGGTCACCTGCGCCAAGCTCGGCGAGGCCGAGGTCATGGCCGCCGCCGGGATTACGAATGTCCTGATCGCCAACCAGATCGTCGGGGCGCAGAAGATGCGCCGCCTCATGGCGCTGCCCGCGGATGCGAACCCGATCGTGGCTGTGGACAGCCTCGCCGGCGCCACCGAGCTCGCCGATGCCGCCGCCGGCTGCGGACGTACGCAAGAGGTCGTCATCGAGGTCGACATCGGCATGAAGCGGGCGGGCGTCGCCCCGGGCGCGCCCGTCGTGGCCCTCGCAAGGGCCATCGGCGGGCGCGCCGGTCTGCGCCTCCGCGGGCTGATCGGCTGGGAGGCGCACACGGTCACCATCGCCGATGCCGGCGAGAAGGAGCGCGCCGTCGCCGCCGCGATCGGTCTCCTCACCGCCAGCGCGGCGGCCTGTCGCCAAGCCGGCTATGCCATCGACATCGTCAGTTGCGGCGGCACCGGTACGTTTCCCTACTGCGCCATGCAGCCCGGTGTCACCGACATCCAGGCCGGCGGCGGGATCTTCAGCGACATGCACTACCGCGAGCACTATCACGCCGACTTTCCCTGCGCCCTCACGCTGATCGCGACTGTCACCAGCCGCCCGACGGCGACGCGGCTCGTGCTCGATGCCGGCAAGAAGTCCATGAGCGGCGATGCCGCCATGCCCTCCCCGATCGGTCTGCCGCCGGTTAGCGGCCTGCGGCTCTCGGCCGAGCATGCGACGATCGAGCTCGAGGGGCCGAGCGAGCGGCCGCAGGTGGGCGACCGGGTCGAATTCATTGTCGGCTATTCCGATACCACCGTGCACCTGCATGAGGAGATCGTCGCCCTCCGCCATGGTCGGGTCGAGGCCGTCTGGCCCGTCGTCGCGCGCGGCCGGCTGAAATAGCGGCGCTGATTTGACATCGGCCAGGCTGCTCCCCTGTAATCGTCCCGGGCTGCCACACCATACCTCATCACAGCAGTGGCAGCCCGGAGCCGTTGCATGGGCGTTGCCGAACGCGCGATTGCCGAGATCGAGGACCTCGCCGGTCAGGACGTGCAGGAGCGCAATATCGGGCCGCTCGTCGCCCACGTCCGCGGTAACCTGGCCGCTGCCGCCGGCTCGATCGCGCGGCACCCCTCGCCGAGCATCGCCATCATCACGGGATTCTACCTGCTCGACGGCCAACCGCCCAATTGCGAGACCGACGGACCGCCGGGTGCGGCAATGCTGGCCGCCGGTTTCGCGTCTGTCGGCATCCCCTGCCGCATCGCGACCGATCTGGTGAACGCCCGGGTCCTGCGGGCCACGGCGGCGGCGGCCGATCCCGTCGGGCGCATCCCGATCGATATCGTCTCGATGCACGAAAGCGGTGGCGACGGCGGAACGCCTCTGGCGGACGTCGAACATGCCTGGCTGGCGAGCGATCCGCCGATTACTCACGTCATAGCCATCGAGCGATGCGGGCCGTCGCGCGATGGCCCCGCCCGCAACGCCCACGGCCAGGACATGACGCATTGCAACGCCCCGCTCGAGCGCCTGTTCGCTGCCGGGCCGTGGACCACGCTCGGCATCGGCGACCTCGGCAATGAGCTGGGCATGGGCAGCCTGCCCTACGAGCTGGTCGCGCGCAGCGTGCCGCGGGGCGGGCAGCTGTGGTGCCGGATCGCCTGCGACCATCCCATCGTCTCCGGCGTGTCGAACTGGGCGGGCGCGACGCTGCTCGGCGCCATGGCGCTCTCGCGGCCGGAATGGCGGACGGCGATGCTCGACCGCATGGTGCCGGAGTTCGGGCGTCGCCTGCTCGAGGCCGCCGTGCTGGACGGCGGTGCCGTTGCAAGCAATCGCGGCGATCCGACGCCGCGGCCGTGCTTGGCCGTCGACGGCCAATCCTGGCCTATTCTCGAGCGAACCTATCGCCGCATCCACGACATCTGCCGATCGGCCGCTGCGTAATTTTCGGCGCGTCGACTGGTTGGATGAGAGATAACCGAACGAGCCGATGGGTCGGGCGGAGCTGTCTCATGCGGAACGAGCAGTCCAACCAAATCGTGCGGCAGCCTGTCGCACCCCTTTGTCTCACGCCGCAGCATAGGCTGACGGGCGCCGGTCCGGAGCCGTTATCTATGCCTCTGGGTTGCAGCTGTTCCTATTCGGCGGCGTCGACACAACCGTCGGACCGGGGCACCGATCTCTGTGCATGAGGCCGCCGCTTAGTGCCAGGAAGCGATATCTGAGTAAATCGTCATGGTCTGGATTGTGGTGGGAGGGCTGTCGTGCCAGATGCTCGCAAGCTCGTCGCGATCTTGGCCGCGGACGTTGCCGGCTTCAGCCGGCTCACCGGCACTGATGAAGACCGCACGTTGGCGCGGTTGCGGGCGCTGCGGAGTGACCTGATCGATCCCACCATTGCCGTGCACAACGGCCGCGTCGTCAAGCGGACGGGTGACGGCGCGCTCGTCGAGTTCCGTAGCGTCGTTGACGCCGTGCGGTGCGCTGTCGAGGTGCAAAACGGCATGGCCGAGCGCAACACGGGCGTGCCGTACGAGCGGCGTATCGAATTCCGAATAGGGATACATCTGGGCGATGTCGTCGAGGAGAGCGACGGCGACCTGATGGGGGACGGCGTCAACATCGCCGCGCGCCTCGAAGGCTTGGCCAAGCCCGGGGAGATCTGCCTTTCCGAGGACGCCTATCGCCAAGTCAAGGCTCGGCTCGATCTCAAGGTCAGCGATCTCGGCGCGACACCCCTGAAGAACATTGCCGAGCCCATTCGCGTGTATGCGCTTGAGGTCGGCGCCCCTACTGTGGCGAAGCCGCCGCCGCCCGCAGCCTCGCATCTTTCCGTCATCGTGCTGCCTTTCGCAAACCTCTCCGGCGATCCGACCCAGGATTATTTCGCCGATGGCGTTACGGAGAATTTGACGACCGATCTGTCGCGCGTCCGCAACAGCTTTGTGATCGCCCGCAATACCGCGTTCACCTTCAAGGGCAAGAGCATCGACGCCAAGCAGATTGGCAGGGACCTTGGTGTGCGCTACGTGCTCGAAGGTTCGGTGCAGCGGCATCAGAACCGGGTGCGCGTCAACGCCCATCTCATCGACGCGGAATCGGGAGCGCATCTGTGGGCCGACCGCTTCGAGGAAAGCTTGGCCGATCTGTTCATGCTGCAAGATCAGGTGGTGGCTAGGCTGGCCAATGCTCTGCGCTACGAACTGGTCAAGGCGGAGGCGGAAAGGAGAGCGAGCCAAAGTCCGAACGCGATTGATCTTACCATGCGCGGCTGGGCTTTGATGCAGGCTGGGCCGCGAATCACGAAGGCCAGTTGCGATGCTGCGCGCGCCCTATTCGAGCAAGCGCTCAAGATCGACCCCAACAACAGTGACGCGCTGGCGGGCGGAGCCACCACGTATGTTTGGGAGTACCACTATTGGAGGGATTCCGAGATCGACTACGATGCGCGAATAATCGGTCAGGCCGACCGATCGATCGCGCTCGATCGTGAAAACATTCGTGCCTATCAGGTGAAAAGCTACTACTTGACGGTTTCTTCCCGTCCAAAAGAAGCCCTTCGTGTTGTCGACGCCGGGCTGGCGATCAATCCAAACGCTGCCTCTCTCTATGCTACTCGAAGCATCGCCGAAACGTACCTGGGCCAATTCGACCGGGCGAAATCCGATGTACAGCAAGCAATGCTGCTGAGTCCGCGCGATCCGGCTTTCAGCCATTGGCATAATTTCATGGCCGACGCCGAGATCGGGCTCGGGAATTTCGATGCCGCGATCGACGAGTGCAACAAGGCCATCGATGGGGGTTATCGCGTTTTTTACTCCTACCTCAATCTGGCTGTGGCCTGCGGGTTCAAAGGCAGCATGGACGAGGCGAGGGCCGCTTTAGCCGAGGTCCTCCGCCTCAATCCTGATCTTTCTATCCAGTGGTTGATTGCGCATAAGCCCGTGCTGCGACCTTCGTTTGATACATTGCGCAAGGTGGGGCTGCCAGAGAAGTGAGCGTCAGCCCCGCGAACAGCTGATCCGGAGAGACCAGGTTCGGATCACATGCCGTCGGATGCGCACGTCGGCCGTAGTGCGGCTCTCGCTGCGACAACAGGCTCGCGGCAGCGTGAATTCCCTTGATGAAATGCCCAGAGTGCGCCGCAATGCCGGCAAGCCAGAACGCGCGCGCCGGGTTTGACGATCCGGCGATCGCTCCCTGCGGGATCGCGGGGTGGCGTCCGTTGGAGACGGAGCGTTGAGTGTGAAGAATGACCGAGACGTTTGACCTGATCGTCCGCGGCGGCGTCGCCGCAACGCCGAGCGGCATTGCGCCGGGCGATGTCGCCATACGCGCCGGCCGCATCGCCGCCATCGGCGCCATCGACGGCAGCGCCGCCGAGGAGATCGACGCCCGCGGCCTGCATGTCCTCCCCGGCGTGATCGATACGCAGGTGCACTTCCGCGAACCCGGCCTGGAGCACAAGGAGGACCTCGCCACCGGCACGGCCGCGGCCGCGCTCGGCGGCGTGACCGCCGTGTTCGAGATGCCCAACACCAGGCCGAGCACGCTGACGGCCGATGACCTGGCCGACAAGCGCCAGCGCGCTGAGGGCCGCGTCTGGTGCGATATCGCCTTCTTTGTCGGCGCCGCAGCCGAGAACGCGGATCAGCTCGGCGAGTTGGAGCGGCAGCCCGGCTGCGCCGGCGTGAAGATGTTCATGGGCAGCTCGACCGGCACCCTGCTGGTGGCGGACGAGGACAACATCCGCCGCGTCCTCGAGCATGGCCGCCGCCGCATGGCCGTGCATTCCGAGGACGAGGCCCGCCTGCGCTCCCGCCATTCCCTGGTCAAGGAGGGCGCCGACGTCGCCCTCCACCCGATCTGGCGGGATGTCGAGACGGCCGTGCAATCGACGGAGCGGCTGCTGCGGCTGGCGCGCGCCGCCGGGCGGCGCGTCCACGTCCTGCATGTCACGACCGCCGAGGAGATGCCGATCCTCGCCGCCGCCAAGGACTTCGCCACGGTCGAGGTCACGCCGCAGCACCTGACCCTGGCGGCGCCCGAGTGCTATCGGCAGCTGGGCACGTTGGCGCAGATGAACCCGCCGATCCGCGAGGCCCGGCATCGCGAGGCGCTGTGGCGTGCGGTCGGGCAGGGCATCGTCGATTGCATCGGCTCCGACCACGCGCCGCATACGCGCGAGGAGAAGGCCAAGCCCTATCCGCAGTCGCCCTCGGGCATGCCGGGCGTGCAGACCTTGCTGCCGCTGCTGCTCGACCATATGAACGCCGGCCGCCTTACGCTTGAACGCCTTGTCGACCTCACCAGCGCCGGACCGGCGCGCATCTACGGTATCGCCGGCAAGGGGCGCATCGCCGTCGGCTACGATGCCGACCTGACGCTGGTCGACCTGAAGGCGCAGCGCACCATCCGCGGGTCCTGGATCGCCAGCCGCTGCGGCTGGACGCCGTTCGACGGCATGACCGTCACCGGCTGGCCGATCGCGACGCTGGTCCGGGGCCGGGTCGTGATGCGCGACGACCAGCTGGTCGGAATCCCGACGGGAACGGTCGTCCGCTTCACGGAAACGCTCTGACCGGCCTCCGAAATCGATTTTAGTGGTCCATGCCAAGACATTGAAAAGCCTCGACGATTTTTCGATCCATAGGGTCGTTCTGCAGAGATCCATAGGGTCGTTCTGCAGAAACGTATGGTAGCGGCTCCGCCCGCAACCCATTTGCGTAAAGGCCACCGCAACCCGTATCGTCCGGACAGTCCATCCTGAGGGAGTCCCTGCCATGACCGCCTGCATTGTCGGCTGGAGCCACACCCCCTTCGGCAAGCATGAGGGCGCCGATGCGGAGGCGCTGATCGGCAAGGTGGTCGGCGCGGCCCTGGCCGACGCCGGCGTCGCCGCGGCCGACATCGACGAGATCTTCGTCGGCCAGATCAACGCCGGCTTCCAGCGCCAGGAGTTCCCGTCGTCGCTCGTCATGCAGAGCGAGCCGGCCCTGCGATTCAAGCGCTCGACCCGTGTGGAGAACGCCTGCGCCACCGGCTCGGCCGCCATCCATGCAGGGCTGGCCGGGATCGCCGCCAAGCGGGCGCGTCTCGTGCTGGTGGTCGGGGTCGAGAAGATGACCGACACCCCTGGCCCCGACGTCGGCAACATCCTGCTCAAGGCCAGCTACGTGAAGGAGGAGGCCGACACCGCCGGCGGCTTCGCCGGCATCTTCGCCAAGATCGCCCAGTCCTACTTCCAGAAGCACGGCGACCAGTCCGACGCGCTCGCCCGCATCGCCGCCAAGAACCACAAGAACGGGGTCGGCAATCCCTTCGCGCAGATGCGCAAGGACCTGGGCTACGACTTCTGCCGCACCGAATCCGAGAAGAACCCGATCGTCGCCTGGCCGCTGAAGCGCACGGACTGCAGCCTGGTGTCCGACGGCGCCGCCGCCGTCGTGCTGGCGGACGTCGAGACGGCGCTCACCCTGCGCAAGGCGATCTGCTTCCGCGCCGCCGAGCAGGTGAACGACTTCCTGCCCATGAGCCGCCGCGACGTCACGCTGTTCGAGGGCGCCAGCGTGGCCTGGCAACAGGCGCTGGCGACCGCCCGCCTGGCGCTCGACGACCTGAGCCTGGTGGAGACCCACGATTGCTTCACCATCGCCGAGCTCATCGAGTACGAGGCCATGGGCCTGACGCCGCGCGGGCAGGGCGCACGCGCCGCGCTCGAGGGCTGGACGGAGAAGGGCGGCCGCCTCCCCGTGAACCCTTCCGGGGGGCTGAAATCGAAGGGTCACCCGATCGGCGCGACCGGCGTGTCCATGCACGCGCTCTGCTCGATGCAGCTGATGGGCGAGGCCGGCGACATGCAGGTGAAGGACGCCAAACTCGCCGGCATCTTCAACATGGGCGGCACGGCCGTCGCCAACTACGTCAGCATCCTCGAGCGGCTGCGCTGACGGCGGCGGGAGTAGCGACGTCATGAAGGCCTTGGTGCTGCGCGAGGCCTCCGGCAAGGTGGCCGGGGCCATCGAGGACGTGCCGGAGAGCCAGCTGCCGCCCGGCGACGTGACCGTGGCAGTGCAGTACTCCACCCTCAACTATAAGGACGGCCTGATCCTCGGCGGCCTCGGACGTCTGGTGCGGCAGTACCCGCACGTTCCCGGCGTCGATTTCGTCGGCACGGTCGAGGCCTCCGATTCGCCGCAATGGAAGAGGGATGATGCAGTAATTCTCACGGGCTGGCGCGTCGGTGAAACGCAGTGGGGCGGTTACGCGCAGAAGGCGCGCGTCAAGGGAGACTGGCTGGTCCCGCTGCCGCCGGGCCTGGAGCCCAAGAGCGCCATGGCGATTGGGACCGCCGGGCTGACGGCGATGCTGGCGGTCATGGCGCTCGAGCGCCATGGCCTGACGCCGGCGCGCGGCGAGATCCTCGTCACCGGCGCCGCTGGCGGGCTCGGTAGCGTCGCGATCGCCATACTGGCCAAGCTCGGATACAACGTCACGGCATCGACCGGTCGTGCCGCGCTCCACGACTACCTGACGTCGCTCGGCGCCACCGTCATCATCGATCGGGCCACCATCGCCCAGCCAGCGGGCAAGCCGCTGGAACCCGAGCGCTGGGCCGCGTGCATCGATTCGGTCGGCGGCTCGACTCTGGCGGCCGTGTTGCCGCAATTGAAGTATCGCGGTGCGGTGGCATCCTGCGGGCTCGCCGGTGGCAGCAAGCTGGAGACGACCGTGATCCCGTTTCTTCTGCGTGGGGTCAGCATCCTCGGGATCGATTCGGTGGCTTGCCCCACGCCCGAGCGCAAGCAGGCGTGGGTGCGTCTGGTGCAGGACCTGCCCGCGAGCAAGCTCGAGGCCATGGTCAATATGGTCGGCATGAGCGACCTTTTCCGGCTTGCGCCCGAGATCCTTGCGGGTCAGGTCCGGGGCCGGGTCGTCGTCGATGTCAATCGTTAATATAAATAATTCCAAGGGGTTGGATAAAATCGGGCGGCCGATCTCACCGAAATGCCACAACACGGATGGTTAGCAAACCGTATCCTCCGCGCCGTCTACAGCGGAGGAGACGAGCATGCTTTACACAGCGGTGAGCCTGTCCCTCTTCGGTGCCGCATATGCCTTCTTGGTGTCCCTGACGATTTTCTAGTCCCTTTCGCACTTCCCTGTGCCGGCCCGCCCGGATAGACCTCCGGGCGGGCTGTTGCTTTTCCTGGATGTCACAGAGCTGTGGTCAGCTGCCTTCGCCGGCGCCGATGATGCGGTAGATATGCTTGACGTCCTTGGTCGCAAGCTTGATGTCCTTAGCGGGGTTGAACTGGTGCAGCACGATCTGATCGTCGCTGCGGCGCAGGAACTGCTTGATCATGCCACGACCGTCCGCCAGCTCGACCGCGACGAAGCAGTTCTTGGTCAGGGGACGGTTCGGGTTCACATATAGAATCTCGCCGGCAAAGTAGCGCGGCTCCATGCTGTCGCCGTCGACGTAGAGCGCGAAGGCGTTGGCGGCACCGGCCAGCATGGCGGGCCGCTGCACATATTCCTTGGCCTCGCCCTCGTTGAAATAGAAGCCCTCGGCGCCGCCTTTCACCGCCCCCATGACCGGCAGGTCGCGACCTGGTGTCGGCTGGGCGATCGGCTCGAACCGCGCGATCGGCGGCAGGCTCGCGAGCGCGCCCGATCCCGCATCCACCCCCGCCAAGGCGAGCACGGCGCGCGGATCGACGCCCTTCTGCGCGAACAGGGCGGCTATGTGCCGCATCAGCTCGATCGGCAGGAAGCGGCGGCGGTAGCGGTCTTCGTAGTGCTGATAGCGCGTCAGCGCCCACCCCAACGATTCCGCGACCTCGCGCATCGACAGGCCGGCGCGCTCGCGCAGGGCCTTCAGCTGGCGGGCGGCTTCCGAAACCTCAGTCATAGTCACTCTCCCGGGGAATTACGCACGTAACGTTATATGCCGAAGACGTTGACAAGTCAATGCGGATCTCATAGTATCTGCGTAGGAACAAAATATGTACAAGATCGTGTGTCATTTAAGATCAGAACCCACAAGGGCCGGTGGAGGCGGCATCGGTGGTCCGTATCCCCGCAGGCCTGTACGGACTCGCAGACTCTGCCTGTCCTGTGCGCAAGCATTTGCCAGCGCCGGCATCGAAGAGCGGATCTGCCCCCTGTGCAAGGCCGGCGAAGACTGGGCGGATGCCGTTGCGGCATGCCATGGCCATATCGCGTGGTGACGAAAAGAATAATTAAATCATAGCGTAGGTACAGGTTCTCGAGACGGGCCAACAGAGCAGAAAGGAGCATGGGAGATGCACAAGCAGGGCAAGCGTAGCTGGCGGGGACAGGGTCGACGCGGCCGGCCGAATCAAGATCGTCCGGTCGTCGACCGTGGTACACCCGAGTTGCAGGCCTACCGCCAACGGCTGGCGGAAGGCGGCGATCCGGCGCTGACGGAATATCCGCTCGGCCTTCTGCTGGCCCGCGGGCTGGTCAGCCGCGAGCAGCATGAGGCCGGCTGCTACTACGCGTTTCTTTACGGGCGCAGCATCGGCCGCACCCAGGTGAATTGCAGCTACCTGTTTGGCGCGCAGGCAGCCGGTTACGCTGATCGCCACGAGCTGAGCGAAGAGGAACTGGCGAAGATCCAGGCCCTCTTCCGGCATGGCAAGAACCATCTTCTGGCGGCGGGCCGGCGCGTTTGCGACGCCACCGAGAACCTCGTCGTCTTCGGGCGCTCTCCCCGCTTTCTGGATGGCGAACGCCGGCGGACGCGGTCGGCCTGGCGCGCCGACGAAAGCGAACTGGCCGCCGTCTGCGCTGGCCTCGAGGTGCTGGTCTCTTGCTACGGTCGCGCCGCCGGCCGCCTCGGGCGGATGGATCTCCATAGGAGCCCCAGCATGACCCAGGCGGCGGAGTGAAGATTCCGCTTGACAGACATAGGATCGATATCCTAGAATAGTTTTATTATGAGATGGGGTCGTGCGCCCGGCGCGCGGCCCCTTTCTGTTTCGGAAGGTGCGTTCTCACGTTCCTTCCTGGCTCCGCGCCATCGCCGACTGTTGGAACCGGCAAGCGGTCCGCGACAATCCGGGAGATCCCATCGTGAATGACGAGAGGAAGCCGTCGCTTGCGCGCCGGCAGACCGGCTGCGTGAAAGTCTGCGGTCTGGCGCGAGGGCATCGAAGGGACGCTGCGCTGGCCGTCCTGGTCGCGATCATGGAGGACGAGGCCGTCGCGCCGCGTTTTCGCATTGCCGCGGCGAATTCGGTTCTCGCTTGGACCAATACGGAGCGAGTTGCGGATCCCGCTGTCGACGGCACGGGCGGTCGAGAGCGGCCGCCTGTCGGAATCGCGTGGTTCGATCCGGCGCGGGCCATGGCGTCTTCAGCGAAATCGGGAACGAAGGACCTGTCATGACGACAATGACCGACTCGGAGCTGAAATCCATCCTCGCGGCCGAGATCGCCGATTCGTTCGCGCATCTCGGCGGCGAACTCAGCGAGCAGCGGCGCAAGGCGCTGCGCTACTACCTCGGCGAGCCGTTCGGCAACGAGCAGGAGGGGCGCAGCAAGGTCGTCTCGACCGACGTGGCGGACGTCGTGGAATGGATCCTCCCGGCGCTCCTGAGGATTTTCACCGCCGGCGACGAGGTCGTGCGGTTTGAGCCGACGGGCCCCGAGGACGAGGAGGTGGCGAAGCAGGCCACGGAGTATGTCAACTGGATCTTCGCCCGCGACAACGCCGGTTTCCTGAACCTTTACATGCTGTTCAAGGATGCGCTGTTGCAGAAGAACGGCATCGCGAAGGTGTGGTGGGAGGAGGCAGAGCCGGCGACGCGCGAGAGCTACTCGCGCAAGAGCTTCGAGGAAATCCAGCTGATTCTGATGGATCCGGAGGTCGAGCCGATCGCCCACAGCGAGTACCAGGACCAGGGCGTGGTGATCGGGCCGAACGGTCTGCCGGTCGAGACGGCGGTTACGCATCACGATCTGGTCGTGAAGCGCCGGCGCAAGTGCGGCGCCGTGCGCATCATGACGGTGCCGCCGGAGGAATTCCTCATCAGCCGCCGTGCGCGATCGATCGAGGAGGCGCCGTTCGTCGCCCATCGGCTGCGCAAGACCGTCTCGGAACTCATCGAGATGGGATACGACCGGGATCTCGTCGGTCGCCTGCCGGAAAGCGAGGAGGACGATCCGACCGGCGAGCGGCGCGAGCGCTTCGCCCTCGAGGAGGACCACGACCGCAACGCCGCCGACGGGCCCAATCGGGCGATGCGGGAGATCTGGCTCACCGAATGCTACATCAAGTGCGACTGGGACGGCGATGGCATCGCCGAGCGGCGCAAGATAACGGTCGCGGGCGGCGGGCAGGAGATCCTCGACAACGAGCCGTGGGACGGGCCGATTCCGTTCATATCGTTGACGCCGATCCCGATGCCGCACCGCTTCTTCGGCCTGTCGATCGCCGATCTCGTGATGGATCTGCAGCTGATCAAGTCGACGATCCTGCGGCAAATCCTCGACAACCTCTATCTCAGCAACAACGGCCGCCACATCATCAGCGACCAGGTGAACCTGGATGATCTGCTGACGGCCCGCCCGGGCGGGATCGTGCGGCTGAAGAACGGGGCGCTGCCGGGCCAGGGCCATATCGTGCCCCTGGATACGCCGCTCGTCGCGGCCCAGGCCTTCCCGATGCTGGAGTACATCGACGGCGTGCGCGAGGACCGCACGGGCGTCACCCGCTACACGCAGGGACTCGACGCCGACACGCTCAACAAGACGGCCACCGGCATCAACCAGATCATGACGGCGGCCCAGCAGCGCGTGGAGCTGATCGCCCGCGTCTTCGCCGAGACCGGCGTGAAGGATCTGTTCCGCAAGATCCTGGAGCTGGTGAACCGGCACCGCGCATCATCCGCCTGCGGAACCGCTGGGTGCCGATGGATCCGCGCGAGTGGAACACGCAGATGGACGTTTCGATCAGCGTCGGCCTCGGCACCGGCAACAAGGACCAGATGCTCGCCCACTTGCGAAGCTTGCTGGACATCCAGGTGCAGGCCATCCGGATGCAGGGCGGCGTCGACGGCCCGCTGGTGCGGCTCGAGAACGTGTACAACACGCTCGCCAAGCTGGTGGAGAACGCCGGGCTCAAATCCGCCGACCCCTACTTCACGGATCCGGCGCAGCGACCGCCGGCGCCGCCGCCTCCACCGGCGCCGCCGCAGCCTGATCCGACGATGGTGGCGCTGCAGCAGCAGGCCCGGCTCGAAGCCGCCCGCCTCGCGTTCGATCGACAGCGCGCGGCCGCAGACCTGGCTCTCGACCGCGCCAGGATCGCGGCCGATATCGCGCTCAAGCGCGATGCGCTGGCCCTGAAAGCCCGGCAGGCGGGTCTGGCATGACGCTCGAACAGGAGGCACGCCGCGGCGAGCAGGCGCGACGATTGCTCGAAGACCCGCTGCTGCAGGAGGCTTTTGCGATCGTCGACGACGGCCTGCGCGCGGCCTGGGCCGCGACCGCCGAGGATGCCTCCTCCGAGCGTGAGCGGCTGTGGCTGATGATCAGACTCCTCGATCGCGTGCGCGGCCACATCGCTGACGTCCTGGCAACCGGCAGGATGGCCGGAGCGCAGCTCGCCGAGATCAGTGCCCGCGCGCCGAGCCACAGACAGGAGGATTGAAGAGATGCCGTTCATTCCGCTTCGGAACCCGCTGCGCGGAAGCGTCGACCAGGCGGCGCAGGGCATCTATCAGATCCTCGAGGCCGAAGACCGGGAGAAGAGGCGGCTTCAGAATCTGCCTCGTCTGCGCCAACTCTATGCGTCCGCCGACTCGGGGGCAGAAGCGCCAGAGACCGTCGATGGCGGCCCGGGCGTTCCGGTCAATGCCCGGCGTTCCCGGAACCCGATTGATGAACAGAAGGCGGAACAACTGGATATGCGCCGCACAAGAGCAGGCAAGGGTGCCGATGCCTCTAAGGCGCGACTCGAGCCCGCGACGGAGTACGGAATTCGCGATCTGATCTCGGATCAACTCTCGGGTGTGAGCACCGATGACTACGAGAACTATGTCGGTGCGAAGGCAGCGATCTCCGAGATGGTCGGATCACAGCTCCCGGGCCGAGAGCGGGGTCCGGCCGATGCCTATCGGCATCTCCTGTGGGCCGCAGAACTGACGCGCCGGTTCGGCGAGGAGCGCGCCCGGGAGATACTGGGACTGCATGAGCAAGCCGGTGACCTCCAGGAGCAGCCGTCGGATGAAGAAGCGATGGACGTGCACAACAACGAAATCGGCGTGTCGCTAGGACGGTTCGCCCGCGGCTGGCAGGATGTCGTGAGCGCAGCTCGGAAGGTGATGAGCGGCAGCGCACCGGACGGCTCCGGCACTTGGCAGGCGAGCTACGACACCACGTCCACGCTCGCTCCCTACGGCGCGGTGTGGCTGCCTGAACAGAGGTGGGCGAAGAATCCGAAGCTGGCGAACTTCAAACCGCCTATTGGTCGTGGCCCACCTCAACGCCCGCCCGACCTGCGGACAAACCAGACCAACTGGTACAGCAACCCCAATCGCCCGCTCGGGCCCGACTGGGTCGCAGGTTACCTTCCGG
>Ga0335085_10006124_pt1 | contig 19088 bp, 16 predicted proteins | sample Lox_Sample_45_FD_206712 | JGI IMG/M metagenome (GOLD analysis project Ga0335085, IMG submission 206712) | Soil microbial communities from Loxahatchee National Wildlife Refuge, Florida, United States - Lox_Sample_4.5 | ecosystem: Environmental > Terrestrial > Soil > Wetlands | place: USA...
GCCGTGGACCACGCGGTGGAGGGCTGGTGCTCGGTGAGGACCACCTCGATCGCGGACGCCTGCAACCGGGAAGCCATGCGTTTGCTTGCTTTGTCTCTTTCGGAAATTCATGCGGAAACGAAGCAGAAGAACCTCGAAGCGCGTGCGCTCGCGCAGCACGGCATGTGGCTCTCGCGCATCGCCTCGATGGCGGGCGTGGCGTACGGCGCGAGCCATGGCATCGGCTACCTGCTCGGCGGCGGCCGCGGCGTGCCGCACGGCATCACCTCGTGCATTACGCTGCCGGCGGTGCTGACCTGGAACGCGAGCGTCAACGCCGCGCGCCAAGCCGACGTCGCTGCTGCGTTCGGCGCGGCCGGCGAGCCTGCGGGTGCGGCGATGAAGCGCTACGTGGAAGGCCTCGGCCTGCCGACGCACCTGGAGAAGGTCGGGATCGCGAGGCGCGACCTCCCCGCGATCGCCGCGGAATGGGACGGCAGCAGCGCGCCGATCGCGACCAACCCGCGCAAGCTCGCGGGCAAGGAAGACCTGCTCGAGATCCTCGAACTCGCCTGGTGAGGCCGGCGCGTCAGCCCTTCAGCTGCAGGCTCTTGTACTCGAGGAATTCTTCCAGCCCGTAGACGCCGGCCTCGCGGCCGTGGCCGGACTGCTTGAAGCCGCCGAAGGGCGCGTTCATGTTGAAGGCGCCGCCGTTGACGTCCACCTGGCCGGCGCGGATGCGGCGCGCGACCGACTGCGCGCGGGCGTCGTCCTTGCCCCAGACCGCGCCGGCGAGGCCGTAGGGCGTGTCGTTGGCGATGCGCACCGCGTCCTCCTCGTCCTTGTACGGGATGATCGAGAGCACCGGGCCGAAGATCTCCTCCTGCGCGATGGTCATCGAGTTCTTCACCTTGCCGAAGACCGTCGGCTTGACGAAGTAGCCGCCGCGTATTTCACCTGCCAGGCCGTCGGGCTTGTCGGCGCCGCCGGCGAGGAGCTCGGCGCCTTCCTCCTGCCCCTTCTTGATGTAGGCGCGCACGCGCTCCAGCTGCGCTTGCGAGGAGAGCGGCCCGAGGCGCGTCGACTCGGAAAGCGGGTCGCCGAGCGTGAAGCCCTTCGCGGTCTCGGCCGCGAGCCTCGCCGCTTCCTCGTACTTGGAGGCGGGGACGAGCATCCGGGTCAGGGCGGTGCAGGTCTGGCCTGAGTTGAGGAAGCAGCCGTTCACCGTGCCCTTCACCGCGGCGGCGAGGTCGGCGTCCTCGAGGATGACCGAGGCCGACTTGCCGCCCAGCTCCAGCGCGACGCGCTTGACGCTTTGGGCGGCGACCTCCGAGATGCGCTTGCCGGCGCGCGTCGAGCCGGTGAACGAGATCATGTCCACCTGCGGATGCTTCACCAGCGCTTCGCCGGCCTCGGGCCCGAGGCCGGTGACGACATTGAGCGCGCCCTTCGGCAGCCCCGCCGCCTCGACGACCTCGGCAAGGATGAAAGCGTTGAACGGCGCGACCTCGGAGGGCTTCAGCACCACGGTGCAGCCGGCGGCGAGCGCCGGCGCGACCTTGAGCGCGATCTGGTGCAGCGGATAGTTCCACGGCGTGATCGCGCCGACCACGCCTACGGGTTCGCGAACCACAAGGGAATTGCCGTTCTTGTTTTCAAAAGCAAAACTTCCCAGGATTTTCGCGTAATTCGCAAAATTCGCGATCGGGAGGCCTGCCTGGATGCGGCCGGAGAGCTTGATCGGCATGCCGACCTCCTGCGCGATGGTCTTCGCCAGCTCGTCGGCACGCGCCTTCAGGCCGTCCGAGATCTTCTGCAGGTACTCGGCGCGCCTGGCGGGCACCGTCGCGCTCCAGCCTTCGAGCGCCGCGCGCGCCGCCTTCACGGCGGCGTCGATGTCCTTCGCGTTGCCGGCGGGCACCTTGCCCATCACTTCGCCGGTGCCGGCGTTGTGCACGTCCAGCGTGCCGGTCGAGGAGGGAGCGACCCATTGGCCGCCGATGAAAAACTTGTCGCGCTGAATCATCGGGATATCCGTCTCAGGGGGAAATGCGAGGCGCTACTGTAGCATGCGACGATGAGCGCGAAGGGCCAGTTCAGGCTTCTTGCCGAGCGGCGCTTCCTGCCGTTCTTCCTCGTGCAATTCTTCGGCGCCGGCAACGACAACGTCTTCAAGTTCGCCTTCACCGTGCTCGCGACCTACAGCGCGGCCGAGTGGGGCGGCATGGAGCCGGCCTCCGCCGGCGCCGTGATCGGCGGCATCTTCATCGTGCCGTTCGTGCTGTTCTCGGCGACCGCGGGGCAGCTCGCCGACAAGTTCGACAAGGCGGCGCTGATCCGGTTCGTCAAGAACCTCGAGATCGGGATCATGCTCGTCGTCGCCGCGGGCTTCGTCTGGAAGACCGCGGCGCTGCTGTTCTCCGGCGTCTTCCTGATGGGGCTGCACTCGACGCTGTTCGGGCCGGTGAAGTACGCCTACCTGCCGCAGCACCTGAAGGACGAGGAGCTCACCGGAGGCAACGGCATGGTGGAGATGGGCACCTTCGTCGCGATCCTGCTCGGCACCATGGCGGGCGGCGCCCTGGTGGAGCTCGGCGAGGCGGGGCCGCGCTGGGTCGCGGCGGTGTCGGTGGGGCTGGCGCTCCTCGGGCGGGGCGCGGCCGCTTTCGTGCCGCGCTCGCCCGCGCCCGAACCCGGCCTCGCCATCAACTGGAACCCGGTGAGCGAGACCTGGCGCAACCTGCAGCACGCGCGCGTCAGCCGCGCGGTGTTCCTGTCGATCCTCGGCATCTCGTGGCTTTGGTTCTTCGGCGCCGTCTTCCTCACCACGTTCACCGGCTACGCCAAGGAAACGCTCGGCGCCGGCGAAAGCGTGGTGACCCTGCTGCTCGCGGTGTTCTCGATCGGCATCGGCGCCGGATCGCTGCTGTGCGAGCGGCTCTCCGGGCACAAGGTCGAGATCGGGCTGGTGCCCTTCGGCTCGATCGGCATGACGCTGTTCGCGCTGGACCTCTGGCTGGCGAGCGGCGGCGCGGCGCCGGGCGCGCTGGCCGGCGTCGGCCCGTTCCTCGCCGACCGCGCGCACTGGCGCATCGTCGCGGACCTGTTCCTGCTCGCCCTGTTCGCGGGGTTCTACAGCGTGCCGCTGTACGCGCTGATCCAGAGCCGCTGCGAGCCGTCGCACCGGGCGCGCATCATCGCTGCGAACAACATCCTGAACGCGATCTTCATGGCGGTCGCCTCGCTGATGACCGCGGGACTGCTGCGCGCCGGCCTGTCGCTGCCGCAGCTCTACGCGGTGGTGGGCGCGATGAACGCCGCGGTGGCGCTGTTCATCTACGCGCTGGTGCCCGAGTTCCTGATGCGCTTCATCGTCTGGATGCTGATCCATTCGGTGTACCGGCTGGAGAAGAAGGGCCTCGAGCACATCCCGGACGAAGGGCCGGCGGTGATCGTATGCAACCACGTCAGCTTCGTCGACGCGCTGGTGATCGCCGCGGCCTGCCCGCGCCCGATCCGCTTCGTGATGGACCATCGCATCTTCAGGCTGCCGCTGCTCTCGTTCGTGTTCCGCACCGGGCGCGCGATCCCGATCGCGCCGGCGAAGGAGGACCCGGAGATGATGGAGCGGGCGTTCGCCGAGGTCGCGCGCGGGCTGGCCGAGGGCGATCTCGTCGCCCTCTTCCCCGAGGGGCGCATCACGGACACCGGGGAGCTCTATCCCTTTCGTCCGGGCGTCACGCGCATCCTGCAGGCGACGCCGGTGCCGGTGATACCGATGGCGCTGCAGGGACTGTGGGGGTCGTTCTTCTCGCGCAAGGGCGGCGCCGCCATGTCGAAGCCCTCGCGCTTCGTGCCGTTCCGCAGGATCGGCCTCGCGGTCGGCGCGGCGGTGGCCGCCGAAGCGGCGTCACCCGGCGCGCTGCAGGCGAACGTGCTGGCGCTGCGCGGCGAGCGGCGCTAGCCAGCGGCTATACTCGGACGATCTCTTCCTGCGGAGCGGAAAATGGCGCGCACGGGCAAGGCGGTGGTCTGCCGCGAGCTGAACAAGCCGGTGGTGGTGGAGACGGTCTCGATCGATGCGCCGAAGCGCGGCGAGGTGACGGTGAAGATCGCCGCGTGCGGCGTGTGCCATTCCGACCTCTCGGCGACCAACGGCACCATCGCGCTGCCGCCGCCGCTGGTGCTGGGACACGAGGCCGGCGGCGAGGTGATCGAGGTGGGCGAGGGCGTGGCCGACCTCAAGATGGGCGACCACGTGGTGAGCTCGTTCATCTATATGTGCGGCAAGTGCCGCTTCTGCTCCACCGGGCGCCCTGTGCTGTGCCTCGAGCAGGGCAAGGCGCTGCTGACGCCGCCCGAGGGCACGCCGCGCGTCAAGGACGCCGCCGGCAAGCCGCTCAACATCTTCTCCGGCTGCGGCGTGATGGCCGAGTACGCCACGCTGTCGGTCGACAACGTGGTGAAGATCGACCCCCAGATCCCGCTCGATCGCGCCGCGCTGGTCGGCTGCGCCGTGACCACCGGCGTCGGCGCGGTGTTCAACACCGCGCGCGTGGAGCCCGGATCGACCGTCGCCGTGTTCGGCTGCGGCGGCGTCGGGCTGAACGTGATCCAGGGCGCTGCGATCGCGGGTGCCGAGCGCATCCTCGCCATCGACACCATGGCTTCGAAGCTCGAGATGGCGAGGAAGTTCGGCGCCACCGACGTGCTCGCCATAACGCCCGGGCAGGACCCGACGCGGGAGATCAAGAAGCTCACCGGCGGCGGCCCGGACTACGCCTTCGAGTGCGTCGGCGCCGGGGCGCTCGGCGAGCTGGTGTACAAGGCCGTGCGCCGCGGCGGCAAGGCGGTGATCGTCGGCGTCGCGCGCCCGACCGAGTCGACCGCGTTCAAGCCGATGACCATGGTATTCGAGGAGAAGACGCTGCAGGGGAGCTACTACGGCTCGTGCGTGCCGCGGCTCGACTTCCCGAAGATGCTGCACCTCTACATGGGCGGCAAGCTCAAGCTTGACGAGCTGATCACGCAGCGCTACAAGATCGATCAGGCGCCGCAGGCCTTCGCCGACCTGGAGGCGGGCAAAAACGCCCGCGGAGTCATCGTCTTCTAAGCTTTTCTAGCAAGCCTTTTTTCAACCAGGCGCGCAAAGAAACTCGCCCCATAGGGCAGCGCGCGGTCGTTGAAGTCGTACGAGGGGTTGTGCACCTCGCAGGCGCCCTCGCCGTCTCCATTGCCGATGTTGATGTAGCAGCCGGGCACCGCGTTCAGCATGAAGGCGAAGTCTTCCGACGCCATGATGAGCCCCGGGCTGCGGTTGACGTTCTCGGCCCCGACGAGCTCGTTGCAGACGCCGGCGGCGTAGTCGGCCTCGTCGGCATTGTTGATGGTGGGCGGGAAGATGGCGCGGAAATCGGTTCTGGCGCGCGCCCCGAACCCCGCGGCGACGCCCTCGGCGACGCGCGCGACACTGCGGCCGATCAGGTCCATCACCTCGGTGGAGAAGGCGCGCGCGGTGCCGGAGAGGCGCGCCGTCTGCGGGATCACGTTGTAGGCGTGGCCGGCGTGGATCTGCGTCACCGAGACCACCGCGGTGTCGACGGGCCGGACGTTGCGCGCCACGATGCTCTGCAAGGCCGCTGTGACGTGCGCCGCGACGAGCACCGAGTCCACCCCCGACTCCGGACGCGCGCCGTGCGAGCCGCGGCCCTCGATGTCGATGTCGAAGAAGGCGCCGCCCGCCATCATCGGCCCGGCCTTGACCGCGAACCTGCCGAGCGGCATGCCCGGCCGGTTGTGCATGCCGAACACCGCCTCGCAGGGAAAGCGCGTGAACAGGCCGTCGTCGACCATCGCCTTGGCGCCGCCGAGGCCTTCCTCGGCGGGCTGGAAGATGAAGTTCACCGTGCCCTCGAAGTTGCGCGTCGCGGCGAGGTACTTGGCGGCGCCGAGCAGCATTGTGGTGTGGCCGTCGTGGCCGCAGGCGTGCATGCGCCCGCCGTTCCTCGACTTGTAGTCGAAGGCATTCTGCTCCTGTATCGGCAGCGCATCCATGTCCGCGCGCAGACCGACGCTGCGCCCGGACTTGCCCGCGCGCAGCACGCCGACGACGCCGGTCCTGCCGACGCCCTCATGCACCTCGAGGCCGAAGGACCTCAGCCGCGAGGCGACCAGCCCCGAGGTGCGCAGCTCCTCGAAGCCGAGCTCCGGGTGCGCGTGGATGTCGCGCCGCCAAGAGGTCATTTCTTCCATGAGCGCCTCGATCTTCGGGTAGAGCGGCATCGCACGGCCTCCTAGCGCAGCACGGCGCCCTGCTTGACGCCGCGCTCGGTCTTCTCGTCGTATTCCTCGTCGCGCTTGCGCGCCTGCTGCTGCAGCAGGTTGAAGCGGGTGCGCAGCACCGGCTCGATCTCGGAGCATTTCGGGGCCTTCAGCGCCTTCGCGAACCTGCGGAAGCTGGCCTCGAAGTCGCGCCCGATCTGCAGGTGGCCGTCCTCGTGGACTTTGAGCGCGGCGAGGTAGCGCGACCAGCTGGTTTCCAGACCGGGCGCCGCGTTGACCGGCTTTTTCCAGCGCGGCATCACCACCTTGAGGTCGAGCTTCGTGCTCAGGTCGTCCACGACGCAGCCGCCGGCGACGCGCTTCGTCTTGAACTCGTAGGACAGGTACCAGGTGGCGTACCCGGGGTGCCCACCGCCGCGCGAGACCACGGACAGGCGCAACGCCGGCAACTCGCGGCCCTCGACGTCGTAGTAGTGGATCTCGGCGTCCGACAGCGGGCCGTGCGCCTGGGATTCGCCGGCGACGGTCGTCTTCTTCGTGCCGGCGGGGCAGTTGCGGTCGCTGTAGCTGACCTTGCCGTCGGGCGCGACGCACTTCTGCAGCGCCGCCGCGGTGAGCGGCGCAGCGAGCAGCGCCCAGGCCAGGCCGGCCGCGGCCGCGGCGCGCACCCCGATGCCCCTCAGGCCACCTCGAACAGCCCGGCCGCGCCCATGCCGCCGCCGATGCACATGGTGACGACGACGTACTTGGCGCCGCGGCGCTTGCCCTCGATCAGCGCGTGCCCGGTGAGGCGCGAGCCGGTGACGCCGTAGGGGTGGCCGACCGCGATCGAGCCGCCGTTCACGTTGAGGCGGTCGTCGGGGATGCCGAGCTTGTCGCGGCAGTAGATCACCTGCACCGCGAACGCCTCGTTCAGCTCCCACAGGCCGATGTCGCCGATCTTCAGGCCGGTGCGCTCGAGCAGCTTCGGGATCGCGAACACCGGCCCGATGCCCATCTCGTTCGGCTCGCAGCCGGCCACCGCGAAGCCGCGGAACACGCCCATCGGCTTGAGGCCCTTCCTCGCCGCCATCTTGTCGCTCATGATCACCTGCGCCGAGGCGCCGTCGGAGAACTGGCTGGCGTTGCCGGCGGCGATCACGCCTCCCTCGATCGCCGGCTTGATCTGCGACACGCCCTCGAAGGTGGTGTCGGCGCGGATGCCCTCGTCGTGCTCGGCGGTGACCTCCTTCATCGTCTCGGTACCCGTATTCTTGTCCACGACCTTCATCTTGGTCGTGACCGGGACGATCTCGTCCTTGAACTTGCCCTCGGCGCGCCCCTTCGCCGCGCGCAGCTGGCTCTGCACGCCGTAGCGGTCCTGCCGCTCGCGGCTAATGCCGTATTTCTTCGACACGTACTCTGCGGTCTGCAGCATCGGCCAGTAGACCTCGGGCTTGTGCCGGTGCAGCCACTCGTCCTGGTAGTGGTTCTTGTTCATCTCGTTCTGCACCATCGAGATCGACTCGACGCCGCCCGCGATGTAGACGTCGCCTTCGCCCGCCATGATGCGCTGGCTGGCGATCGCCACCGCCTGCAGTCCCGAGGAGCAGAAGCGGTTCACGGTCATCCCCGAGACGGAGACCGGCAGGCCGGCGCGGATCGCGATCTGGCGCGCGATGTTGCCGCCGGTGGCGCCCTCGGGCGTGGCGCAGCCCATGATCACGTCCTCCACCTCCTGCGGCTCGAGCTTCGCGCGCTCCAGCGCCGCGTGCACCACGTGGCCGCCCATCTTGGCGCCGTGCGTCATGTTGAGCGCGCCGCGCCAGCTCTTGCAAAGCGGCGTGCGCGCGGTCGAAACGATCACTGCGTCGGTCATGTCCGATCCTCCTTTATCCGTTGAACCTCTTGCCCGCCTTGGCAAGCTTGACGAGCAGGGGCGCGGGCTTCCACACCTCGCCCATGTAGCCTTGCTGGAATTTCTCGATCGACGCCAGCACCTTGTCCAGGCCCACGGTGTCGGCGTAGAACATCGGCCCGCCGCGGTAGGCGGGAAAGCCGTAGCCGGTGAGGTACACCATGTCGATGTCGGAGGCCCTGAGCGCGATGCCCTCCTCAAGGATGTACGCGCCCTCGTTCACCAGCGCGTAGATCAGGCGCTCGACGATCTCCTCGTCCGAAATGGCCCGGGTCTGGATCTTGTTCTCGGCCCTGTATTGGGAAATTATCTTGTCAACTTCGGGATCCGGAATGGGCTTGCGGTCCGGCAGGTTGTACTTGTACCAGCCCTTGCCGGTCTTCTGCCCGTAGCGGCCCTGCTCGCAGATGCGGTCGGCGACCTTCGAGTATTTGAAGTTCGGCCGCTCCTGGTAGCGGCGCTTGCGGATCTCCCAGCCGATGTCGAGGCCCGCCATGTCGCCCATGGTGAGCGGGCCCATCGCCATGCCCCACTGGTAGGCCGCGGCGTCGACGTGCTGCGGCGAGCAGCCCTCGTCGACCAGGAACAGCGACTGCTGGCCGTACTTTTCCACCATGCGGTTGCCGATGAAGCCGTCGCACACGCCCGAGACCACCGGCACCTTCTTCAGCGTCTTGCCGAGCTTCATGGTGGTGGCGAGCACGTCCTTCGCGGTCCGCTTGCCGCGCACCACCTCCAGCAGCCGCATCACGTTGGCGGGCGAGAAGAAGTGCGTGCCGATCACATCCTGCGGGCGCCTGGTGACCGCGGCGATCGCATCCACGTCGAGGGTCGAGGTATTGGTGGCGAGGATCGCGCCGGGCTTCATGATCGCATCGAGCTTCCTGAACGTCTCCTGCTTCACGTCCATGCGCTCGAATACCGCCTCGACCACGATGTCGGCGTCCCTCGCGTCCTCGAGCTTCGCGGTCGGCTTGATGAGCGCCATGCGCTTATCCATCTCGTCCTGCTTCAGGCGCCCCTTGGAGACGGTCGCGGCGTAGTTGGCCTTGATCTTGGCGACGCCCTTGTCGACCGCGTCCTGCGTCATGTCCATGATCGACACCGGGATGCCGGCGTTGGCGAAGTTCATGGCGATGCCGCCGCCCATGGTGCCGGCCCCGATCACCGCGGCCGAGGCGATCTTGCGCAGCGGCGTGTCGTCCGGCACGTCGGGGATCTTGCTGGTCTGGCGCTCGGCGAAGAACATGTGGCGCAGCGCCATGGACTCGTTGCCCTCGACCAGCGTCTGGAAGCGCCGGCGCTCCTCCTTGCGTCCCTCGTCGAACGGCTTGGTCGCCGCCGCCTCGACGCAGGCCACGATCTCGAGCGGCGCCGGGAAGCCGCGCGCCCGCTTGCCGACCTCGGCGCGCGCCGCGGCGAAGAACTGCTTCGGGCCGCCCTCCACCTTGACCGTCATGTCGCGGATGCGGCGCGGGCCCTTCTTTTCCGAGACCAGCTTCCTGGCGAAGGCGAGCGCGCCCTCGAGCAGGTCTCCCTGCACGATCTCGTCCACCAGTCCGAGCTTGAGCGCGCTCTCGGCCGCGACCGGGTTGCCGGTGGTCATCATCTCGATGCCCTTTTGCGCGCCGACCACGCGCGGCAGCCGCTGCGTGCCGCCCGAGCCGGGCAGCAGCCCGAGCTTTACCTCCGGCAGGCCGAGCTGGCTCTTCGGCAGCGCGACGCGGTAGTGGCAGCCGAGCGCGAGCTCCAGGCCGCCGCCGAGCGCGAAGCCGCCGATCGCGGCGATCATCGGCTTGGGGAAGCCGTCCTGCGCGTCGTTGATCTCGGGCAGCGACGGCGGCACCAGCATCTTCGGCGTGTTGAACTCGCGGATGTCGGCGCCGCCGGAGAACGCCTTGGCGGAGCCGATGAGGACCAGGGCCTTCACCGCGGGATCGCCCGCGGCCTTCTGGATGCCGGCCATGATGCCGGGCCGCAGCACGCTGCCGAGGCCGTTGACCGGGGGATTGTCGAGGGTGACGACGGCGATGCCGTCGCGGACGGAATACGAGGCCGCTTCGCTCATTCGGTGGATTCTCCGCAGGGAGGCGTCGATTGTACACGCGCGGGTCGGCACCGAGGGCTGCGTGCGGCGATAATAGCCGCCCGACGTTTCGAAGCGAGCCGCCTTGGAGCTCTCTGCAGGCGTTACCGTTGCCGTCCTCGGGGCGGCGCTGCTGCACGCGTCGTGGAACGCGCTCGTCAAGTCGGGGCGCGACCCGCTGCTCGACATGGCGCTGCTCACCTTCGCCGGCAGCGCGATCGCGACGGCGCTCGCGCTGGCGCTACGGCTGGCGCCGCCGGTGGCGGCTTCCTGGCCGTACCTCGCGGCCTCCACCGTCATCCACGTCGGCTACTACGTGGCGCTGGCGGGCGCCTACCGCGCCGGGGACCTCTCGCACGGCTATCCGATCATGCGCGGCACCGCGCCGCTGCTCACCGCGGTCGGCACCTGGCTGCTGCTCGGCGAGCCGCTGTCGCCCGCGGCGGCGGCGGGCGTGCTGCTGATCAGCGGCGGCGTGCTGTCGCTGGGTTTCGCGGGCGGAGGGGCGAGCGGCCGCGCGACGGCCTGGGCGCTGACGAGCGCCGCGCTGATCGCGCTCTACACGCTTGCCGACGGCGCCGGCGTGCGCGTCTCGGGCGACGCGTTCCGCTACGTGGTGTGGGTCTTCGTGGTGCACGCGGTCCCGTTCTGGCTGGGAATGCTCGTGCTGAAGCGCGGCGAGTTGCTGCGGCATGCCGCGCGCCACTGGAAGCGCGGCTTCGGGGGCGCGGCGCTGTCCGGGCTTTCCTACGGCATCGCGCTCTGGGCGATGACGCGGGCGCCGGTCGCGATCGTCGCGGCGCTGCGCGAGACCGCGGTGATCTTCGGCGCGCTGATCGGCGCGTGGCTGCTGCGCGAGGGCCACCTGCGGGCGCGGCTGGCCGGCGCGGCGGTGGTGCTCGCGGGGCTGGTCGCCCTTAGACTCTAGGCCGTGAGCTGGCAAAAGGAAATCGACGAGCTGCGCCGGCGCGAGGCGCTGGCGCGGAGGATGGGCGGGCCGGAGAAGGTCAAGCGCCAGCACGACGGCGGCAAGCTGACGGTGCGCGAGCGCGTCGAGCGGCTGCTCGATCCCGGGTCGTTCCACGAGATCGGCGCGCTGGCCGGCTGGGCGAAGTACGGCGCCGACGGCGAACTCGCCGACTTCACGCCGGCGAACCTGGTGTTCGGCCGCGGCCGGATTGCCGGCCGGCCGGTCGCGGTCACCGGCGACGACTTCACGGTGCGCGGCGGCGCCAACGACGGCGGCATCAAGAACAAGCTGCTGGCGGTGGAGCGCATGGCCTGCGACCTGCGGCTGCCGCTGGTGCGCCTGGTGGACGGCACCGGCGGCGGCGGCTCGGTGAAGAACCTCGAGCTGCAGGGCCACTCGCCGATGCCGAAGGCGTTCCTCTGGGACTGGTGGACCGACAACCTGGGCGAGGTGCCGGTGGTGTCGCTCGCGCTCGGCTCGGTCGCCGGGCTGGGCGCGGCGCGCGTCGTCGCCAGCCACTACTCGGTGATGGTGAAGGACACCTCGCAGATGTTCGTCGCGGGCCCGCCGGTGGTGGAGTGGACGCACGGCAAGTACGAGAAGAACGAGCTCGGCGGCAGCCACATCCACACCCGGAACGGCGCCGTGGACGACGAGGCGGCGAGCGAGGACGAGGCGTTCGGCAAGACGAGGAGGTTTCTCTCTTATTTGCCTTCGTCCGTCCATGAATTGGCCGGCCGAGCGCCCGTCGAGGACGATCCAGGGAGGAAAGATCCCTGGCTGGTCGAGGCGGTGCCGCGCGACCCGCGCAAGGTGTATCCGATGCGCAGGATCATCGGCGCGCTGGTGGACGAGGGCAGCTTCTTCGAGACCGGCAAGCTCTGGGGGCGCTCGGTGATCACCGGGTTCGCGCGGCTGGCCGGCTGGCCGGTGGCGCTGATGGCGGGCGATCCGATGCACTACGGCGGCGCCTGGACCGCTCGCGCGTCCGAGAAGATCACGCGTTTCGTCGACCTGGCGCAGGTGTTCCACCTGCCGGTGGTGCACCTGGTGGATTGCCCGGGCTTCCTGATCGGCCCGGACGCGGAGAAGGAGGCGACGATCCGCTTCGGCATGCGCGCCGCGGCGGCGATCCTGCAGTCGACGGTGCCGTGGTGCTCGGTGATCGTGCGGAAGGTGTTCGGCGTCGCCGGCGCCCTGCACCAGAACTCCTCGCGGTACGGTATGCGCATCGCCTGGCCCTCGGCCGAGTGGGGCTCGCTGCCGATCGCCGGCGGCCTGGAAGCCGCCTACCGCGCCGAGCTCGGGGCCGCGCCCGACCCGGCGGCGAAGCGCGCCGAGATCGAGGCCAGGATCCGCAAGTTCGCCTCCCCGATGCGCGGCGCCGAGCGCTTCGACGTCGAGGAGATCGTCGATCCGCGCGACACGCGAAAAATACTCTGCGAGTTCGCCGAGCTCGCCGCGCCCTTACGCACGCCCGGGCGCTCGTCGTTCGGAATGCGCCCATGACCGAGAAAACAGGGACAGACCACGTTTTCCAGCCGAGAATGAGAAGGAGCGAATGACAGTCGCTACGAAACAGGTCGGGGCCGCCCTGGTGGTGGGGGCGGGCGACGCGCTGGGCGGCGCCATCGCGCGCCGCTTCGCGCGCGAAGGATTCGCGGCCTGCGTGACGCGTCGCCACGCCGAGAAGCTCGCGCCGCTCGCCGAGCGCATCCGCGCCGAAGGCGGCGTCGCGCATCCGTTCGGCTCGGACGCGAGGAAGGAGGACGAGGTCGCGAAGCTCTTCGCGACGATCGAGCGCGACATCGCGCCGCTCGAGGTGGTGGTGTTCAACATCGGCGCCAACGTGCGCTTCCCGATCGCCGAGATGACCGAGCGCGTCTACCGCAAGGTCTGGGAGATGGCCGCGCTCGCCGGGTTCCTGGTCGGGCGCGAAGCGGCGCGCGCGATGACGCCGCGCGGCCGCGGCACCGTCCTGTTCACCGGCGCGACCGCAAGCCTGCGCGGCGGCGCCGGGTTCGCCGCCTTCGCCGGCGCCAAGCACGCGCTGCGCGCGCTGGCGCAGAGCATGGCGCGCGAGCTGGGGCCGAAGGGCATCCACGTCGCGCACGTCGTGATCGACGGCGCCATCGACACGCAGTTCATCGCCGAGAATTTCCCGGAACGCTACGCGCTGAAGGCGCAGGACGGGATCCTGAATCCCGACGCGATCGCCGAGAACTACTGGCAGCTGCATCGCCAGCCGAGGAGCGCGTGGACCCACGAGCTCGACCTGCGGCCCTGGATGGAGAATTGGTGAGCATGGCGAAGACGGTCGAGTTCTTCTTCGATTTCGGCAGCCCCACGAGCTACCTCGCGTACACGCAGCTGCCGAAGATCGCGGCGGCGGCGGGCGCGGAGATCGCTTGGCGGCCGGTGCTGCTCGGCGGGGTATTCAAGGCGACCGGCAACGCGAGCCCGGTCACCGTCCCGGCCAAGGGCAAGTGGATGGGGTCCGACATGGCGCGCTGGGCGCGGCGCTACGGCGTGCCTTTCGCCATGAACCCGCACTTCGTCATCAACACGCTGGCCCTGATGCGCGGCGCGGTGGGCTACCAGATGCGCCATGCGGCGCAGTTCGAGCGCTACTGCGAGGCGATGTTCCGCGGCATGTGGCAGCAGCAGCGCAACCTCGGCGACGCCGAGGAGGTGGCGCGGACCCTGGCGCAGGCCGGGCTCGATGCCGGCGGGTTTCCCGCGCTCGCCGCGGACCCGGAGGTGAAGGCGCGCCTGATCGCCGCCACCGACGAGGCCGTGGCGCGCGGGGTGTTCGGGGCGCCCACGTTCTTCGTAGGCGAGGAGATGTTCTTCGGCCAGGACCGGCTCGAGTTCGTGCGCGAGGCGCTCGCCTAGGGCCGCGGCGGCGGCGCCCGCCGTGCGACAATTGGACAACCTGAAAATCCGCATTGCGGGGGAACGATGGCGACCCGGCCCGAAGAGCGCATGACCGAGCCCGAGATGAATCCGAAGGACCTCTGGCTGGAGGAGATTTTCACCGACCGCAGGGTGGGCACGATACGGCGCATGACGCCGGTGAAAGGTGACGGCGCGCGCGACGACTCCCGCGAGGTGAGCTACGTCGGCGAGACGCAGGTGCTGAGCCAGATCGGCACGCTGCCGATCACCTTCCCGCTGGAGGCGAAGTCGCTGGAGGAGGCGGCGAAGCTGTTCGGGCCCGCCGCCAAGGCCGCGATCGAGCGCACCGTGAAGGAGCTGCAGGATCTGCGCCGCCAGGCGGCCTCGTCGATCGTGATCCCGCAGGGCGGGATGCCGCCGGGCGGCGTGCCCGGCGGCGGCAAGATCCAGATGCCCTGAGGGGCGGCCAGCGCAGGAGGAGAGGAGCATGATGCAAGGCCTGATGATGGACATGCCGCTGCTCATCAGCGGCCTGATCCGGCACGCGGATCGCCATCACGGCGACACCGAGATCGTGTCGAAGACGGTGGAGGGCGACCTGCACCGCTACACCTACCGCGACGCGCATGCGCGCTCGCGGCGCCTCGCCAAGGCGCTGGCGAAGCTCGGCGTGCGGATGAACGACCGCGTCGCGACGCTGGCCTGGAACGGCTACCGGCACTTCGAGATCTACTACGCGGTGGCCGGCTCGGGCGCGATCATCCACACCATCAACCCGCGGCTCTTCCCCGACCAGATCGTCTACATCGCCAACCACGCCGAGGACAAGGTCCTGTGCTTCGACCTGACGTTCGCGCCGCTGGTGGAGAAGCTCGCGCCGCAGCTGAAGTCGGTGAAGCACTACGTGCTGATGACCGACCGCGCGCACATGCCGGCGAAGACCTCGATCCCGGGGCTGCTCTGCTACGAGGAGCTGCTCGCGGCCGAGGACGACCGCTTCGAGTGGCCCGAGTTCGACGAGAAGACCGCCGCGTGCCTGTGCTACACCTCGGGCACCACCGGCAACCCGAAGGGCGCGCTCTACGCGCACCGCAGCACCATCCTGCACGCCTACGCCGCGGCGCTGCCGGACGCGCTCAACTGCTCGGCGCGCGACGTGATCCTGCCCGTGGTGCCGATGTTCCACGTCAACGCCTGGGGCCTGCCGTACACCTGCGCGCTGACCGGCACCAAGCTCGTGTTCCCCGGCCAGCACCTCGACGGCAAGAGCCTGCACACCCTGTTCGAGCAGGAGGGCGTGACGATGTCGGCGGGCGTGCCGACGATCTGGCTCGGCCTGCTCAACTACATGAAGGAGCAGAAGCTCAGGTTCTCCACGCTCAAGGGCGTGGTGATCGGCGGCTCGGCGGCGCCGCCGGCGATGATCCGCACCTTCCAGGAGGAGTACGGGGTGCAGGTGCTGCACGCCTGGGGCATGACCGAGATGAGCCCGCTCGGCACCGTGTGCACCTTCAAGGCGAAGCACATGAAGATGGACAAGGAGGCGCGCTACGCGCTGCAGAACAAGCCCGGGCGCGTCATCTACGGGGTCGACACCCGCATCGTCGGCGAGGACGGCAAGGAGCTGCCGCACGACGGCAAGGCCTTCGGCGAGCTGCAGGTGCGCGGGCCGTGGGTCATCCGCAGCTACTTCAAGGGCGAGGGCGGCGATCCGCTGAAGAAGGACGAGGCCGGCCGCGGCTGGTTCCCGACCGGCGACGTGGTGACGATAGACCCCGACGGCTACATCCAGATCACCGACCGCTCCAAGGACGTGATCAAGTCGGGCGGCGAGTGGATCAGCTCGATCGACCTGGAGAACATCGCGGTGGCGCACCCGGCGGTGCAGGAGGCCGCGGTGATCGGCGTCAAGCACCCGAAGTGGGACGAGCGCCCGGTCGTGGTGGCGGTGAAGAAGGCCGGGCAGGAGGTGAGCAAGGACGACCTGCTCAAGTTCTACGAGGGCAAGATCGCGAAGTGGTGGATGCCCGACGACGTGGTGTTCGTGAAGGAGCTGCCGCACACCGCCACCGGCAAGCTCTCCAAGCTGACGCTGCGCCAGCAGCTCAAGGACTACAAGCTCCCGGGCTGAGCGCGCCGGCGTGCTCGAAAGCGACGCCAAGCTCGAGCAGCAGCTGAAGGCCGCCGACGCCGGCGTCCGCGACCGGCGCCGGCGCGTGCGCTGGGCGGGCGCCAGCGCCGCGAGCTACGCGCTCGACACGGCGTTTCTCGGGCTGTTCGCGTGGGCGGGGACGGTGCCCGCTGCGGCCGCCGTCGCGTTCGGCGCCGGCGCGGTGCTGATCTGTGGCGGCCAGTTCCTCGCCTACGCCACCGGAATCAACCTGAAGGCGCGCGACCCCAACCTCACCGAGCTGTTCATCATCCTCGCCATCGCCATGAACCTGGCGGTCGTCGCGGTGGCGCCGCACGTCACCTTCCCGTTCCTCGCCAACCAGTTCACCATCTTCGCCTTCGGCATGATCTGGCTCCCGGTGCGGGATTCGTTCGTGGTGTGGACGCTCGGCGCGCTCGGCCTGGGCGCGGTGCTGCTGCAGGTCGGCCCGCGCATCGACGTGCCCGCGTCGAACGGCTTCGAGCTGCTGCTCACCTGGGCCTACTTCTCGCTCGTCATGGGCCGCTGCCTGATGCTCAGCGTGTACGCCGGCGACATGCGCACGCGCCTCGGCGAAAGCCGGCGGCGCCTGGCGGCCTCGCTCGCGCAGGTGCGGGAGCTCGCCAGCCACGACGAGCTGACGCGCACGCTGAACCGCCGCGCGCTGACGGCGCAGCTCGAGCAGGAGCGCGCGCGCGCCGAGCGCAGCGGCGCGCCGTTCTGCATCGCGATGATGGACCTCGACCGCTTCAAGTCGGTCAACGACACCTACGGGCACGCGGCGGGCGATGCCGTGCTGCGCGGCTTCGCCGCGACGGTGCGCCAGACGATGCGCGGCACCGACGCGTTCGGGCGCTACGGCGGCGAGGAGTTCCTGATGATCCTCGTCGCCACGCCGCTCGACGCGGCACTGGAGGCGCTGGAGCGGGTCCGCGCCGCCGTCGAGGCGACCGACTGGCGCGCCATCACGCCGCATCACGGGGTCACGGTTTCGGCGGGCGTCGCCTGCCATCGCAAGGGGGAAAACGTGGAGCAGCTGCTGCATCGCGCCGACCAGGCGCTGTACGAGGCGAAGCACGCCGGGCGCAACCGCGTGGTCCGGGAGCGCGCATGAGCCATGTCGGCGTCGAGACGCGCGACCGGGTGCTGCGCATCGAGATCGCGCGGCCGGAGAAGAAGAACGCGCTGACGCAGGAGATGTACCGCGCCATGGCCGACGCGCTGGCGGCGGCCGACGCGGACGCCTCGGTGCGGGTGGCGCTGATCCACGGCTCGCGCGACTGCTTCACCGCGGGCAACGACCTGAAGGACTTCCTCGAGCGCGGGTCGCACGGGGGGCCGAGCGAATCGCAGCGCTTCCTGCGCGCGATCGCCGGCTTCGGCAAGCCGCTGCTGGCCGCGGTGAGCGGCGCCGCGGTGGGCATCGGCACCACGATGCTGCTGCATTGCGAGCTGGTCTACGCGGCGCCGGGCGCGCGGTTCCAGCTGCCGTTCGTGCCGCTCGGCCTGGTGCCGGAGGCCGCCTCGAGCTACCTGCTGCCGATGGTCGCCGGCTACCAGCGCGCCGCCGAGCTGCTGCTGCTCGGCCAGCCGTTCACCGCGGAGAAGGCGCTCGCCGCGGGCATCGTCACCGAAATCGTGCCGGAGGGGAGCCTGCTCGACTACGCGCGCACCGCCGCGGCGGCGCTCGCTGCGCTGCCGCCCGCGTCGGTGCGCCTCACCAAGCAGCTGATGAAGGCGCCGCACCGCGCCGCGGCCGGCGCGCAGCTCGAGGAGGAGCTGCGCGTCTTTGCCGAGCGGCTCGGCTCGGCCGAGGCGAAGGAGGCGATGACCGCGTTCTTCGAAAAGCGCAAGCCGGACTTCTCGCGCTTCTAGCGGATTCGCGGCGCCGGGAATCAGGCAATGCCTTTCCAGAGAATCGCGAAGAACGTTCTGGCAGTCCTCGTCCTCGGCTTGTGCGCGGGGCCGGCGCTCGCGGATTTGTACCGCTGGGTGGACCCGGAGACGGGGTCCGTCAAGTTCTCGAGCTACCCGCCGCCGTGGTACGGCGACGCCACCAAGGAGCGCGGCCAGCCGAAGGTCGAGCGCATTCCGGCGCAATCCGAGGGCGCGCCCGCGCCCGCGCAGGCCGGCGCCGAGGGCGAGAAGGCGGGCGCCGCGGCCGGGCCGGGCCTGGAAGCGCTCGAGGCGCGGCGCAAGGCGCTGCTGAAGGAGATCGCCGAGGGCGCCGGGCAGTCGCCCGAGCTCTTCAAGCGCCGCATCCAGGCCTACCAGGCCGTCGCCGACGAGATGGACAAGGCCGATCCCGCCGGTGCGCAGGCGCGCGCGGCGGAAGCGCGCGCGCTGCTGGAGAACCTCGCCAGGGGCGCGCAGTGAGCGGCGCGGACATCCGCCACGAGTGGGTCGACCGCGGCGGGGTGCGCTTGCACTGCGCGGTCGCCGGCGCAGCCGGACGGCCGCTGCTGCTCTTCCTCCACGGATTTCCCGAGTTCTGGGCCGCGTGGCGCGAGCCGATGGCGTACTTCGCCGCGCGCGGCTGGCTGGCGGTCGCGCCCGACCTGCGCGGCTACAACCTTTCCGACAAGCCGGCGGAGGTCGAGGCCTACAAGGCGAAGCACCTGGTCGCCGACGTGCTCGCGGTCGCGGCGCATTACGCGCGCGGCAAGTTCGCGCTGGTCGGGCACGATTGGGGCGGCGCGGTGGCGTGGTCGGTCGCGATCGCGCACCCGGGGCGGCTCGCGCGGCTGGTGATGATCAACTCGCCGCACCCGTACGTCTTCTGGCGCGAGCTGCGCGGCAACCCGGCGCAGCGCAAGGCGAGCGA
>Ga0335085_10006126_pt1 | contig 19084 bp, 17 predicted proteins | sample Lox_Sample_45_FD_206712 | JGI IMG/M metagenome (GOLD analysis project Ga0335085, IMG submission 206712) | Soil microbial communities from Loxahatchee National Wildlife Refuge, Florida, United States - Lox_Sample_4.5 | ecosystem: Environmental > Terrestrial > Soil > Wetlands | place: USA...
GACCGCGAGCACGCTCGGCATCGTGCTGCTCGGCCTCATGGTGAGCTATGTGATCGCCCGCTACGACTTCAAGCTCAAGGGCGCGATGTACTCACTGTTCGCCGCGGGCCTGATGTTCCCGCTGGTGGTCGCGATCACCCCGGTCTACATCATCGTCAAGGACCTCGGCCTTGTCGACAACCTGATGGGCATCATTGTCCCGCAGATCGCATTCGGCCTGCCGACGACAGTCATCATCCTGGTGCCTTTCCTGCGCGCCATCCCGAAGGAGATCGAGGAGGCCGCGGCCATCGACGGCTTGGGCCGCCCCGGGTTCTTCTTCCGCATGGCCATCCGGCTCGCGTTGCCCGGCGTGATCACCGTCGCCATCCTCGCCTTCATCACCAGCTGGAACAACTACATCCTGCCGCTGTACGTGCTGAACACGCAGGCGAACTACACGCTGCCGCTTGGCGTGCAGCAGTTCTCCTCGCAGTACTCGCAGGACACAGCGCGGGTCCTCGCGTTCACCTCGCTCTCGATGCTGCCCGCGCTGGCGTTCTTCGCCGTCTTCCAGCGCCGCATCGTCGGGGGGCTCACCGGCGCGGTGAAGGGGTAGGCACACCGCGGGTCGCCGTCGGCGACCCGCGTCACCCGCCTGCGCCCCTAGGAAAGGATCATTTGATTGCCCCGCGCTCATATCGAGCTCGACAAGCGCGCCGTCATCGCGCCCGTCCGGCACCGCACCTTCGGCGCGTTCATCGAGCACCTTGGCCGGTGCGTCTACACCGGGCTCTACGAGCCCGGGCACCCGACCGCGAACGAGGACGGCTTCCGCATGGACGTCGTCGAGCTCGTCCAGGAGCTCGGCACCACGACCGTCCGCTACCCGGGCGGCAACTTCGTCTCGGGCTTTCGGTGGGAGGACTCGGTCGGTCCGCGTGACAAGCGCCCCGTTCGCCGTGACCTTGCCTGGCACTCGCTCGAGTCGAACCAGGTCGGTCTCGACGAGTTCGCCAGGTGGCTGAAGCTAACCGGCGCTGAGCTGATGCTTGCCGTGAACCTCGGCACCCGCGGCATCCTGCCCGCCCTCGACCTGCTCGAGTACGCCAACCATCCCTCCGGCACCGCGCTGTCGGACCTGCGCATCGCGAACGGCACACCGCAGCCGCACAACGTGCGCATGTGGTGCCTAGGCAACGAGATGGACGGCCCGTGGCAGCAGGGCTTCATGACCGCCGACGACTACGGGAAGCTCGCCGCCCGCACCGCCGCTGCGATGAAGATGGCCGACAGGAATCTCGAGCTGGTGGTCTGCGGCTCCTCCGGCTCGGGCATGCCGACCTTCGGCGACTGGGAGCGCACGGTACTCGAGCACAGCTACGAGCACGTCGACTACGTGTCGTGCCACGCGTACTACCAGGAGCTGGACGGTGATCTCGGCTCCTTCCTCGCCTCGGCGCTCGACATGGAATTCTTCATCGGCACAGTCGTCGCAACGGCAGACCACGTCGGGCACAAGAAACGCTCGAAGAAGAAGATGCAGCTCTCCTTCGATGAGTGGAATGTCTGGTACCTCAAGGAGCACCAGGAGGCCGCCGAGGTCAGCGACGAGTGGTCCTACGCGCCGCGCCTGCTTGAGGACGTCTACACGGTCGCGGATGCCGTCGTCGTCGGCAACCTGCTGATGACGCTGCTGCGGCACAGCGACCGCGTCACCTCGGCTTCGCTCGCCCAGCTGGTCAACGTGATCGCGCCGATCATGACCGAGCCAGGCGGGCCTGCCTGGCGGCAGACGACCTTCTTCCCGTTCGCGATCACGAGCCGGCTCGCGTCCGGCGAGGTGATCCGTCCGGTGATCGAGGGGCCGACGTACGGCACGGCGCGCCACGGCGAGGCCCCCGTCATCGACGCCGTCGCGACCGTCGACGACGGCCGCGCCGCCGTGTTCCTGGTCAACCGCGACCTCAAAGAGACCGCGCGGGTGACGATTGACGTGCGCAGTCTCGCCTCCACCCAGATCACCGAGGCGGTCACGCTGGCCAACGCCGACGTCTACGCGAAGAACACGCTCGCCGACCAGGAGCGCGTCAAGCCAGCCGCGAACGCGAGCGCGGCCCTTACCGACGGAGTGCTCACTATCGAGCTGCCGCCTGTCTCGTGGACGGCGGCCGCGCTGTGCTGAGAGGCGAGCCGGTGGATGCCGATGCCGAGATGAAAGAGGAGCAGACGATGACGACCATGCACGTGGCGACGGACGGCGACGATTCCAAGGACGGTTCCGCGAGCAGCCCGCTGCGCACGATCAGCCGGGCGGCGGACCTCGCCCGGCCGGGCGACACCGTGCTGGTGCACGGAGGCGAGTACCGGGAGTGGGTGCAGCCGCGGCGCGGCGGGCTGAGTGCCACGCGGCGCATCACCTACCAGGCCGCGCCCGGCGAGCACGTCGTGGTCAAGGGATCGGAGCGGGTGACGGGCTGGGAGCAGGAAGCGGGGAACGTGTGGCGGGCGTCGGTGCCCAACTCGCTGTTCGGCGACTGGAACCCCTTCGCGCAGGAGGTCGCGGGCGACTGGCTCGTCGAGCCCCAGCCGCCGCTGGCCGGGCACCTCGGCGAGATCTACCTGAACGGGCTCAGCTTCTACGAGGTGGGCACCCGTGACGAGGTGACCGACCCGCCGCTGCGCACCGAGGTCACGGACCACTGGACGCGCACGACCGACCGGGTGCGCAACCCCGCGCAGACCCGGCTCGTCTGGCACGCCGAGGTCGGCGCGGACACCACGACGGTCTGGGCCAACTTCGGCGGCGCCGACCCCAACGCCGAGCTCACGGAGATCAACGTGCGCAAGTCGGTGTTCTCCCCCGCCGAGCACCACATCGACTACATCACCGTACGCGGCTTCGAGCTCGCGCAGGCGGCCTGCCCGTGGACCCCGCCCACTGCCGACCAGCCCGGGCTCATCGGCCCCAACTGGGCCAAAGGCTGGATCATCGAGGACAACGTGATCCACGACGCGAAATGCTCCGCCGTCTCACTCGGCAAGGGGGCCTCTACGGGCGACAACTACGCGACACTGCGCGGCGACAAGCAAGGCCACGAGTACCAGGTCGAGGCAGTGTTCTCCGGCCTGCAGATCGGCTGGGACCGCGAGCACATCGGCTCGCACGTGGTGCGGCGCAACACGATCTTCGACTGCGGGCAGAACGGCATCGTCGGCCACCTCGGCTGCGTCTTCTCCACGATCGAGGACAACCACATCTACAACATCGCGCTCAAGCGCGAGTTCTACGGATACGAGATCGCCGGCATCAAGCTGCACGCCGCGATCGACGTCGAGATCCGGCACAACCGCATCCACGACTGCACGCTGGGCACCTGGCTCGACTGGCAGGCGCAGGGGGCGCGCGTCTCACGCAACCTCTACTACCGGAACAACCGGGACCTGTTCGTCGAGGTCAGCCATGGTCCGTACCTGGTGGAACACAACGTGCTCGCCTCACCAGTCTCGCTTGAACTGTTCAGCCAGGGCGGCGCCTTCGTCCACAACCTCATCGGCGGCACCGTGCGTCTAGTGCCCGTCCACGACCGGGCCACCCCCTACCACCGACCGCACAGCACGCAGGTCAAGGGCTACGCCATCATCTACAGCGGCGACGACCGCTGGATCGGCAACATCTTCCTCGGCGGCGACATTGCCAAGGCATACGGGTACGACACGACGCAGGACGCCGATCCCGCAGCGGGCTACGGCACCGCCGCCTACGACGGCAGCCCGACATCCCTCAAGGACTACATCTACCGTATCGCCAACCCGCCCGAAGGCAACGGCAGTCGCATCCCCGGCGTGCGGGAGCCGGCCTACCTGCGTGACAACGTCTACGCGCCGGGCGCCAGCGCCTTTGCTGACGAGTCCTTCGCGCGGGCGCTCACCGGCCAGGTGTCGTTCGAGGTTGTCGAGGAGGGTGACGAGGTCTACCTGCAGGCGCAGCTGCCGCAGGCCTTCAGCGGCGTCTGCGTGGGCGTTGTCACCGGCGCCGATCTTCCCCGCCCCCGCCTCGTCGACGCGGACTTCGAAGAGCGCGACGGCACCCCGGTTATCGTCGACGTCGACCTGCTCGGCAAGCGCAAAGAACCAGGCCGCGACTACCCCGCCGGACCGATCGCCGCCCTAACCCCCGGCAAGTCCCGCATCCGCGTGTGGTGAGCCAGCGCAGCTCCCAGGACATGTTTTACAGGTTGCCTAGGAACCATGGGCAGCCTTGCGGTGCTGCTGGGCTTTGATGCTGCGGATCGGCTGGGTGGTGGTCCGCCGGACGGTGCGGGTGTCGTCGCTGGCCAGGTCGATGGTGATGGTGTCGGTGGCGACGTGGACGGTGACGATCTGGCGGGCGTGGATACGCCCGAGGGCGGTCTTCTGCCCGGCGACCATGATGACGCCGGTGTTGCTGGCCACCCGCTGGGCGGTGACCGGCTCGGCGGAGGGGCGGGGTGGCGGCCCGGCCGGGCGGGCGCCGCGGAGCAGGCGGGCCTGGTCCCAGGTCAGCGGGCTGGGCCGGGTGCGCAGCAGGACGCGGGTGGCGGGATCGAAGAACATCAGCGTGTTCTGCTCGATCCGGATGGAGATCGGCATCCCGCCGAGGATCTCCGCGGCGATGTAGTAGCGGCCGCCCAGGCTGACCTAGCCGTCTTTGCTGACGACCCGGTCTACCTCGATCGCGGAGCCGGGCTCGTCGGCGGGGATGGGCGGCGGTCCCCGCGGGCCGTCCGCCGCCTGCTGCGAGCCGGGCCCGGCTCCGCGGCGGACAGGTGCGAGCGGACCGATTTGACCCGGGCTCCGCCGATGCTCAGGTGGATCACCCCGGTGCTGGCCCAGAACGTGACTATCATCCCGGCGCGTGTCGTGCCGAGCCAGAACTGCTTGCCCAGGACCTCCATGTTCCCGCTGGGCGGCACCGGCCGGGCGAACTCCACCGGCCCGCCGCGATAGGGACCGGGCAGGCCGCCCGCGTCCGCGTCCTGCGGCTCCGGTGCGGTTTGCTGCAGGTCAGGTGGCGCGGCCGGGACGGGGGCCAGGGCCAGGACGGCGGGCAGCCGCAGCGGCAGCAGCTCGGCCTCGGCCCGGGTCCGGGCGGTGCTGAACCGGTCCGCGGGGACGGCCATCCCGATCGCCTGATGCGGCCGGGTCGTGTTGTACTCCCCGACCCAGGCGTCGACTGCGGCCTGCGCGGCGGCCAGATCAGCGAACGGGACGGCGTCATCGAGCAGCTCGCGGCGCAGGCTGCCGTGGAACCGCTCGATCTTCCCCGGTTAAGGGGGGGAGCGGGGCTGGGTCAGCCGGTGGGTGATCCCGTTCGGAGTGCCCCTACTGCCGAATTGCGCGTTCTATGGTCAAGGCGGCGCGCGGGCGCGCCGCTGGTCAGCGTCAGCGGTGGCCTCAGCCTTGGGAGGCCCGCCTGCCGCACGCCGGGCCGCACTGGTTGCGACCCTGGATCAGAACGGTTTCCGGCATCATGCAGGTGTTCAGAGTCGTCTTCCTCGCTCTCGATTGTCCAGCTTGCGGCCGCGCGTCTAGGGCGGCCCTGCGGGCCGTCGCACGCGATCGGCTGCGTCGGCCCTGGACGCAGCGGCCACTCACCAGGGCTTCGGCGCCTACGAGGAAGATGGGGGGAGAGCGGCAGCCTTGACCAGGCGGCGGAGACCCTGGACCGAAGCGGCGCCGATTACACGCCCGGCGATCCTGCCGTCCGGGGAGATTACGAGCGTGCTGGGGAGGGCGCTGATGGGAATGAGCCGGTTAAACTCAGCCGCGATAAGGTCGCCGGGGTCGTTCAGGCTCGGGTAGAGAAGCCCGTACTGCTGCATGTAGGCCTTCGCGCTGGCCGAGTTGTCCTCCACGTCGACACCGACGAACTGGACGCCCGATGGCTTGAACTGCCGCGCGGCAACCGACAGGGCAGGTGCTTCCTGCTGGCAGACCGTACACCATGATCCCCAGAAGTTCAGTACGACCACGTGGCCATGATCCGTGGCAAGACGCAACTCCTGACCTGTGAGCGTCCGGCCAGATACCGCTGGCATCGGTGGCCGTTGTCCTGGGGGAAAGATCGTGGTGCCGACCACGTTCGATGTGTTAGCCGGCGAGGAACGCACCAGCGAGCAGCCCGCGATCATCAGGAGGACGGCCGCTCCAGCCGTGAGGATGGCGGCCCTTTTCCCTGCCGCCGTCACCGACCCGCTCAGGGACACACTCGAACCCTACAAGTCGTAGTAGATCGAATCAAGGGTGTCTCTCGGTGGCCGGTAGGTCGGCGCCGATGATGCCGGAAGGTGCAAGAAGACGGGCCGGGCTCAGGTCCGGGGATGGCCCGCTGAGTGTACGTGTCCGCCCCTCCAGCCTCAAGCATGACCGTAACCGCAGGGCAACGAGCACCAGGGGAAAGTGCCTGGTGAAGGTACACGCGAAGTCATGCTTGACCCCGGAGCCTCTACGGACACTCCGGTTAGTACTCCACCCTACTGTTGCATGGTCTTGGGTTATTTGCCGCTGGTAGTGGCAGGTCCGGGCGCGGTGCTGGTGGCGGCGTCGCCAGTGTGACCAGCGGAGGCGGTGCCCGGCGTCGCGGCCCGGTGGGGCAGTCACTGCGGCGAGGAGGTGGGCGATCTCGTTGCGAGTCAGAGGGATCTGCCCGGCCGCGGCCGGGCCGCGGGCGGATTCGATGGCGGCGGCGATGGTGAGGACTGCGGCGCCGAGCATGGCCAGGGTGACCCACCGGTACCAGGAGGTCCAGCGGCGCACCTGGTGCTCATCCAGGCCGGTCAGGCCCTTGCCGGCCTGGAAGTTCTCCTCGATCGTCCAGCGAAGCCCGGCGACCTTGACCAGGGCGGCCAGCGTGACCCGCTGCGGGGAGTAGCAGTGGTAGAAGGCCAGTTCCCCGGTGCTTCGGTTCCGGCGGATTAGCAGGCACCGGTGTCCGGGGCCGGGGTTGCTGATAGTGACCCAGGCCCAGTCGTACCACAGGTGTCCCTTGGCGCCATCACCTGCCGATAGCCGCTGCCAGGCACGCCTGGGCAGGTGCGCGGCGAGCTCATCGGCGCGGACGGTGCGGCCGACCCCGGCGGGGACACGGTGATCGCGCGCGACGGCCAGCACATAGGCGATGTGCTGCTGCTCCAGCCAGGTGCGCAGCGGCCCGTTATCCCTATATGCCTCGTCAGCGGCCACCCAGGCGAACGGCACCAGCGCGCTGACGGCCCGCTCGATCATCAGCCTGGCCAACTCCGGCCTGGTCGCGAACGCCGCGTGTCCAGGAATCCCGGCCGCTTCGCAGCGGGCCGGGTCACCGGTCCAGGACTTCGGCAGGTACAGCTCCCGGTCAATCAGCGCGTGCCCGTGCGGGGCAGCATAGCCAAGGTAGACCGCGACCTGGGCGTTCTCGATCCGGCCCGCGGTGCCGGTGTACTGCCGCTGCACCCCCGGTCGCGGTGCCTTTCTTCACGTCCCCCGTCGGCATAGATCCACCACCAGCACCGCGCCGGGATCACCCAGATGCTCCACGACGTAACTGCGCACGTCGTCGCGGACCCCGTCGGCGTCCCAGCGGGCCCGGGACAGCAGGTGCTGCATCCCGTCCGGAGTCCGGTCCCCGGCATGCTCGGCGATCGTCCAGCAGTTCTTGCGCGGCAGCTCGGCCAGCAGGCCCAGCACGAACGCCCGGGCCCGGCGCCGCGGCTCCGCCCGGCTGAACCGGGCACCGGCCCGGGTCATCAGCTCATCGAATGTCCCCAGCCAGCGGCCAGGGTCTACGCTGGGGCCAGCGGCCGCCAGAAGATCATCGCGAGTCGTCACAAACCAGATGATCAGACAGCGGCCGCCCCGTCTCCAGTACCGGCACCCAAGATCTACGGCCCGGGCGGCAGGCAGGGCTGCATCACGTCCGGCCGCGGCCTGCGTAGCATCCGCCTGCCATCTCACACCCAGGAGCACACATGCGACGAGGCGAGATCTGGTGGGTCGAGTTCGGCGAGCGACGGCCTGTCGTGCTGCTGTCGGAAGACGAGCCATCCGGGTTCCGGGCGATGCAGGTCGTCGCTCCAGCGGATACCGACATCTCCGGCCTGGGAATCGAGGTGGCAGTCGGCGCCCCGGAAGGACTGCCCTTTGAAGGCGTGCTGCGGTTCGCGTTCCCGTGGCCGGGCTTTACCCCGTGCACCTGGCTGACCACCCTGAGCCGGGACGACCTGATCGAGCGGGCAGGCGCAGTGTCCACCGCCAAGCTCAGCGAGATCGACGACGCACTGCGTGCCAGCGAACAAAGGACGGAGTGGACCCCGGCCGCGGCAGCCAGGCTCAGCGAGATTAAGGATTCCCTCCGTCGGCGGACTCAGGCAGACGGAGAAGGAACGGACGCCCACGCTGACGAAGGTCGATCTCGTCCGCACGACCGACGGTCCGCGGCGCCTCAGCAACAAGATCACGATCTACGGCTGGAGTATTAGATACCAAGGGGCCAGGCGGGAGCCTGCCCGGACCGGACGCGGACCATCCCCTGCAAGGTGCGGGGATCAGTCACGAGGAGAAGAACGTCGTGCAATTAACGTGCAATTAGGCAGGGTAACGAGCGGTCAATCAGGGCAGTAGAGGACAACGGAACTTGGCTGGTCAACAGGGGTTACGGGCGATGGTCTGTCTAATTCCCAAGCTGATAGTGCCCGTCCTCCTCGATGGCTGCCATCCCTCGGGCCGAGGCCGCCGTGTCAAGGCTCGCGCAGCGACCACGTGCGGCTTGGCCTTGACTCGGCGCATTCGACTGACACAATCGGGCAGCGAGGAGGACGTGATCCTGCTCGTGGAGCACCAACAGCTGGCATGTCCATGTCGGAGCCTCCTGCCGGTTCTCAGTAGCATTTCTGAGGTGGAGAACCTCCTCGCCTCCCTTCCCGGCGACCTGGCAGTTGGAGCCTCCGCTGCCGCGGTTCTCGGGGTGGCAGCCGGGGTATACCGCTGGTCTCTCTCCTGCTATCGCCGGACCATTGGGAGCAGGCGGGATGTTTCACATCGGCTCAACCCACTCGCTGCAGGCGTCACCACGCGCTGGGTCGAGGAGCGACTGGGGCGCGCCCGCCTTCGTCCGCGGTGTTGACCTCGGCGCGATTGCGGGCCGCCGGGCTGTGACCGAGCTGATTTATCGGACAAGGCACGCATAGGTGCAAGTGCTCGCCGATGGCGATGGCGTCGCGGTGCGATTCTCGATAACTGCGACAGATCCCAAATTTGGCTTTAACACTCGCGAACTGCTTGGCGCGACCACTTCGCCGACATCCACCAGCCATTCGGCGAGCCAAGAGGATACAGCTTGCGGGTCGGCGCCTATAATCATGAGTATTCCGGAGCTTATCATTTCGAAAATCCCGGAAATTATCAATATTATGTGCTCATACAATCTCGACTTTCGCACTTCGGTTTGGCCGAGGGTTGCCATCGGGGCCAGTCCAAGGTCCAGCGCGTCCCGGGCGGAAGGGACATCCGGAACCGTGCTCAAAGGGAGCGCTGGCGTGGGCCCGTACTGTCACCGTGGTTCACTCGCGCATCGTGATCACCGGCGTTATTCCGGCTCGTCTTGCTGGGCGGCGGGAGCCGGTTAACGCTAACTGGCCGACTGGAGGGTGGCGATGAATCCGACGGGGTCGGCAAGGCTCAGCGTCAGTGATTTCACCTTTCCCCTGGTGAACATCACGATGGGCCTGCGCTTGGTATAGCAGGACGGCTCGATGGTGAGCTCTACCAGGCCATCGGCGGAGCCGTTTACCAGCCACCGCCCCGAGCGGTGATGCACGCCGTACGTTCCGCGGATATCGGCCTGCGACTGGCTGGCCGAGCGGATGGATGCCCGGGGCACGGTCAGCTTGAAGCCGCCCATGTGTACCCGGATCTGGTCAGGGCCGACCTCCACGCCCGATCTGCCCCGGCCGCCGGCGAGGAGGGTGTTCGTCAGCCTGCTGACCCGATCCATCCCGGCCTCGCTGATCGCGAACCACATAGTGTCCGTACCTCTTTGTCTCGTTCCTGGCTAAGCGTGACGCCGATACCAGGCCGGCCTCGTATGCGGTGATGACGAGCTGTACCCGATCCCTGGCGCCCACCTTGGCCAGCAGCCGGGCCACGTGCGTCTTGGCGGTGCCTACCGTGATGAACAGGGCGGCGGCGATCTCGGCGTTGGACATGCCCAGGCCTACCAGCCGGAGCACTTCCCGCTCGCGGCCGGTGATCCCGGTGAGCTCCCGGGGTTTGCGGCCTGAAGGGGGCTCGCTGGCGAACTGCCCGATCAGGCGGCGGGTGACGCCTGGCGCGATCATGGCGTCGCCGGCCGCGACCACGCGGATCGCGGTCAGGATGTCCTCCAGCGCCATGTCCTTGACCAGGAACCCGCTCGCCCCGGCCCGCAGCGCGCCGTAGACGTAGTCATCGTCGTCGAACGTGGTGAGCACGAGCACCCGGGCGTGCGTACCGGTGGCGGTGATCAGCCGGGTGGCCTCGATGCCGTCCATACCCGGCATGCGGATGTCCATCACCACCACGTCGGGGCTCGTGTCCCTGGCGAGCCGTACCGCCTCGGCGCCGGTTCCGGCCTCGCCGACTACGTCGATGCCGGGTGTCTGGTCGAGCAACATACGCAGGCCCGCGCGGACCAGCGGCTGGTCGTCGGCCAGGATGACCTGGATGGTCATCGGTCCGGCGCGGGCACCGGGAGCCGGGCGGCGATGCGGAAGCCGCCGCCGGGGCATGGTCCGGCGCAGAAGTCGCCGCCGAGCAGCGCGGCGCGCTCGCGCATGCCAGTGATCCCGTAGCCGGTCCCAGCCGCGCTTCCGCCGCGCCCGCTGTCGGTGACCTCGATCGACAGCTGCCCGTCCTGCTGGCTGATCAGGACCCGGCACTGGCTGGTGCCTGCGTGGCGGACCACGTTGGTGACCGCCTCCTGGATGATGCGGAACGCCGACAGGTCGATGTCAGCCGGCAGTGGCTCCCGGCTGCCGAGCCATTCCACCTCGACCTGCAAGCCCGCGTCCTGGGCCGTGGCGGCCAGCCGCTCAAGGTCGGCCAGGCCCGGCGCCGGACCCGGCGGCGCCTGCCCCGGCCCAGGTTCCGGGTCGGCGCGCCGCAGCCCAGTCATCATCCGCCGCAGGCCGGACAGCGTCTCCCTGCTGGTGGCCTCGATGGTGGCCAGGGCGTCGCGCGCCTCGTCGGGACGGGTGTCGAAGACCCTGCGGCCCGCGCCTGCCTGGATCGCTATGGTGCCGATGCTATGCGCCACGATGTCGTGCAGTTCGCGGGCGATCCGCAGCCGCTCCGCCAGCGTGGTCTGGGCGGCCGCCTGGGCCCGCCGCAGCTCAGCCCGGGCCTGTGCCTGCCGGATCGAATGTCCGATAAGCCAGGCAATGATCGTGACAAAGGCTGCGCCGCCCCGGAACGGGCCAAGGTCGACGCCTCCCGGACCAGGAAGCAGCAGGGCGACACCGACCATGGCCAGGCCGGTGACCGAGACTGCGCGTGGGCGTGTCGCCGCTATGTAGCAGATTTCGGTGCCCGCTGCGGCGGTGAGCACGATCTGCAGGGGCGGTCCCTGCCCCGGCCCGGGTTCCAGCGCTATGGCGGCCACCGCTCCCCCCAGCATCACGGCCAGCGCCGTGAGCGGCCTGCGGCGCAGCAGGAGAGCCGAAGCCAGCAGGGCGCAGCCGAGAACCGGGAATGCCCACATGATCTAGGCGCCTCCAGCCAGCCTGCTCATGCTCATGGCAGCGATCGTAACTGAGCTGCGGTGCCGGGTCGTCTGCCTGCTGGCGTATGCCCGCGGGCATACGCAGCTCGGTGCAGATGGGTCCGCGGGCGGACGCGGCGCGCCTCCCGGCTGCGGCATCTTGTCGTCATGAGCATGCTGGAACTGCGGCGGGTGTCCAGGGTGTACGGGCAGGGTGCCGCCGAGGTGCACGCGCTGCGCGAGGTCAGCCTGGAAGTCGACGCAGGGACGATGGTGGCGGTGATGGGGCCGAGCGGGTCGGGCAAGTCGACGCTACTGACCATCGCCGGCAGCCTGGAGGTTCCGAGCAGCGGGCAGGTCCTGGTCGCCGGGCAGGACCTAGCCGCGACGTCGCGTAACGACAAGGCGCGGCTGCGCCGCCAGTTGATCGGGTACGTGTTCCAGGACTTCAACCTGCTGCCGGGCCTGACCGCCGCGGAGAATGTGGCGCTGCCGCTGGAACTGGACGGGGTCGGCGGGCGGAGGGCCCGGGAGGCCGGGCTGCGCGCGCTGGATGGCCTGGGCCTGGCGGACCGCGCGTCGAGCTACCCGGATCAGCTGTCCGGCGGTGAGCGGCAGCGGGTGGCGATTGCCCGCGCCGTGGTCGGTGACCGGCGCCTGCTGCTGGCCGACGAGCCGTCTGGCGCGCTGGACTCGGTTAACGGCGAGGCGGTGATGCACATGATCCACGCCGCGTGCGGGCAGGGAGTCGCCGCCGTGGTCGTCACACACGACGCGCAGTTGGCGGCTTGGGCGGACCGGGTGGTGCACATCCGGGACGGCCACATTGCCGGTCAGACGGCGTCCGCGCCGGGTCCGGACTCTCTGCTGGGGCAGGACCGGTGAGCACCCTCACCCGCCCGCGTGCGGAGACCGGTAACGGGGGCATCCCCGCACGCCGCGCGGTGTTCCGCTGGGGCTGGCGGCTGTTCCGCCGGGAATGGCGTCAGCAACTGCTCGTGCTCGGCCTGCTCACGGTGGCGGTCGCGGCGACGATCTGGGGCGCCAGCGTCGTCACGAACGTGCAGCTCCCCAACCCGGACCACGCCACGTTCGGCACCGGTGCCGCGCTGGTGACGCTGTCCGGCGCCGACCCTCACCTGGTCGCCGAGATCGCCGCGATCCAGGCCAGCTGGAGTCCGACTGAGCTGATCGAGAATCAGGACATTGCCGCTGGCACCACCGAGCCGGTGCAACTCCGGGCCGAGAATCCGCGCGGGCATTACAACGCCCCGCTGCTCGGCCTGGTCAGCGGCAGCTACCCGGCCGGTCCCGGTCAGGTCGCGCTGACCAGCCAGGTCGCCGCCCTGTACGGCGCGCACGTAGGCGGCACCTGGCGGGCCGCCGGGACGACCTGGCGAGTGACCGGCATCGTGCAGGACCCGAGCAACCTGGCAGACGAGTTCGCGCTGGTCGTCCCGGGCCAGGTCAGGCATCCGAGTCAGGTGATCATGCTGCTGGGCTCCTCACCCGCCGTCCAGCAGGCGATCAGCAGCGGCACGCTGCCCGGTCTCCCGGCGGCTGCGACGTTCACGTTCCCCTCGGCTTTCATGAGCGGGCTCCCGTCGGCGACCATCGTCTTGGTGGTGGAGGTGCTCGGCCTGGTGTTCATCGGCCTGGTGTCGGTGGCCGGCTTCTCGGTGATGGCCCAGCGCAGGCTGCGGGCCCTGGGCATGCTGAGCGCGATCGGTGCGACCGGACGCAACCTGCGCCTGGTCATGATTACCGGCGGCCTGGCCGTCGGCGTGGCCGCCGCGCTGGCCGGGGCGGTGCTGGGCTTTGCCGCCTGGTTCGCCTACGTGCCAGCGCTGCAGCAGGCTGTCGGGCACGTGGTCGATGCGGCGAACCTGCCGTGGTGGGCGTTCGCCACCGGGGCCGTGCTCGCGGTCGCGACATCCGTGCTCGCCTCCCGCCGCCCGGCTAAGACGATCGCCCGGGTGCCGGTGGTGGCCGCGCTGTCCGGCCGCCCCGCGCTGCCCAAGCCGGCGCACCGCTCCGCCGTGCCCGGCGTCATCGTGTTCGCGGCCGGCGTCGCGTGCCTGGCGTTCACCGGCGGCCTGGCCGGGGTGGCGGGCCAAGGGCACGCCGACCAACTGCACGCGCTGCTCTTGCTGGCCGGCCTGGTCGCCGTGATCGCCGGCATCGTCCTGCTCGCCCCGCTGGCCATCAGCGTGCTAGCAGCTGGAGCCAGCCCGCGGCTGCCGGTCGCGATCCGGATCGCACTGCGCGACCTGGCCCGTTACCGCGCCCGGTCCGGCGCCGCGCTCGCAGCTGTCACGTTCGCCGTCTTCCTGGCCATGGCGATCTGCCTCGTCACCAGCGTCACGTTCGGCAATCCGCTGGCCTGGACCGGTCCCAACCTGTCCAGCAGCCAGCTGATCATCAACACGCAGCAGAGCCAGGGCGGCGGCAGAATCGCGCATCTCAGCAGCGCCCAGGCAGCCCGCTTGGGCGGGCAGGTGAACAGTCTCGCCGCCAGCCTGCACACGCGGTCCGTGCCGCTGGAATCCCCAGTCACGCTGTCCCGGGCGGGCACGCCGCAAAACAGCCCGTCCAACTTCACCGGCACCGTGTACCTGGCTACCCCGCAGCTGCTCGCCACCTACAGGATCAAGGCCAGCCAGATCGCTCCCGGAGCCGACATCCTCACTATGCGGCCAGGGCTGGCAGGCCTGCCATACATGGAGATGACCTGGAGCACCAGCCAGTCGCCGGGCGGCAACCCGCCGTGCACGCTGGGCAATGACTGCCTGGCCAATCCGGTGATACAGACGGTCAGCAGCCTGCCCAGCGGCACCTCCGCGCCGAACACGGTGATCACTCAGTACGCGGTAAGCAAGTACCATCTGCAGTCCAGCCTGAACGGCTGGCTGATCCAGGCGCCTTCCCCGCTCACTGCCACGCAGATCAACGCCGCGCGGCAGCTCGCACTCGCCTACGGGGTCACGGCCGAGACCAAGTCCGGTGCGCCGGGTCTCCGCGAGTTCGCCGGCGCCACCACTGCGCTGGGCATCGTGATCGCGCTCGGCGTGCTGGCCGCCTCCGTCGGCCTGATCCGCAGCGAGACCGCGCGGGACCTGCGCACGCTCACCGCGGCCGGGGCCAGCAGCGCGACCCGGCGGATGATCACCGCGGCGACCGCCGCCGCGCTGAGCCTGCTCGGCGCGATCCTCGGCATGGGCGGCGCGGTGATCGGCGGGCTGGCCTGGGCGCGCAGCAGCCTGTCCGCGATGTTCGGCGGCCTGCCGCTGAGTGACGTGCTGATCTTGCTGGCCGGGCTGCCGCTGGCCGCCGCGGTCGGCGGCTGGCTGCTGGCCGGCCGCGAGCCGGAAGCCATCTCCAGGCAGCCGTTGGATTGACGGGTCTCGCTGGCCATTCCAGTCCGGTTTCCCGGGTCTGACATCAGGTCCAGGAGCTGATGGCCCCCCGACCTGGCCGCCCACGTCGCAGAACAGGGCCGCCGCGCGATCCGCCGGCCGATACTCGCAGCCCCGGCCCGGCTGCTTTCCAGGCCCTGCAGCACAGCCGGCTGGCTACGCCGGATACGCGATGAGGGCGCGGCAGCAGTCATCCAGCCCGCCTCCTCTCACGTCCAGTAACAGGATAAACCGAGTCATGCCTCGAGGCGGAGTCCGCCATTCGCGCGCACGGCCGTGGGTAAGAGCCCGTGGCGGCGTTACGCACAGTAGCAGGACGGGAGGAGGCGGGCCCTTCGCTGTGGACCGGTTCGTGGACCGAGCCATGGTGCAAACGGTGCAACTAGCGCTATCGGCGGCGTGACTTCGTAGTATCCGTGCAGCTAGCGCACCCGGAGCGTCAGGCCGCACTTCTCATAATCCGCCGGTCGTGGGTTCGAGCCCCACCCGCCCCACCTGGAGGTCTTCACGTTTCAGTGGGGGTTATTTCACGTTTGCCTCTGACATTGTGGCTGCCTGGCGGCTGGCCAGTGTGTGGTGCTCCGGGCTGGGTCAGGGGCAGGTCGGTGCCGTATGTGGGTGTGCTGGCATGTGGCTGTGGTGGTGTGCGGCTGCTGGCTCAAAGCGCGGCTCGTGGGCGTGGCGGTGTGAGGGCCGAATGAGAACGCCGCTAAGCCCAGAACCCATAGAACCGTCAGGATGGAGACGCTGATCGAGCCCGACGAGCCGAGCGAGGGCACAGAAGAAACCAATGGTCGGTTGGCAACGTTAGGTCCTGACTCGCAGGTAATCATCCTTCAGGGGTGATGGCCTTTCTCGTCGTTCGTCGGAGGATCGTGGTTTGTGGCGCTCCGCGGATGCCGGGGCCGGAGGGGAGACGAACCGTGAGCATCGGCCCGGTGGAATATGTGATTCTCGGCTTCCCCGGCAACAACTTCACAGGTCAGATCGTGCCGGAGCTCGCCAAGCTTCTTGACAGCGGACTGGTCAGGCTCATCGACCTCACCTTCATCAGCAAAGATGCCGCTGGCAATGTGGAGGTGGTCGAGTACGACGCTGTCGAGGAGCTGGCGGCGTTCGCCGGTCTCGACGCCGAGGTGGGCGGGATTCTCACTGACGAAGACGTCGCCTACGCCGCACTGAGCCTCGAGCCGAACACCTCAGCAGCGCTGCTCATCTGGGAAGACACCTGGGCAGGCCCATTCGCAGAAGCTGTACGCAATGCGAACGGAGTAATCCTCGAAGGCGCACGAATCCCGCGCGAGATCATCGAACAGGCAATGGGCGCCTTGGCCGACGCCCTCGACTGAAATCGGCAAGCCCCGCACCATTCACGCCGCGTGGCCTCCCACCGGGGCGCCAATACAACAGGAGACGATTGACATGCCGTTGCGACGACGTCGACCCCTTGCACGAATGGCGACGACCGCAGTCGTGGCCGGGACCGCAGCCCACATGGGAGCCAAGTCCGCGCAGCGGAGCGCCGCGGCCGACCAGGAGCAAGACCAGGCCCCGCTTACCCCCACTCCAACGGATGAAACCGCTGCACCCGAAGCCGCCGCACCCGAAACCGCCGAGAGCGCGCAGATCGAACAGATCAAGCAGCTTGCCGCCCTCAAGGACCAGGGCATCCTTACCGAGGATGAGTTCACCGCCTCGAAGGCAAAGATCCTGGGGATCTGACCCCACAGCTAGAGGTGATGCCATCCTGACAGCCCGGAAAAGAGGAGACCAGGAACCCCTGCGGGCACAGACCCAGGATGGCCGGATCCGTTCAGCTGGCCGGGGACTTCGATGACTTGTGTCTAGGTTCGGCCGATGCGAGACGGGAGGCCTGCCTGGTTGCCGGGACCGGAGGCGGGCGGTACTTCATCGGGCCCGGGGAGGCTTGATCCGCACAGAGCCCCGAACACGCCGACGCCTCACCGGGAGCCGCCGAACACCTCAACCATGAACTCATCGTGCGACTTCAGGCCAGGCCGCCCAGCCGCCTTCCATGCCTCGTGCTCGGCGATGGCAGCGTCGATCTCGGCTTCCTCGACCTGCTCGGCGGATGCGCGGTCCCGCAGGGGCTTGAGCGTGTGGTACTCGTGCACTGGAACCACGACAGCGGTTCGCATTCAGCTGGGCCTCCGGCTCCTGACGCACCAGACATACCCGATCGCTGTAACGATACGTACAGTAGCAGGACCAAGGGGTCGCGCGCCGCGGCCGTGGACCGGTTCGTGGACCGAGCTACCCGTACAAACAGCGCAATGAGGGCCATCGGCGGCACGCCTGGGTGGTATCCGTGCAGGCAGAGCGTCGGGAGCGCCGGGCCGTGCTTCTCATAATCCGCCGGTCGTGGGTTCGAGCCCCACCCGCCCCACCTCGCGAGTTTGGCATGGCACACGCCTGACGAGGCTCGCGTGTATCAGGTAGCAGCAGCCTTACCGGCAATCCGAGCTCCGGCCGCCGGGGCGTGAGGAATTGATGTGCCCTGGGCCGCGGCCAGCTCGTTGAGCCAGGCCGCGTACTCCGCCCACGTCGGTGTGTCGGCGTATCGGCAGACTGCCACCATCCCGGCCAAGTGCCGGATGTGGCGGGCCGTGGCATCGGACATGCGCGCGGCCATCGCCTGCCGCGCCATCGCCGGGTCCGTGACGAGGCAGGCGTCGGAGATCGCCATCGACACCCCCTGGGACGCGAGCGCGTCGCGAGTCAGCGCAGCGTCACCGATTGCCGTCGCCGGACCGCCCGGCGTCGGGATCGACGCGCCGGCCGGCCGCCGGTCCGGAGGGCCCGCCCGCGCGAGGTCGCACCCGTCGAGCAGCCACCCGCATGCGGCCGCGTCGATCCGTTGCCGCAGCGCTGCAGCGTCCCGCGGCGGCCGGCCCGGCCCGACCCATCCGACGGTCGTCCACCGCGCCGAACCCAGCCGGTAGGCGTAACCGTCGGGTGCGGCCGCGAGCCGGAGACGGCCGTCGAAGCGGGCCGGCCCGACCGTGACGGTGGACGCCGTCCAGGTCCGCGGCGGCCGCAGAGTCGTCAGCGCGCTGACCGCCCGGCGGCCAGTGGCGTCGATCCAGCCTGGTGCGGCGCCGGCCGGGTCCACTCGGTCGGTCACCGTGATTCCCGGATCGGCGACGACGCGGTCCCAGAGGGCGGCGTGCAATGCGGCGCGGTCGACGTGTGCGCAGGCTGGCCCGGCGTGCCGGTCGGGTTCGGAGTCCCACGCAACGATGCGGTCGTGGGTCAGTTCGGCCACATCAAGCTCGGCTGGGGTCACGCCAAGCTCGAGCAACAGGGTCAGCGTCGCCGCGGGAACGCTCTCCACCGACCGCCTCGGCCGGGGGTCCCGCCGGCCGCACAGCCGCACAGGGCCGTGCTGTGCGGCGAACAACGCGCAGGCCACCGCGGCGACACCGCTACCCATGACGGTGCCGACGCGCGTCACGGCGGCGGGGCGATCGCGGCGAAGCGGGCGTCTGCGGGCACGGCGAATACCGGGAGCATCCCGGCCGCGGCCAGGTCGCCGCACGCGCCCTCGACGCCGACCGGGCCGAGCATCGAGGTGCGGGCGGCCGCGACCGCCGCGGCGCCGGCTGGCATACCGACCGCGTAACCGTCGTAGAGGTGGCCCAGCACGTCCTCGTAGCGTTGTTGCAGAGTCGCCAGTGCTGCGTCACCGGCCGCCGGAACCTGCAAGTTCAGCAGGTACGGCGTGCCGGCGTGCCGGTTGAGCCACTCTTGCACCGCGAGGAACGTGGCGTAGTGGTCGGCGCCCTCGGCCATCACCTGCGCGACGGTGGCCGCCTGCGTCTCCCGGCGGTCCCGCACGTAGGTGGCCAGTATCCGGCCGTACAGGGCGTCGACGGTCTTCGACGGCGCCTCGACCTGGACGAAGTAGGCCAGA
>Ga0335085_10006127_pt1 | contig 19082 bp, 15 predicted proteins | sample Lox_Sample_45_FD_206712 | JGI IMG/M metagenome (GOLD analysis project Ga0335085, IMG submission 206712) | Soil microbial communities from Loxahatchee National Wildlife Refuge, Florida, United States - Lox_Sample_4.5 | ecosystem: Environmental > Terrestrial > Soil > Wetlands | place: USA...
GCCTGCTGATCCAGGCCATCAGGGACAACGACCCGGTCATCTTCTTCGAGCACAAGGCGCTCTACGACATCTCGGGCCCGGTGCCGGAGGAAAGCTACGCCCTGCCGTTCGGCGAGGCCAACGTGGTCCGCGAGGGTGGCGACGTCACGATCGTGACCCTGGGCCGGATGGTGCACACCTCGCTCGAGGCGGCCGCGCAGCTGGCCGCGCAGGGGGTGGAGTGCGAGGTCGTCGACCTGCGCACCACCAGCCCGCTGGACGAGGACACCGTGCTGGAGAGCGTCGAGGGCACCGGCCGCCTGGTCGTGGTGGACGAGGCGCACCCCCGGTGCAACATCGCCACCGATATCTCCGCGCTCGTCGCCAGGAAGGCGTTCGGCTCGCTGCGGGCCCCGATCGAGATGGTGACCGCGCCGCACACCCCGGTGCCGTTCTCCACCGCGCTCGAGGACATCTACATCCCGGATGCCCAGCGCATCGTGAACGCCGTCAAGACGGTGACCGGGTGGTCGCGGTGACCGATGATCGGATCGTCCCCGTGACGATGCCGAAGTGGGGCCTGTCGATGCAGCTCGGCAAGATCACCGCCTGGGCCGTCGCGGAAGGCGAGGACGTCAAGGCCGGTGACGACCTCGCGGACATCGAGACGGAGAAGATCAGCGGGACGCTGGAGGCCGCCGACGCCGGCACGGTGCGCCGCATCATCGCCCGGGTCGGCGAGGACGTGCCGGTCAGCGGCACGATCGCGCTGCTCGCCCCGCCCGGGGTCTCCGATGCCGACCTCGATGCCGCGGTGGCGCAGGCCCGGGCGGTGATCGAAGCCGGGGTGCCGGAGGACGCGGCCGGAGCACCCGAGCTCCAGACGGCCGACGTGGCGGGCCGGAAGATCAGCTTCGCCGGGGCCGGGGAGGACGGGGACGTGGTCCTGTTCGTCCACGGGTTCGGCGGCGACCGGAACTCGTGGCTGTTCCTCCAGGAACCGCTGGCGGCCAGGTTCCGGGCGTACGCGCTCGACCTGCCGGGGCACGGCGCGTCGACCAAGGACGTCGGCGAGGGCACGCTCGGGGTGCTGGCCGACGCGGTGACCGGCGTGCTCGACGCTCTCGGGGCTGCCCGTGCCCACCTGGTCGGGCACTCGCTGGGCGGCGCCGTCGCGCTGGCGGCGGCGGCCAGGGACCCGGCCCGTATCGCCTCGCTCACGCTGATCGCGCCGGCCGGCTTCGGCACCGAGATCAACGTCGGCTACCTGCGCGGCTTCGCCGACGCGCAGAGCCGCCGCGAGCTCAAGCCGGTGGTGGCGCAGCTGTTCGCCGACGAACACCTGGTGACCCGCCAGCTCGTCGACGACCTGCTCGCCTACAAGCGCCTGGACGGGGTGGACGAGGCCCTGCACGCCTTGCTCGGGGTGCTGCTCGACGGCGATGCGCAGGGGGTCAACTCGGCCGCTCTGCTCACCGCGGCCGGCGGCACGGGTGCCGGTGGCGCTGTGCCGGTCACGGTGGTGTGGGGCCGCGACGACCGGGTCATCCCGGCCGCGCAGGCCGAGGCGGTGACGGGCGCGGATCGCCATCTGATCGACCGGGCCGGGCACATGCCGCACATGGAGCGCCCGGCGGAGGTCCAGGCGGCGATCGAGCAGACCATCGCGCGGGCGACCTAGCCGCGGCGCCCCGTCCCGTCCGTGATCAACTTGATCCAGCTGACATCGGGAGGGCGGGAGGCGCCGTGGTGAACGTGGTCATTACCGGGGGAGCCGGGTTCCTGGGCTCGCGGCTAGCCAGGGAGCTGCTGGCCGCGGGCTCGCTCGCGGTGGCGGGCGGCGATGCCCGCCCGCTGTCCCGGGTGACGCTCATCGACCAGGCCGCGGTCCCGCCGGACCTGGCCGCCGACGAACGGGTGACGGCGGTCCGCGGCGACCTCGGCGAGCTGCTCGACCCGCACGGCGCCGGTCCCGGCACGCTCGCGGGCGCCGACGTGATCTTCCACCTGGCCGCGGCGGTCAGCGGCGAATGCGAGGCGGACTTCGACCTGGGCCTGCGGGCGAACCTGCGCGCCACCGAGGCGCTGCTGGCGTCCGCCCGCGCGGCGGGGACCAGTCCCGTCGTGGTGTTCTCCAGCTCGCTCGCCGTCTTCGGCGGCTCCGCGGAACTCCCGCTCCCCGGGGTCGTCGACGACCAGACCAGGCCCAACCCGCAGACCAGCTATGGCGCGCAGAAGGTCATCGGCGAGCAGCTGCTCGCCGACTACACCAGGAAAGGATTCCTGCGCGGCCGTGCCCTGCGCCTGGTCAGCGTCAGCGTGCGTCCCGGGCGGCCGAACGCCGCCGCGTCCGGCTTCATGTCCGGCGTCATCAGGGAGCCGCTGGCCGGGCAGCGCGCGGTCTGCCCGGTGAGCCCGGAGACCGAGGTCGCACTCGCCTCACCGGCCAGGGCCATCGCCGGGCTGCGGCGCGCCGCCACGGCCAGCGACCAGGACTGGGGCGGGCGCACCGCGGTCAACCTGCCCGCGCTCACCATCAGCCTCGCGGACATGGTGACCGCTCTGGCCCGGGTCGCCGGGTCCGAGGTGAGCGCGCTGATCGACTGGGTTCCCGATCCGGAGATCGCCCGGATGGTCGCCAGCTGGCCCGCCCGGGTCCGCGCTGACCGGGCGAGCCGGCTCGGCCTGACCCCGGACCCCGACTTCGACTCGATCATCCAGATGCACATCGCCGAGTCCGGTCGCTGAGGCGTCCTGGCCCCGAGTCCTGCGAGCAGGGGCTCAGACCGTGATGTCAGACCGTGATGACGGCGTCCTGGCCCGTCAGGTCGATGGTCTCGTCGTCGAACCACACCCCGCCCTCGGCCAGGTAACGGAACTGCAAGGTGCTGCCGGCCTGCACCGTCACCGCCGCGCTCCTGGTCTTGTTGGCCCGCTTGCGCAGCGGATGGGTGTGCGGGTTCCAGTCGTTGAAGTTGCCCACCACGGAGACCGCCCCGCCGGGCTCGTCCATGGGCAGGGTGAACGTGACGCGGACGCTGCCGTCACGACCGGGCTTTGTCGTCTTGATCACCTGACGCTCCACTCTGTGCTTCAGCCGGCTACTCGAGCCGATTATTATCGAATTTGTGTACGTAGTCACTTAGGTCGCGACTTAGTGACTCGGCGTGTCGCATGACCCGCCAAGTGTGGCAGTGGGCCTTGGCCTGGTGGCGGACATCGGCGGCAGTGTCGCGGAAAATGACGAGAATCGAACCCGGCGGAAGCATCCTGCGTACCCCGCTGGACCAGGCCTGTTAACAATAGTGGCTACGGTCGGTTACAGCGGCCGCTGATGCCCAGTGTGTCTCGTGAAACATGAGTGACCCACGTGATGCCAGTTGGCGAGCAACACGTGAAACAGCCCTCGCGGAGGGCCAGGCGAACCCGGAATCCCTGCGTGAGGGCTGTTTTCCGCGCGGGAACCGCACAATCTCGTACAGGTAAGCGAATCATGACGCGGATGTGGCAAAAGTACAAAGGCGGGACTCCCGCCTCCCGGCGCGGGCCCCCACCCGCTTACCCGTAGCGGTAACCTGCGGGCCCGGTGTGACTGCTGATGCGATACTCGCGGACTGTGCCGTTATCGTGTGGAGTTACCCCCCTGAAAACGGGTGGTAACTCCACACGATAATCCAGTCACAGATTTCCGGGCGTCAGTACGGTGCGCACGGGAATGGTGATACGCCCAGGCTGCTCCGGTGGCTCGGTCATAGCGCGCGGATCAGGTCACATCCGGAACTCAGGACACGCCGCCTGCCCGCGTTACCTGCAAACTCGTGCATCTCCTCACTTGTAGGAGTGCGCCTCGTCGGGGAACGCCCCGCCGGTCACGTCCTTGGCGAAGGCGGTGGCCGCGTCGGCCAGGACGCCGGCCACGTCGGCGTACTTCTTGACGAACTTGGCCGTACGGGGGGAAAGACCGGCCATATCCTGCCAGACCAGGACCTGGGCGTCGCAGCCCGGGCCGGCGCCGATGCCGATGGTGGCGATGGTCAGCGTCTCGGTCACCCGGGCGGCGAGGGCCGCGGGCACGCACTCGAGCACCACCGCGAACGCCCCGGCCGCCTGGAGCACCTTGGCGTCGTGCAGCAGGTGCTCGCCGTCCTCGCCGCGCCCCTGCACCCGGTAGCCGCCGAACGCGTTGACCGACTGCGGGGTCAGGCCGATGTGCGCCATCACCGGGATGCCGGCCGCGACGAGTTCCTCGACCTGACGGGCCACCCGCTCGCCGCCCTCGAGCTTGACCGCCTGCGCGCCGGTCTCCTTCAGGAACCTGGTCGCGGCGGCCAGCGCCGCGCCGGGAGAGGCCTGGTAGGAGCCGAACGGCAGGTCGGCGACGACCAGTGCCCGGCTGGTGCCGCGCACCACCGCGGCGGTCAGCGGGATCAGGTCGTCCACCGTGACCGGGATGGTGCTGTCGTGGCCGTAGACCACCATCGCGGCGGAGTCGCCTACCAGCAGGACCGGGATGCCGGCCCGGTCGAAGATCCCGGCGGTGAGCGCGTCGTAGGCGGTGAGCATGGGCCACTTCTCGCCCCGGGCCTTCGCCGCGGCGATGTCGCGGACGGTCACCCGGCGGCCAGTACCGGCCCCGCCGTACAACGGTTCTGCTGTGGTCCGCGCTGCTGTCGCGGCCATCGATACAGCTGTGTCCTGTGACATGTGTGTCGACCTCCGTGCCTCGTGTCGCCCCAATGGCGTACCCGGACAGTTAGATGATGGCATGACCGCGGGCCTGCGCGGTATACGCAACTTTGTTCTGGAAGACTGGGGCGATGGTCGATTTCGCGGAAGTGGATTCCCTGGCGGCGAGCTACCATCAGCGCGGCGGGCAGCCAGGACTGGCCTACGGGATCGTGGCCGGCGGCGAGCTCGTACACGCGGGCGGCCTCGGCGAGCGCCACCTCGGCGGGCCGTCTCCCGGCGCCGCGACGGTCTTCCGCATCGCCTCGATGACGAAGAGCTTCACCGCGTCCGCGATCCTGGCCCTGCGCGACGACGGCACGCTGCGGCTCGACGACCTGGCCGGCGACTACGTCCCCGAACTGCGGGACTGGCCGCCGGTGAGCCCGGACTCCGCCCGGATCTCGATCAGGCACCTGCTGACCATGACCGCGGGCTTCCCGACCGACGACCCGTGGGGCGACCGCCAGCAGGGCCTGCCGCTCGCCGACTTCGCCGCCTTCCTGTCCGGCGGGGTGAGCTGCAACTGGGCGCCGGGTACCCGGTTCGAGTACTCCAACCTCGGCTACGCCATCCTGGGCCGGATCATCACCGCGGTCACCGGCATGGCGTACCCGGACTACATCCGCCATCGCCTGCTGACCCCCCTGGGCATGACCAGGACCGGTTACGAGGCCGAGGAGTTCGAGCTTCCCGGCCAGCGCGCGGCCGGCCCGGAGGGCATCGCCCGGGGTTACCGGCGGTCCCCGGCCGGCTGGTCCGACGTGGGCTACGACCCGGTCGGCGCCTTCGCCCCGATGGGCGGGGTCTTCAGCTGCGTGCGCGACCTCGCCCGCTGGGTGGCCGGCTTCGCGGCCGCGTTCCCGCCCGGGAGCGACGACGCGCATCCGGTGCGGGCGGCCAGCCGCCGCGAGATGCAGCTGCCGCAGGTCCTCACCGGCTGGGCCGTTCCGGCGAGCTTCCCGGGAGACGGCGCCTCGGCGCCCCCCGCCACCTACGGCTTCGGGCTGTTCGTCGACGAGCACCCCGCCCTGGGCCGGATCGTGAGCCACAGCGGCGGCTACCCCGGGTTCGGCAGCAACATGGCCTGGCACCCGGCCAGCGGGACCGGGGTGATCGCCCTGGGTAACAGCACCTACGCGGCGATGGCGCCGCTGGCGGCACGGATGCTCGAGGCGGTCGTGCGGCAGGGGGAGGGCTCAGCGCACGGGCCCGCCGTGGCGCTCGGCTCGCCCGGTCCCTGGCCGGAGACGCTGGCCGCGCGGGAGGCGGTCGGCCGGCTCCTGCGCTCGTGGGACGACGCCGAGGCGCAGCGGCTGTTCTCCCCCAACGTGGCCCTGGACGCGCCGTTCGAGGAGCGTCAGCGGCGGATCACCCTGGTCCGCGAGCGCATCGGCGACTTCGCCGACGACCCGGACCGCCCGCTGGAGTTCGACACGCCCGCCCACTGCCGCTGGTGGCTGACCGGAGAGCGCGGCTCGGTCCAGGTGCAGATCCAGCTCAGCCCGGAGCGCCCGCCCCGGGTGCAGTCGCTCGCGCTGGCGGTGCCGCCCGCCGCGGGCTCGGCGCTGTACATCACGCTGGACGCGATGATCGACTGGCTGAACGGCGCCGACCGTGACTGGCCGCTGGCCGTCCCGGTGGCAGGCGGCGTGGACACCGTCATGATGGCCCGCCGTCTCCGGATGGCGGGCGCCTGGGCCGGGCCCTGCCGGTTCGCCGCCGTCAAGGCGGGCGACGGCACCGCCTCGGTCGCGGCCGAACTCCTCGGCGAGCACGCCACGATCACGCTGACCTTGGTCATCGACCCGGAAACCCGGCTGCTCCGCCTGGCCGACGTAGCCCCCTAGCCGGAGCCGCGGGGCCTCTAGCCGGAGCCCGCGGGCCGGGTGAAAATGTGACCCACGTCACGACGCCGTCCGGGAAATAGATTCCGATACGAGACCGTTCCGTATCGATAGAAGCGGAACCCGGAAGCTCCTGACCGTGGCAACACAGAACCAGGCCAGCACCTTCCCGGTTCCGCGGACAGACTTCACCGTGATCCGGAAAGGGACACATGGACTCGCAGGCCATTTACCGTCGCCGCTGGGTGATTCTCAGCGTGCTGATCGTCGGGCTGCTCGCCATCGTCATCGACAACACAGTCCTCAACGTGGCGCTGAAGACCATCGCCGAGCCGCACGGCGGCCTCGGCGCGAGCCAGAGTCAGCTCGAATGGGCGATCAACTCCTACACGCTCGTCTTCGCCGGGCTGCTGTTCACGTTCGGCGTCGTCGGCGACAAGATCGGGCGCAAGCGCATGCTCATGATCGGGCTGGCGCTGTTCGGCATCGCCTCGCTGCTGTCGGCCTACGCGCAGACGCCCGAGCAGCTCATCTTCGCCCGGGCCGCGATGGGCCTGGGCGGCGCCGCGGTCATGCCGCAGACGCTCTCCATCATCTCCAACGTCTTCGAGCCGGCCGAGCGCCCCCGCGCCATCGGCCTGTGGGCGACCGCGGTCGGCCTGGGCATCGCCACCGGCCCGGTGCTCGGCGGCCTGCTGCTCGACCACTTCTGGTGGGGCTCGGTTTTCCTCATCAACGTGCCGGTGACCGTGATCGGCGCCATCGCCGCCTTCATCCTGATCCCCGAGTCGCGTAACCACGAGGCCGGGGGCATCGACTACATCGGCGTGCTGCTGTCCATCGCGGGCCTGATCACTCTGGTCTACGGCATCGTCCAGGGCGGCGACACCTCCTCCTGGCTGCGCCTCGACGTCCTCGGCCCGATCGTCGGCGGCCTGGTGATCCTCGGGATCTTCGCCTGGTACGAGGCGCGCATCGCGCACCCCAGCCTCGACGTGCGGCTGTTCCGCGACCGGCGCCTGTCGGCCTCGGTGGGCGCGCTCGCGCTGGTGTTCTTCGGCATGGGCGGCGTGTTCTTCTTCACCAGCTTCTACCTGCAGAACGTCCGCGGCTACAGCCCGCTGGCGGCCGGCCTGCTGACCGTGCCGTTCGCGGCCGGGCAGCTGGTGATGTCGCCCCGCAGCGCCGCGCTGGTCCGTAAGTACGGCGCCAAGGCGGCCGGGGCCACCGGCCTGTTCGTCATGGCCGCGGCCGTCGCCGGCTATGCCACGCTCGGCGTCAGCTCGCCGATCTGGCTGCTCGGGGTGCTGTTCGGGATCCAGGGCGCGGCGATGGGCGTGGTCATGCCCGCCGCCACCTCCTCAGTCATGGACGTGCTGCCCCGGGAGCGGGCCGGCGCGGGCTCGGCGCTGACCAACACCGCCCGTCAGGTCGCGGTGGCACTGAGCGTCGCCGTCCTCGGCTCGATCCTGGCCGAGTTCTACCGCAACTCGCTCAGCCCGTCGCTGGCTCACCTGCCGGCCGCGGCCCGCGACGCCGCGTCCTCGTCGATCTCCGCTACCCAGGCGGTCGCGCAGCAGCTCGGCGCGTCCGGGCGGGCGCTGCTCGCCCCGGCGAACACCTCGTTCGTCGACGCCATGCACATCACCACCCTGGTCGCGGCGGCCCTCGCGCTGACCGGGGCCCTGGTGGTATTGCGCTGGATGCCGGGCAAGGCCCGCCCGGCCGCGGCTTCGGCCGGCCTCGAGCACGAGCCCGAGCTGGCCATAATGGAGCAGGAGCTGCTCCAGCCCGTGGAACGAGAGGGGTGACCACCCCATGCAGCCCGTGATCGTGGACCAGGGGTCTAAGGGGCCCGGCCGCAGCACGGACGCCGGGCCGGTGGGGACCTCCCGCCGGCCCGGCCGGCCGCGTAGCGAGCAGGCCGAGCAGGCGATCATCGAGGCCACCCTCGACCTGTTCGCCGAGCAGGGCTTCGAGGGCGTCTGCGTCGAGGCCGTGGCCGCCCGGGCCGGCGTCGGCAAGGCGACCATCTACCGCCGCTGGCCGAACAAGGAAGAACTGCTGCTCGCCGCGCTCAGCTCGATGAAGTCCCCGTTCCCCGAGCCGACCGGCTCGGTCAGGGACGACCTGGTGGCGCAGATGAGCGTGATGTGCGCGGACCGCGCCGACCCGCGCAAGGCGCGCCGCTACGCGCTGCTCCTCGGCGAGGGGCAGAAGTACCCGCGGCTGATGGCGCGGTACAAGCAGACGGTGATCGGGCCGCGGCACGACCTCATGCGGGCCGTCATCAGAAGCGGCATCGCCTCGGGCGAGCTGCGGGCCGACACCGACGTCGAGATCGCGCTGCTCGCCCTGACCGGTGCCGTCCTGGCCAAGGAGAAGGCCGCGGACGGATCGCTCGACGGCGAGTTCGCCGCCCGCATCGTCGACGAACTGCTCCTCGGCCTGTCCGCCCGCTAGCCCCTGATGTCCGCTAGCTCGTGACTCCCGCTAGCCCGTGACGCCCGCTAGCCCGTGACGCCCGGCGGCCCCGTGACCCTGACGCAGGAGTGGCTGGACCGGCTGCGGCCCGAGGCCGGCGGTTACGCGGCGCAGGCGCTGGACAACATCGGCCGCGAATTCCCCTCATACCCGGTCCGCACCGGACTGCACGCCAACACCTCGTTCGGCCTGTCCCTGGCGCTGCCCTGGGCGCGCCGCCTGGCCGCCGCCGGGCAGATCGCCCACCTGCACGGGCTCAATCTCAGCCGGGCCTGGTGCTTCCGCCGTCTCGCCGAGACCCTGCCGCCCGGTGACCCGCGCATCCCCGCCTGTACGCAGGCGTCACGGCGGCACGCCGAGGCGTCGCTGCCCCACGTGACCGGCGACGACTACCTGGTGACCCACTGGCTCGCCGCCTACGCCGTCCTGCTGTTCAGCTAGACCGCGTCAGCTAGATCACGTCAGCCTGACCGCACCAGCGGGCTGACCTCCCGCGCCAGCAGCGTGACGAACCGCTTCAGGTCGGCGTCGCGCTCGTCGGCGTTGACGGCCACGTGGGTCGCCCCGGCCGCCGCGTACTCGCTGACCATCGCGGCGATCTCGCGCCCCGGGCTGTCCGCCGAGGCATGGGTGAACACCACGACTTCACCCGGGTCCGCGCCGTCCGGCCTGCTCGCGCGGAAATGGCCGGCCGTGGCGCGGATCTCGTCGGGCGACGGCCCGCTGGAGACGATCACCCCGTCGGCCAGCTCCCCGGCCAGCGCCACCGTGCGGGGCTTGACTCCGCCCACGAGCAGCGGCGGCGGCACGGTCGGCGGCCAGTCCAGCTTCACCTCGTCCAGGCTGACGTACCGCCCGTGCACCGTCACGGTGTCGCCGTGCAGCAGGGCGTACAGCGCGGCGGTGTACTCGCGCAGCAGCGCCAGCGGTGACTCCGCCAGGACGCCGACCTGGCCCATCCAGCTCAGCACGCCGTGGCCGATGCCGGGCATCAGGCGGCCGGGGAACAGCCTGCTCACCGTGGCGAGTTCCATGGCGGTCAGCGCCACGTTGCGCAGCGGCGCCGGCAGCAGGCCGATCCCCACCGTGAGCCGGCTGGTGGTGGCCAGCATGGCGGTCGCGGTGGCGATGCCGCTCTCCTTGAAGCAGTCCTCCCACACCCACAGGTGCGTCATCCCGGCCGCCTCGGCGGCCGCGGCGACGGGCAGGATCTGCTCCGGCGGCTGGTCGGGCGTGAAGATGGCCGACAGCGTGACCACGCGGGCCCCCTTGTCTTATTAGGCTCAGCGTCTTTTAGGCTCAGCCGTTCGCCGGGCGCGGCTCGCGCCAGCGGCTGGTGATGGGCAGGCGCCGGTCCCGGCCGAAGTTCTTCTGGCTGATCTTCGGGCCCGGCGGGTACTGCCGCCGCTTGTACTCCGCCAGGTCCACCAGCCGGACCACCCGCTCGACCAGGTCGGGGTCGTGCCCGGCCGCGATCAGCTCGGCCGTCCCCATGTCCTTCTCCACGTAGTCGTCGAGCAGCGCGTCGAGTACCTCGTACGGCGGCAGCGAGTCGGTGTCGAGCTGGCCCGGGGCGAGCTCGGCGCTCGGCGGCTTGGTGATCGAGTTCTCCGGGATCGGGGGCGTGGCGCCCAGGCGCTCGGCTTCGGCGTTCCGCCACCGGGACAGCTCCCAGACCAGCGTCTTGAGCACGTCCTTGATCGGGCCGAACCCGCCCGCGGAGTCCCCGTACAGCGTCGAGTAGCCGGTCGCCAGCTCGCTCTTGTTGCCGGTCGTGAGCACCAGGTGCCCGCCCGCGTTGGACAGGCCCATCAGCACCACGCCGCGCACCCGGGCCTGGAGGTTCTCCGGGGGGAGGCCCTTGTCGGGGAACCCGTGCGGGGTGAGCGCGTCGGAGAACGCGTCCACCATCGGCGCGATCGGGATCGTCAGCGCGTTCAGGCCCTGCCGCTTGACCAGGTCCTCGGCGTCGGTGATCGAGTGGTCCGAGGAGTACCGGCTGGGCATGAGGACCACGTGCACGTTCGACGGCCCGACCGCGTCGGCGGCGATCGTGGCGGTCAGCGCCGAGTCGATCCCGCCGGACAGCGCCAGGATCACCGACCGGAACCCGTTCTTGCGCACGTAGTCCCGTACCCCGGTGACCAGGGCGGTGTAGACCTCGGCGGGATCGGACAGCCGCGGCCAGAACAGCCCGGCGCCCTCGGGGCGCTCGACCTCGGGCACGCCCGCGACCGCGGACGCCTCCTCCATGTCCATGGATCCGACCGGCCGGGACACCGGCAGCGTCACCCGCTTGACCGTGATCACGCTGCCGTCGCCCGCGTCGACCGGCTCGTCGGCGGCCTCCCGCGCGGGCGCGGCCGGCAGGTCCAGGTCGGCTACGACCAGGGCCTCCTCGAACTGCGGGCCGCGCGCGATGAGCGCGCCATCGGCGGCCACCAGGATCGAATCGCCGTCGAAGACCAGCTCGTCCTGCCCGCCGGTCATGTTGGCGTAGGCCAGCGCGGCCCCGGCTTCCCGGGCCCGCCGGACCACCAGGTCCAGCCGCACGTCGTCCTTGCCCCGCTCGTAGGGCGAGGCGTTCGGCACGACGAGCAGGCTCGCCCCGGCGTGCCGGCACACGGCCACCGGGCCGCCGTCCTGCCACAGGTCCTCGCAGATCGCGATCGCTACCTCGACGCTCTCACTGTCGTCGACAGGGAGCCGGAACACCGGCAGCGTGTCGCCGGGCACGAAGTAGCGGAACTCGTCGAACACCCCGTAGTTCGGCAGGTGGTGCTTGGCCGAGGTGATGACGACGCGCCCGCTGTGCAGCAGCGCCGCCGCGTCCAGCGGCGCGCCAGTCGGCAGCCCGGTGCGCGGCGCCAGATCGGGCCGCCGGTCCAGGTAGCCGGTCACCACCGCGATCCCGCCGAGCCCCTCGGCCGCCAGCCGGGACGCCACGTCCCGCAGCGTCGCGATCGACCGCTCCACGAACGACGCCCGCAGCGCCAGGTCCTCGACCGGGTACCCGGTGAGCATCATCTCGGGGAACACCACGACCCTGGCCCCGCGCCCCGCCGCCCGGCGGGTCCACTCCACGATCAGCCCCGCGTTTCCGTCCAGGTCCCCGACTGTGGCATTGACCTGAGCCAGCGCGATCCTCAGCATTGTCACCCCACCAGCCTAGGCCGTAGCCAGCTGACCCTCGCGGCCCGGTGCTGAGTCATTTCGGACGAACGGGGCTGAGTTTCCCGCGGTCGCCCCCCGGCAAGCCCCGGCGGACGGCGGCCGGCCCGTTTAGGATGATTTGACGGTACATCAGGGGCCCGGACGAGGCGGAGGCGGTCACGGAGGACAAGCCCACGCTGGGTGGCGTCACCCTCGACGTCAGCGTGGCGCACCCGGCGCGCATCTACGACTACTGGCTCGGCGGCAAGGACAACTTCGCGGCCGACCGGATCGCGGCCGAGGAAGTGCTCACCGTCATGCCCGCCATGGCGCAGGTCGCCCGCAGCGTCCGGATGTTCCTCGCGGCCGTCGTGCATTACCTGGCGGCCGACATGGGCATCAGGCAGTTCCTCGACATCGGCACCGGCCTGCCCACCGTGAACAACACCCATGAGGTGGCGCAGCGGGCGGCGCCTGGGGCGCGGATCGTCTACGCCGACAACGACCCGATCGTCCTGCTGCACGCCGGCGCCCTGCTGACCTGCTCGCCGCCCGGCCGGTGCTCCTACATCGAAGCCGACGTGCGGGACCCGGACCGGATCCTCGCCGAGGCCGCCGCCACCCTCGACCTGACCGAACCGGTGGCCGTCCTGATGCTGGGCCTGCTCCACTTCATCCCCGACATCGATCAGCCCTACGAGCTGACCAGGTACTACCTCGACGCGCTGGCCCCCGGCAGCTACCTGGCCGTCGCGCACGCCTCGAGCGACATCGAGTCAGAACCGCAGCAGGCGGCGGCGAAAAGGTACAACTCTCACTCCGCCACCCAGATCGTCCTGCGGTCGAAGGCGGAGGTAGCCCGCTTCTTCGGCGGCCTGGACCTGGTCCCGCCCGGCATCACCCCGCTCGGCCAGTGGGCCCCGGGTGCGGCCCTGCCCGGCTCGCCCGGCCTCCCCACCTACACCGCCCTGGCCCGCAAGCCGCGGTAGCCGCCTGGGCCGGCACAGGGATCACGAACGTCTAAGGTGATTACCGTGGATAGGCAGGAAGAATTCGTGCTGCGCACGCTCGAGGAGCGGGACATCCGGTTTGTCCGGCTGTGGTTTACCGACGTGCTTGGCACGCTGAAGTCGATCGCGGTGGCGCCCGCCGAGCTCGAGGGCGCCTTCGCCGATGGCATCGGGTTCGACGGCTCGGCCATCGAGGGGTTTGCGCGGGTCTACGAGGCCGACATGATCCTGCGCCCGGACCCCGCCACGTTCCAGTTGCTGCCGTGGCGCGGCGAGTACCCGGGCGTGGCCAGGATGTTCTGCGACATCCTGCTGCCGGACGGGTCGCCGTCCTACGCCGACCCGCGCTGGGTGCTCAAGCGCAACCTCGCCCGCGCCTCCGAGCTGGGCTTCACCTTCTACGCCCACCCCGAGATCGAGTTCTTCCTGCTGAAGGAGCGGCCCGCCGCCGGCCACCGGCCGGAGCCGATCGACACCGGCGGCTACTACGACCACACCCCGCACAGCATCGCGCACGACTTCCGGCGGACGGCCATCACGATGCTGGAGTCGATGGGCATCTCGGTGGAGTACAGCCACCACGAGGGGGCGCCCGGGCAGCAGGAGATCGACCTGCGCTACGCCGACGCGCTGACCACCGCCGACAACATCATGTCGTTCCGGCTGGTGATGAAGGAGGTGGCGATCGAGCAGGGCGTCTACGCGACGTTCATGCCGAAGCCGTTCACCGACCACCCCGGCTCGGGCATGCACACCCACGTCTCGCTGTTCGAGGGCGACAAGAACGCGTTCTACGAGGCCGGGGCCGAGTTCCAGCTGTCCAAGACGGCCCGGGCGTTCATCGCCGGGCTGCTGCGGCACGCGCCCGAGATCACCGCCGTCTGCAACCAGTGGGTGAACTCCTACAAGCGGCTGTGGGGCGCGGCCGAGCGGACGGCGGGCGCGGGCGGCGAGGCCCCCGCGTACGTGTGCTGGGGGCACAACAACCGCTCGGCCCTGATCCGGGTGCCGATGTACAAGCCGCAGAAGGGCAACTCGAGCCGGGTCGAGTTCCGCTCGGTGGACGCCGCCTGTAACCCCTACCTGGCGTTCGCGGTGATCCTGGCGGCCGGGCTCAAGGGCATCGAGGGCGATTACGAGCTGCCGCCCGGCGCCGAGGACGACGTCTGGGCGCTGACCTCGGCCGAGCGCCGCGCGCTCGGCATCAGGCCGCTGCCGCAGGACCTGGACCAGGCCATCAAGGCGATGCAGGACAGCGAACTGGTCGCCGAGACGCTGGGGGAGCACGTCTTCGACTTCTTCCTGCGGAACAAGCGCGAGGAGTGGCAGGAGTACCGCCGCCAGGTCACCGAGTACGAGCTGGGCCGCTACCTGCCGATGCTGTGATCACCCGGTCGTCACGAGGAAGGCTCGACCATCACGACGCCCTCGTTGCTCGACGCGTCGATGACGTGGTGCGACGTGGCGGACCGGGGGACGCTGACCGCGGATGTCCCCAGCTCTCCGGCCGGGATGTTCACCTGGTAGGGGACGGCGCCGGGCACGCGGATGGTGACGCTCCCCAAACTGGCCGCGGCGTGCACCGTCACCGGCGCGGCGGTGAACGTCGCGTCGATGGTGCCGACGCCGCTGGTGAAGCTGGCCTCTGCTGAGCTGAGGTCGTCGGCGGTGATGGCCCCGACGTTAGAGGACGCGTCCACGCTGCCGGATAGCGACGAGAGCCGGATCTCCCCGGTCCCCGACGTCACTTTCACGGCTAGGCCGCGCGGTACCTGGATGTCGTAGGCGACGCCGCAGTTTGAGCACTCATACTCGAGCGTCAGAGTATTCCCGGTCAGGTCGCGCGTCATGGCCGGCGGGCTGTGCGAGAACGCGACCTGCTCGCTGACCGAGACGGTGGAGCGCTGGCTGCCCGTTATCGTGATCGTGCCCACTCCGCCGTTGACCACGAGGGAGCTGACCGGCGAGGACACCGTGTAGGACGCGGACATCTGGTACCCGTTCTGGGCCGGGCGCGGACTCGACATGGTGACCGGGATGTTCGACGACGGGCCGGGCGAGCTGGCGGTGGCCGGCAGCCTCGCGGGTGCCTGGGACGCGCCCAACGCCGCGCTGACCGCGACGGCGATCCCGGCCACGGCGGCGAGCGCCGCCGCCCCCCCGGCGGCCAGCCTGGTCCGCCGACGGTGCAGCCGGCGCCTGATGACCGGCAGGCCCGGTGGGTCGGCCTCGCGGACGGGGCGCAGCCAGGCTGCGAATTCCTCGCGCAGGTCCTCGTCACGCATCAATGTTTCCTCCTGAGCGGGCCTGATCCTGAGCCAGCCCGGCTTCGAGCCGTCGGCGCCCAGCCGCCAGCCGCGACTTGACGGTGCCGGCCGGGATGCCCCGGTCGTGCGCGATCTGCTCGACGGAGAGATCAGCGACGTAGTACAGGACCAGCACCTCGCGCTCCCGCAGCGGGATGCGCGCAAGCGCCTGGCCGAGCGCGGTGAAGGTCAGCGAGTCCCCGGGCTCGGCCACCTCCGGCCGCCCGCCCGCCCGCAGCAGCGGCATGACCCGCAGGGTCCGGCGGACCCGCCGGGCGGAGTCGATGGCGAGCCGCATCGCGACCTGCCGCACCCAGGCCTCGGGCAACTCGTAGCCGCTGACCCGGGGCCAGCGCGCCAGTGCCCGGGCGAACGCCTCCTGCGCGATGTCGTGGGCTTCGTGCCGGTCTCCGGTGACGGCGGTGACCAGGGCGGCGATCTTCCCGTAGTTGGCCGCGTAGAAGTCCTCGAAGTCCCTGCCCTGCTTCACCGCTCGCTCCTCGCGGGACCATGACGCGGCCGGAGCCCGGTCGTGCCGCGGCTCCGCCGCCATCGTCCAGAGCGCTGATCTCGCCGATGTCACGAGCACTACACGCCGGCCGCCGCCCTGCGGATGACACCTGAGGTAACAGTTTGATAACACCACCCTCTAGCGTGCCGGACCTCCCGGCCACGTCGGCCGAGCGCACACGCCGCACTCTGGTGGTTCCCGCGCCGCGCTCTGGTGGTTCCTCTGTTGCCCTCTAGCGGTTCCCGCGGTGCCCTCAGCTGCCGCATTCGCCCCGCAGTCCCTCCCCGTCACCTGTGCCGCCGCGGCTTTAGGGGCCTGTGGCCCACAGGGTACGTAAGTGGGTACCCAGGGGGCCACAGAGCCCAGTAATGGCTGCGCCCAGTCGGCGCGTGGTGGTGTTGACCCGGTCCTATACGGGACACCTAACATCGCGCCGGTCTCCCGAGCCCCGGCCGGGGCTTGGGGCCGGAGCCCCAGGCCGGGGCCGTCAGGTCGACGCAGAGACGTTGATGCTGCCGACGTCGGTGGTCGCGGTGATGAGGTGGCCCGACGAGGAACTCTGCCGGACGCCGACTTCGGCGTGGCCCACATGCGCGTCCGCGGAAACCTTGTAAGCGACGCTTCCGGGAACGTGGAGGTCGACGGTGCCGACCCGGGCGACGGCCCTCAGCGTGGCCGGCGCGGAGGTGAAGGACGCGCTGATCCCGCCGCCGTCGGCGGTCAGGCTGACCGCGGAGCCGGACAGGCCGGTGGCGTAGATGATGCCGATCTTGGCCGTGGCGGTCACGTTCCCGGCGAGGTCGGACAGCGTCACCGCCCCGGCGCTGGCCTGCGCCCGCACGGTCACGCCGCGCGGGACCTGGACGGCGTACGCGACGGCGCACACGAGCTGCGTCGGGCAGGTATAGGTGACGGTGAGCGTCTTGCCGCTGATAGTGCGGGTGGTGTCTGGCCGCGTCTTGGAGTAAGTGGCCTGCTCCGTGACCGAGGTCGAGGATCCGCTGCCGCCAGTAACGGTGATGTTGCCGACGTGACTGATCACCACGACGGTGCTGACCGGCGAGGTGATCCGGTACACGGTGGCTGACTTGTGCGTCCCGGGCACGGAAATGCCCGAATCCGGGCTCGCCGAGGCCTGCCCCGAGATCTTGACGGGGGAGCCCGCGTGGACGTCGACGTGGCATCCGGTCAGGGCCAGGCAGCCGAGGATGCCCAGGCCGGCGAGAGGAGACAGCAGCCGTATCCGGTCCATGCCGATGTACTACCCGGCGCGCCTGGATTACTCTCTGCTTTCGGTTCACCGCCGGTTTATCGTCGCTGGCCGCTCATGACGACCCACGTCAGTGGGTCACTCCTCGAAACGCCCTCCCAGGTACCCGGCCAGGAAACGCTCGGCGGCGGCGTAGAACTTCAGCCGGTTCGCCGGCTTGGCGAAGCCGTGCCCCTCGTCGGGGAACAGCATGTACTCGTAGTCGATCCCGGCGTCCTTCAGCGCCGCGACGATCTGCTCCGACTCGGCCTGCTTGACCCGCGGGTCGTTGGCGCCCTGCGCGATCAGCAGCGGGATGCGGATGTCCTTGGCCCGGGACAGCGGCGAGCGGGACCACAGGAAATCCTTGTCGGTCTCCGGGTTGCCGACCCGCCGGTACAGCTGCGCCGCCATCGGCTTCCAGTACGGCGGGATCGACTCGAGCAGCGTCTGCAGGTTGGACGGGCCGACGATGTCCACCGCGCAGCAGAACACGTCGGGGGTGAAGGCCGCGCCCACCAGGGCCGCGTAGCCGCCGTAGGAGCCGCCGTAGATGGCGACCTTCTTCGGGTCGGCCCAGCCCTGGTCCACGGTGTACTGCACCGCGTCCAGCAGGTCGTCGTGCATCTTGGCGCCCCACTCGCGGTCGCCGGCCGCCACGAACGACTTGCCGTAGCCGGTCGAGCCGCGGTAGTTCACCTGCACGCACAGGTAGCCGCGGTTGGCCAGCCACTGCGCCTCCGGATCCCAGCCCCACACGTCACGGGCCTGCGGCCCGCCGTGCACGTTGAGCACGGTCGGCAGCCCGGACCGCCCGCCGTCGGGCGGGAAGGTGACGTACCCGTGCACGGTCAGCCCGTCGCGCGCCTTGAACGAGAACGGCTCCATGTGAGCCAGCCCGTAGTTCGACAGCTCCGGGCGGCTGGAGAACAGGAAGCGGCCGGTGCGGGTGGCACGGTCGAAGGCGTAGTACTGGGTCGGCCCGGCGTCGTCCATGAACGCGATCAGCCAGGTCGAGTCGGCCTCGTCGCGGCCGATCGGCTGCGGGTCGCCGTGGTGGAGGGCCTGGATGGCCTCCCAGTCGGCCTGCACCGCCGGGTCGAGCACGTGGTACTCGGTGCGGTCCTTGAGCACCTCGACGATCTGCGGTTCCCTCGTGTCCGGGTGCAGCATGGCGCCCGCGACGTCCGCCTCCGGGTCCTCGAGGAGTATCTGAGCTTCACCGGACGCCAGGTCCAGCTTGACCAGCCTGCCGGTGTCCGTGCCGGCCGAGCTGATCGCCAGCAGGGAGTTCCCGTCGCCGGTGAACGCGAGCACGTCGCTGGCCGGCGCGTCGTCGGCGGTGATGGTCAGCAGCGTCCGCCACTCGGCGTCGGCGCCGTCCCTGACCAGCAGGTCGAACCCGCCGTCGGGCAGCGGCGAGATCGCGCCGCGGACCACCAGGTCCTCGTCCGCGAGCCAGCCCGCGTACCCGGGGTTCTCGATCAGCTTGTCCAGCTCGCCGGTGGTCAGGTCGAGCTTGAAGACGTCGTGCAGCTGCGGGTTCTCGCGGTTCATGGCCACCAGCACGTCGTTGCGGTGGCTCTTGCGGGTGGCGATGATCCGAGCCTGGATGCCCTCGAACGGCGTCAGGTCGCGCCGGGCCATGGTCTCCATGTCGACGTCGTACAGCCGCCAGTTCTCGTCACCGCCGGTGTCCTGGAGGTACAGCAGGTGCCTGCCGTCCCTGGCCCAGGCGAACACCCGGACGCCGCGGTCGGTGTCGTCGGTGACGACCTTCGCGGCGTCCCAGTCGACACCGGCGGATGTGACCGGCGC
>Ga0335085_10006128_pt1 | contig 19079 bp, 19 predicted proteins | sample Lox_Sample_45_FD_206712 | JGI IMG/M metagenome (GOLD analysis project Ga0335085, IMG submission 206712) | Soil microbial communities from Loxahatchee National Wildlife Refuge, Florida, United States - Lox_Sample_4.5 | ecosystem: Environmental > Terrestrial > Soil > Wetlands | place: USA...
CGTCGAGTCTCCGGCGGCGATGCGACGCAGCGCGTCCGGGACCGGTTGGGGTGGACCTGGGGCGCCGGCCAGCGCACCGGCAGGCAGCAAGTGCGGCGCGGCGAGCGCGGGTTCCAGGATACCGGCGATGCCATAGGAGATCGCCTCGGGCTGTGCCTGCGCCAGGTTGGCGAGCACGATCACCGTGAGGCCGTACTCCGGATAACGCTGGATGCTGGCGCGGAACCCCTGCCAGGAGCCGCCGTGTCCGATCCGAGGGTGTCCCCGCTGGGTCACGAGCGACCATCCGAACCCATACGGGAAGGTGCCCCCGTCCGAAAGGCGCACCGGCGTCCAGCTCGCGTCGAGACTCGCCTGGTCCGGGACGCGGGCGTGGTTCAGCCCGACGGCCCAGTGCGCGAGGTCGAGCACGGTGAAGTACAGGGAACCGTCCGCCGGCGTGTTGAGGCTCGGGCTGACCCAGCTCTGGTTGCGCAGCGTGTCATTCACGAGCTCGTATCCCGCCGCGCGGTTCGGGATGATCTCCGCTTCGGAGATCACCCGGGTGGTGCTCATTCCCAGTGGACCGAACACGCGTTCCCGGAGCACATCGCCGTAGAACTGTCCCGTAATGCGGTGGATGATGATGCCGAGCAGCACGTAACCGGTGTTGCTGTAGCTCCAGTGAGTTCCGGGCGCGAAGTCGGCCGGCAGGGACCCGGCGAGTTTCACGAGCTGGTCTTCCGTATAGTCGCGGCGCAGATCCAGCGTGCTGTCGGCGTAGTCCCTGATCCCGGAGGTGTGGGTGAGGAGCTGGCGGATCGTGATGCCGTGCCACCAGGCCGGTCCTTCGGGGAGATAACGGGTGATGGTGTCGCCCAGTCGGAGGCGGCCGTCCTGTACCAAGAGCATGATCGCGGCGGAGGTGAACTGCTTGGCGACCGAGCCCGACTGGTAGACAGTGCGCTCGGTGGCGGGCACGTTCAGCTCGGCGCTGGCCAGCCCGTAGCCCCTGGCGAGCACGATGCTGTCCCCTCGCAGGATGGCGATCGACATACCCGGGATGCGCTGACGGGTGCGTTCAGCCTGGACGAAGCGATCCACGGAATCCAAAGCGGCGGACTGGGCGAATACGCCGCGCGCGCCGAGGGCGGCGACCACCAGGATGACGATCTGTCGAGGGACCATGTGGCGCCGCCGCTTCCCGGATGAGCTCAGTGGCGGAACAACCCTGCCGCGAGCGCGAGCGGGACGAGGATGTACAGCAGGGTGTCGCGGATGATGTAGACGCACACGAAGACGAGAACCAGGGTCCAGCCGCGCTTGCGCAGCAACCCCGACCAGCCGAGCTGCCGGCGTTCGTCACGCAGCGTGCGCAGAAACGTTAGAGGCCTGAACACCTGGGTCACCTGAGCCTTGAGTATGCAGTCCACCCGGAAGCGTGACAAGTCGCGGCGCGTTGCCCGTGTCCCCCGCGTCCATCTATACTTCGGCCCGTGCCCCCCTCAACAGAACTACGGGATCGCCTCACGGCGGCGCTGTCCGCCGTGCAGAACCCTCGCCTGGGAACCGACGTCGCCGCGGCGGGGATGGTCCAGGACCTGGTCGTGGACGACCAGGGGGTCGTCACGCTGACGTTCCAGCTCACCAAGCAGGATCCCGCGACCTTGGTGCGTGACGCCCGCAAGGCGCTGCAGGCGGTGGCTGGCGTAACCGGCGTGAAGATCAATGTCGTGGAGCCGCCCGCCGCGGGTGCGCCGCCGCGGACGGTGGGGCCGCGGGCCGCGACGGGGGCGGGGGCCGTGCCGCCGCCCTCGACGCCGGAGGAGATGCCTGGGCTGGGCCGCGTGCTGGCCATCTCGTCCGGCAAGGGTGGTGTGGGCAAGTCAACGATCTCCGCGAATCTGGCCGCCGCCCTCGCCCGGGCCGGCCATCGGGTTGGACTGATGGACGCCGATATCTACGGGCCGAACGTCCCGCGCATGATGGGAGTCGACCAGAAGCCCGAGGTCACGGCCGGGAAGATCCAGCCGCTCCAGGCCCACGGCGTAAAGCTGATGTCGCTCGGTTTCATCGTCGAGCGCGAGGCCCCAGCCATCTGGCGTGGCCCCATCATCATGAAGATCATCCAGCAGTTCATCCGCGACGTCGCCTGGGGCCAGCTCGACTATTTCCTGGTGGATCTCCCGCCGGGGACCGGTGATGCGCAGCTCTCGCTCGCACAGACCATCCATATCCATGGGGCGCTCATCGTCACGACCCCCCAGGACATGGCGACCGGAGATTCGCTCCGGGGCGCCAAGATGTTCGAGCGCGTCGGCGTTCGCGTGTTGGGCGTGGTCGAGAACATGAGCTTCTACGTTTGCCCGCATTGTGGAGAGCGCACCGACCTGTTCCGCTCGGGGGGAGGGCAGCGGCTCGCCGATGAGCTTGGCGTGCCCCTGCTGGGCCAAGTCCCGCTCCAGGCGGGTCTGGCCGACCTGGCCGACACCGGCCGGCCGATCGTCGTGGCCAGCCCCGAGTCGGCGGCCGCGCAGGCGCTCGACGCCACCGCCCGCCGCACCGCCGACCTGCTGAGCGCGCAGCGCAGCGGCCCGCTGCCGATCACGCGCTGACATGCCGCTGCTCGCCGCGGCGGCGATGCTGCTGCAAAGCGCTTGGGCGGTTGGCGGAGGCGGTCGGGCACGGGACCAGGTGCGGGCCGGTCTCGATACCCTGTATGCCGGCGAGTTTGCCCAGGCAGCCTCCGCGTTCACGATCCTTGCGGCTCAGGATACGACGGATCCGGCTCCGGTCATTTTCTCCGCGGGCGCCTACATCTGGTGGGCGGCGGCCAAGGATTCCGACGACTTCGAGTCGCGGCGGATCGATTCCCTGCTGGACGTCGCGGTACGGCGGGCTCGCGCCGCGGGCGAGAATGCCGAGGCGCTGTTCTGGCTCGGCACGGCCCTGGGGTACCGCGCCCGCCAGGAAGATTTGCATGGGCACGCGTTCGCCGCTGCCAAGGACGCCCGGGCCATGCGCGACGCCTACCGGCAGGTTCTCGCCGCCGATTCTCTCCGGGCCGACTGCTACCTCGGTCTGGGGCTCTACAATTACGGGCTCGCCCGCGCCGGGGCGATCTCGCGCTTCCTGGGCAAACTGATTGGTTTGGGTTCGGGGGATGCCGCTCTCGGGATGGAGCAGATGGAGCGCGCGGCGCGGTCCGGCGATCTGGCCCGGGTGGAGGCGACGTGGGTCCTGGCCAGCGCGCTGAAGCGGGAGGCAACTCGCAAGGGCGCTGAACGTGAGCGTTTGATTCAGGAAGCCCGCGGGTACGTGGACGGCTTGGCCGTGCGGTATCCGGCCAACCCCGTGTTCCAGCGTTTCTTGGCCCACACCCCGGAGCCGGCGCCGTGACCAGCACCGCCGCCGCGCAACGGGCCACCGGGGCTCTCACGGTAGGACCCCTTCCGCCGGTCATTCTGCGGCTCGCGCTTCCCGCCGTCGCGATGATGGCGTGCCACTTCACCTTCAATCTGATCGATTCAATCTGGGTTGGCCGCCTCATCGGGCCGGCCGCCCTCGCGGCCGTGTCGACCGCCGGGTTCTACGTGTGGGTGCTGCTGTCGCTGGGCGAGATGGTGGAGGTCGGGTTGATCGCGGTGGCGGCGCGGCGCCACGGGGAGGGGTACCCCGAGAAAGCCGCCCGAGTCGCCGGGGCCGCCGTCGTCTATGCCATCGTCGCGGGGGTCATCGTCAGCGGGCTGGGCCTGGCCATCGTGGACATCATGTTCCGAATGATGACGGTGCCGCCCGAGGTCGCCCGCCTCGGGCATGAATACCTCACCACCTGGCTCCTGGGCGGCCCGCTCGTCTTCGGATTCTTCGCCATCGAGGCCACCTTTCGCGCGTCCGGCGATACGCGCACCCCGTTCACGATTCTCGGCGCGTCGGTGCTCCTGTCGGTGACTCTGGACCCGCTGCTGATCGCCGGCGTCGGGCCGCTGCCGCGACTCGGAGTGGAAGGCGCGGCGCTGGCGAGCGTGATGGTCCGCGGCGGCGGATTTCTCCTCGGGTTGGTGATCGCGCGGCGCCGCGGTCTGCTCCGGCTCGATCCACCGGACTGGCGCGCCATCCCCACCATCATTCGGGTCGGGGCGCCCCTGTCGCTCGCCGGTGTCACCCTGTCCGTCATTTACATGTGGTTGACGCGGTTCACGGCGCGCTTCGGCACGCCCGCCCTGGCCGCGCTCGGCGTGGGCCATAAGGTCGAGGGGTTGGGATTCATTGCGATTGCCGGGTTCGCGCTGTCGGCATCGGCACTGGTGGGGCAGAACCTGGGTGCCGGACAGGAAGATCGCGCCCGCCAGGCCGTGCGCCTGACCGTGCTCTATTGTCTGGTCGTCACCGTGGTGACGGCGCTTGCGTTCGTGCTCTTCCCCGAGCGGCTGATCGGTCTGTTCACGAGCGACGCGGCGGTCATCGCGGACGGCAGCCTCTATCTTCAGATCATCGCCTTTGCGCAGATCGGGCAGACCTTCGAAATCGTGCTCGAGGGTGCGTTGGCCGGGGCCGGGTATACCTTCTGGCCCATGCTCACCGGCACGGTGTTGACCGCGTTGCGCATCCCGCTGGCCGCCTGGTGGTCCGGACCGCTGGGGGTGTTCGGCATCTGGCTGGCGCTGTCGCTCACCGCCATATCGAGGGGCGTGGCCAATACGCTGTTCTGGCTGTCCGGCGTCTGGAAACATCAGAGGGTGTGATCAATGCGAAGTGCGAAGTGCGAAGTGCGAAATAACAGGGCGTGCTTCGGGCCCGAGCATCGACCTCTCATTTCAATTTCGCACTTCGCACTTCGCACTTCGCACTCTTAGTATGGCGATCATCACCCTCCTCACCGACTTCGGCCAAAGCGACAGCTACGTCGCCGAGGTGAAGGCCGTGTTGCTGTCTCAGGCGGGCAGCGTCGCGCTTGTGGACATCACCCACCAGATCGCGCCAGGGAACGTGGCGGAGGGACAGTATCTCCTGGGCCGATCGTGGCGGCGGTTCCCGCAGGGCACCGTGCACCTCGCGGTGGTCGACCCGGGCGTCGGGACGGATCGCCGGGCCATCGCCGCCGAGGCGGAAGGCCACCTCTTCGTGGCGCCGGACAATGGAATCCTGTCGTTCCTCCCGCCTCCTCCCGGGGCCGGGTTCGTGTTGCTGCGGGTCCCGCCCGATGCCTCTCCGACCTTCCAGGCCCGGGATGTGTTCGCCCCGGCGGCCGCCCGGCTCGCCCGTGGCGCGTCGCTGCTGGAGCTGGGCCCGAGGATCGCCGATCCGTACCGCTCCCCGCTTCCCACGGTCCGCTCGGACGGTGTGGCCCTCGTGGGCGCCGTGATCCATGTCGACCGGTTCGGGACCTTGGTCACCAACATCCCGGGTGAACGGGTGGAGCCCGGCGTGCGTATCCTCATCGAGGACGTCGATTGCGGCCCGTTGCGTCGCACCTTTGGTGACGTGGAGCGCGGTAAGCTGGTCGCCTATATCGGGAGCGATGGACTCGTGGAGGTGGCGGTGCGCGACGGGAACGCCGCCAGGCAGCTCGGTGTTGGGGTGGGGACGGGCGTGCGGGCGTGACGGATCAGCGAGGGAGGTGGCGATGCGGGTCATTCATCTGGTGTTGATCGGCGCCTTGGGCGCTGCGGCGGGCTGCGAATCGAGTGCCACGACGAGCTTCGGCCGGGGCATTTCCGGCGGTGGGGGCGGTGGCACGACTCTCCAGTTCACCATTCCACCCAGCAGTGGGACCGCGGGCGCGCTCATCGGGGCGGTCCAGGTCAGCGCGATCAACGTGTTCGGGGCGACGGACACGTCGTTCAGCGGCAGCGTCAGCATCGCGCTGGGGAGCGGGGCCGGATCGGCGGTGCTCGGCGGCACCACGACTGTCACTGCGTCCAGCGGCGTCGCGACCTTCAACGATCTCACGGTCAGCACCTCGGGGACCTACACCCTGGTCGCCTCGGCGAGTGGGTTCTCGAACGCGACGAGTTCGAGCTTCACGATCAGCCCCTAGAAACGACAGCGGCGGTGGGAGGGACCACCGCCGCTTGCGTGCTGCCGTCTGGGATTGGCCGCGACTACTTGGCGCGAAAATCGCCCGACGGCGTCGGGACCCGCACATGCGCCATCACCCGCTCGACAAAGCCAAACTCCGGCGCGAAGCGAGGCAGCTGCACCAACTCCCGCAGCAACCGCCGCTCCCGTTCACCGGTCGTGAGACACGCCGCGCAGTCCGCGAGATGCATCGTGCGCGTGGTGTCGAGCAACCCCTCCGCCCAGAGCTCGAACTCCGCGGGGGTGAGGTGCGGGGTACTAGGTTCGTTCTGCATGGCCATGCCTACGTGTCCCCCTGCGTGGCGGTTTCACTCTCGCACCGGCCCCAGGTAATCCCGTAACTCATTACGGGCTCTGTGGATGTAAGTTTTCACCGTGCCGAGCGGAAGATCCAGGATCTGCGCGATTTCCTCATACGCGTAGCCTTCCACATGGCGGAGCAGGATGCAGGCGCGGTACTCCGGCCGCAGCCGGGCGATCGCCCGATCGATTTGGCCGCCCAGCTCCCGCGACTCGAGCTCGGCGAGTGGGGATTCTCCCCGCTCGTCCCCGAGCTGCAGGGCGGTGGACTGCATTTCATCGGGAGTGCGGGCGTCGGGGGCGCCGTCCAGGGACAGGGTATCGATGGCGCGACGCCGCAGATGGTCGATCGCCGCGTTGTTGGCGACCTTGAAGATCCACGACGAGAATTTGTATTCCGGACGGTAGGACCGGATGCCGTTCAGGACCTTGATGAATGTCTCTTGCGCCAGGTCCTCGGCGAGTGCGCGATCGCGCACCATCCGGTAAAGCAATGAGAAGATCGGACGCTCGTAGCGGCGCACGATCTCGTGAAACGCGTCCTCACGCCCGGCGTTCGCCCAGGCGACGATCTGCTGATCGCTGGCGCCGGCGAGGTCGTCGGGCCTATCTTTTGCGCCTATGACGCCGCTCCTTGCGTCCGACGTGCTGTCGCCGGCGGGTGGCGACTCCAAGCGCACTTATGTGCGCCGGATGTTCACCGCCATTGCACCGCGCTACGACTTCCTCAATCACCTGCTCAGCCTCAACATCGACAAATACTGGCGCCGGGAGGCCGTCGCCCACCTGTCCTGGGAGCGGAGGCCCGCCGGCGCGTATCTGGACCTGTGCGCCGGCACCCTCGATCTCGCGGCCGAACTGGCCCGCCGCCCCGGGTTCGCCGGTCGGGTCATCGGCGCCGACTTCGTCGTCCCGATGCTGATGCTCGGCAAAGGGAAAGCCGAGCGGATGCAGCCGGTGGGCGCGGATGCCCTGCAGCTGCCGTTCCCCCCGGCTGCGTTCGACGGCGCGATGTGCGCGTTCGGCGTCCGAAACCTGGCGGACCTGGATGCCGGACTGCGGGAAGCCGCCCGGGTCTTGAAGCCCGGCGCCCGGCTGGTGGTGCTCGAATTCGCTACTCCGACCTTCGCCCCCCTTCGCGCCCTCTATCTCTTCTACTTCCGTCGCGTGCTGCCGGCCGTGGGGCGCGCGGTCTCGAAACATACGGATGCCTATCGGTACCTGCCAGAGTCCGTGCTCGCGTTCCCCTCTCCTGATGCCCTGGCCCGCAAGCTCACCGATGCTGGATTTCACGACATCAACTGCGTCCGCCTGACTGCCGGCATCTGCGCCTTACACTATGCCACTCGATAACCTCCGCGACTTCCTCGGCGCGATCGAGGCGAGCGGGGACCTGCGGCACGTGACCCGGGCCGTGTCGGTGGATCGGGAGATGACCGAGATCGCGGATCGCTGCATGAAGTCGCCGGGGGGCGGGCCGGCGCTCCTGTTCGAGCACCCGACGCTGCCGGGCGGCGGGGGGCGGGCCGCGCGCTGTCCCGTTGCGGTCAATCTGTTCGGCTCCGAGCGCCGCATGGCCCTGGCCCTCGGCGTGCAACGCCTCGACGAAATCGGGGAGCGCCTCACCGAGTTGTTGCACCTGGAGGTCCCCGAAGGCCTGCTCGGCAAGCTGGCGATGCTCCCCCGTCTCGCCGAGATCGCCAAGTTCCCTCCCCGGACGATCGCTGCGCCGATCGGGGGGGGGGGCAGCGGGGGGGGAGCACCGAGCCAATCCATCGTGCTGCGCGGCACCGAGGTGGACCTCACCCAGTTCCCGGTTCCCATCTGCTGGCCCCAGGACGGCGGACCCTACATCACCCTGCCCGGCGTGATTACCCGCGATCCTAAAACCGGAAGCCGCAACGTAGGCATGTACCGGGTGCAGGTGCTGGGGCGCGATACGCTGGCCATGCACTGGCAGCGCCACAAGGTGGGCGCCGCCCACTGGCGCGAAATGGCCGAGCGGGGCGAGACCATGCCGGTGGCGATCGCCCTCGGGGGCGATCCGGCCAGCATCTACGCCGCTTCGGCGCCGCTCCCGCCGTCCATCGACGAGTTTCTGTTCGCCGGGTTCCTGCGCAAGGCTCCGGTGCGGCTCGCCAAGGCGGTGACCTGTGATCTCGAAGTGCCCGCCGAAGCTGAGATCATTCTCGAAGGCTACGTCGATCCCCGAGAGCCGCTCGTGCTCGAGGGCCCCTTCGGCGATCACACCGGGTTCTACTCACTGGCCGATTATTACCCCAAGGTGCACGTCACCGCGGTCACCATGCGGGACGAACCGATATGGCCGCACACGATCGTGGGCCGTCCTCCGATGGAGGATTACTTCCTGGGGCACGCCACGGAGCGGATCTTCCTGCCCCTATTGCAGCTCACTGTGCCGGAGATCGTCGACTACCACATGCCCGCGGAAGGGATCTTCCACAACCTGGTCTTCGTGTCGATCCATAAACAGTATCCAGGACAGGCCTGGAAGGTCATGAACGCCCTGTGGGGGCAGGGGCTGATGTCCCTCGCCAAACTGATCGTGGTGGTGGATCGGGACGTGAACGTCCGCGATCCGCGAGAAGCGTGGTGGGTGGCGCTGAACAACATCGACCCGGAGCGTGACGTCCGCTTCACGATGGGGCCGATGGATGTGCTCGACCACTCGAGCCGGGCCTTCACGTATGGATCGAAGATGGGGATCGACGCGACCAAGAAGTGGAAAGAGGAAGGGTTCACCCGTGAGTGGCCGGACAAGATCGTCATGGATGAGGAGACCAAACGGCGCGTCGACGCGATGTGGGGGGAGTTGGGGATTGACCTGGTTGGAGGAGCGTAGGAAGTGGAAACGGGTGGGCCGGGACGGGCGAGGACGCGCGCGGAGAGGCCAGGGCCGCGCGAGGGGCAGACCTTTGGCGGGGAATCGCTGCTCGTCCGCTACGTGAATCTGGTCAAGCTGCCGCATACCATCTTCGCGTTGCCGTTCGCGCTGTTGGGAGTTGTCGCGGCATCGCGGGTCCATCCGGTAACCACTCGAGTGGTGGCGCTCGTGGTGCTCGCTTTCACCGCCGCGCGATTCGTGGGGATGGGGTTCAACCGCATCGTGGACCGGGACCTCGATGCCCGGAACCCGCGTACGGAGGGTCGCGAGCTTCCCACCGGACGCCTCACGGTCCGCCAGGCCTGGATCGCCGTCCTCGCCGCGGCCGTCGTCTTCTTCCTCTCCGCCAGAGCCTTGAACCCGATCTGCTGGGCGCTGTCACCGGTCGCCCTCGGCTGGATCACCGTCTACAGCTACACCAAGCGCTTCACCCATTGGTCGCACCTGTGGCTCGGTCTCTCGCTCGCGATCGCTCCGGCGGGTGGGTACCTCGCGGTGACCGGTGCCTGGAGTCGCCCGTGGTGGTTGCTGGTCGTCATCGCCGTGGCCGTCACGACCTGGGTGGGCGGGTTCGACGTGTTCTACGCCATGCAGGACGAGCATTTCGACCGCGCCTGGGGGCTCCGGTCCGCCGTCGTGCGACTGGGGCAGGCGGGCAGCATCCTGTTCGCGAAGGTGCTGCACGGAACCTCGATCCTCGCGCTCACGGCCTTCGGCCTCGGCGCGGGGTTCGGGTGGCCGTACTATGCGGGCGTGGGGGTCGGGGCGGTGTTCATCGCGTGGGAGCACCGTCTCGTGAAGCCTGGGGATCTCTCCCGTCTCGATGCCGCGTTTTTCACGGCGAATGGGATGGTGAGCATCGTGGTGTTCCTGGGGGCGCTGGTGGATCGGGTGCTATGAATTGCGGGTTGCGGATTGCGAATCGCGGATTGGGTTTGCGGAACGTGGCTCGGAGGAAGCCGGTCCCGAGGGGGCGCAATCCGCAGTCCCCAATCCGCAATCCGCAATCGCCTCCTCCACGGCCACCGTCACACCCCAAGCGCAGCCCCACCCCCAACCGCCGGGGGCGCTGATGGACCAGCTGCCGGTCATCCTCGCTATCACCGGTGCCTCGGGCGCCCCCTACGGCGTTCGCCTACTCGCGGTATTGGCGAGCCATCAGGTGCCGACCTGGCTGCTCGTATCCTCCCACGGGTGGCGACTGCTGGAGGAGGAATGCCGGATCACCGGGATGGAAGGCCTGCAACAGGCGACCGGCGGGAATTGGTCCAGCGTCACGACGTTCGATGACCGCAACCGAGGGGCCCGTCCGGCGTCGGGCTCGGCCCCGACCGCGGGGATGGTGATCTGTCCCTGTTCGATGGGCACGGTGGCGGCGATCGCGCACGGCACCAGCCGCTCGCTGATCGAGCGGGCGGCGGACGTCGTGCTGAAGGAGCGCCGCCGGCTCATTCTCGTACCGCGCGAGACGCCGCTGTCCTTGATTCACCTCCGCAACCTGACGCTCGCCACCGAGGCCGGCGCCATCGTGCTCCCCGCCGCCCCCGGCTTCTATCACCGTCCCACGCAGGTCGCGGAGCTCGTGGATTTCGTGGTGCAGCGGATCCTCGATCACCTGGGGCTCGACCTCGACATCGCGAAACGCTGGCAGGGTTGAGATGAGGCTGGGCGTCATCGCCGACACCCACGGTCTCCTGCGGCCCGAGGTCTTCGAAGTTTTCAAGAGTGTCGATCACATCCTGCACGGCGGCGACGTCGGCGGGATCCAGATCCTGACGGAACTGGAGGCCATCGCTCCCGTCACCGCCGTTTTCGGGAATACCGACGGTCACGAGTTGCGCGCCCGGCTCCCGAAGGTGGCGCGCCTCTCGCTCGAGGATTTCGACGTCGTGGTGACGCACGGCGATCAATTCGGCTCACCGACCCCGGCGAAGCTGGCGGCCGCTTTTCCCGACGCTCACATCCTCGTGTTCGGACACACCCACCGCCCCTTGCTCGAGCTGGTGGAGGGGACGATCACGGTGATGAATCCGGGTGGCGCGGGCCCGCGCCGGTTCGATCTGCAGCCGAGCGTGGGCATCATGGAGCTCGAGCCCGGGATTCCTCCGCGAGCCCGTCTCGTGATGTTATAGGTCGCAACCATTTCGACGGTTACCGTTGGCAGGTGGCGCAGAAGGTTGTGGCGCGACCGTCGATCGCGTGCGTCGTGACGAGCCGGCGTCCGCACCGCATGCACGGCTCGCCCCCGCGACCGTACACCTTGAGCGCGAACTGGAATTCCCCGGCGGAGCCGGTGCCGGTGCGGTAGTCCCGCACGGTCGTGCCCGACGCGGCGATCGCTCGGCGCAGCACGTCCACAATCGCCGTATAGAGCGCCTGGCGGTCGCCATGGGAGAGACGGTGCGCCGGCTTGGACGGATCGATGCGGGCGTCGAACAGCGCCTCATTGGCGTAGATGTTGCCGACCCCCACGAACCGCCGCTGGTCCATGATGGCCTTCTTGACCGCGGCGCGCGTGCCGCGCAGCCGCTCCGCGAATGCGGCCAGGGTGAAGTCAGGGGCGAGCGGCTCGGGCCCGAAGCTCGCGGTGTAGCGCTCCCACCCCCGTGTATCGAGAAGCCAGACGGTGCCCAGCCGGCGCACGTCGCGATACACGAGGAAGAGGTCGTCGTCCAGACGGCAGGTGAGCACCGCATAGCGCCGCTCCTCGGGCTCCAGGGGCCGGTCGTACACGATCAGCGATCCCGTCATACGGGGTTGAATCACCAGCCGGTGTCCCGATTCGAGCCGCAGCACGGCGTGCTTGGCCCGCCGCTCGACGCCGCTGAAACGGTTGCCGCGCAAGGTGCGCAGCAGCCTGGGCTTCGACACCCGGCGCAATACGTCGGTCTTGGTCAGGACGGCACTGCGAATGCGACGTCCGGTGAGGCGCGGGGCCAGGTCCCGGACGATCGTCTCGACTTCAGGCAACTCCGGCACGGCTGGTCTCGCGCCACGCAATGTCGCGGCGATAGGTCTTTCCGGTAAAGGTGATGCGCTCCGCCGCGGCCCGACTGCGCGGCGCGGCGGCGGCCACCGTTTCCGCGCAGGCGGTCACGTTGAGCACACGCCCGCCATTCACGCGCAGGGTACCGTCAGAGTCGCGGGTGGTGCCGGCGTGGAACAGGAGTACGTCGTCGCCCAAATCCGGAGGGATGGCGATCGCGGCGCCGCGTTCCGGGGCGTCGGGATAGCCGCGGGCGGCGAGCACTGTCGTCACCGCCGCCCTGGTCTGTATCAGGGCGTCGGTCCCGGGCTTCCAGCCGCCGGTCGCGATCGCGCGGAGATGTTCCGTGCTGCCGCGAGGGAGCACCGGCAGCACCACCTGGGTTTCGGGGTCTCCGAAGCGGCAGTTGAACTCGAGCACGTAGGGGTCGCCGTCGCGCGTGATCATCAACCCGGCGTAGAGGGTGCCCGTGTAAGGAGTCTTGCGGCGCCGCATCTCCCGCAGCGTCGGCTCGAGCACTTCCTGGCGCACGCGCGCCAACAGGGTGGGGGTGGCGAGGCCCACCGGGCAGTAGGCGCCCATCCCACCGGTGTTCGGGCCGGTGTCCCCCTCTCCCAACCGCTTGTGATCCTGGACGCCTGGAAGCACGAGGATCTGCTCCCCGTCGGTGAGAGCGAGCACCGAGAGCTCCTCGCCGGCGAGGAACTCCTCCACGATCACTTCTCTCCCGGCCGCTCCCAGCTTGCCCTCCCCGAGCATCGCGTCCGCGGCCGCCGTCGCTTCGGCCCGGGTCTCGCAGACGACGACGCCCTTGCCGGCGGCGAGCCCCGAGGCTTTCACCACCAAGGGCTCGGCGTGACTCATGATGAATCGCCTTGCCTGCGGGAGGTCGGTGAAACTCCGGCTCTCGGCCGTGCGCACGCCGGCCGCGTGCATGACCTCCTTGGCGAACGCCTTGGAGGATTCGAGGCGGGCCGCGGCCGCGGAGGGGCCGAACACCGGAACGCCGTCCGCCCGCAGGCGATCGGCCAGCCCCGCGGCGAGCGGGGCCTCGGGACCCACGATGACGAGCTTGACCTGGTGACGTCGCACGGCTGCGGCCAACCCGGCCAGGTCCGTGACTGGAACGTCGAGGTTGGTGGCGAGGTCGGCGGTCCCGGGATTCCCGGGCGCGGCGAACAGGGAAACGTCGCCGTCGTCGCGGCGGAGGGCCCAGACGAGGGCGTGCTCGCGGCCCCCTCCGCCGACGACGAGGATGCTCACTTCTTCTGCTGTTTCCAGGCGTCCGAAAAGGCCCGCGCGGCTCGCTTGGCGGTGTCGACGACGTCCTCCACGACTTCCTTCGCTTCCTTCATATAGTGCTCGCGAGCCTCATTGACGTCCGGCTCCAGCGGTCGCTCCTCGGCTTGCGGCCCGCGCCGGGTGTACTCACCGCGGATGATGCGGTCGTACTGACCCTGCTCGATCCAGCGCTGCAGCTCGGCGGCGCGAAGCGTATTGAAGGGATGCGACTGGCCCAGGGTATTCAGAATCTTGAAGACCTTGTCGAGCGGACCGCCGGTCTCCTCGTATTCCTTGGCCTGTACCAGAAAAGCGTTCAGGTCCATTTCCTTCATGTTGCCGCCGCCGGCGAACTTCAGGTACATCCGCATCGTCGCCGGCGGATCCTGCGTGGCGAGCAGGCCGGCCCGGTCCGAGGACAACTCGCTCTTGCGGTACCACTCGAGCAGGGCGAGCTGAATCGGCAGCAGCGCGATCCCAGCCAGGAACGGCAGCATCCCCAGGCTCACGTTCAGGATGATCACGAGCAGGGTGTGGTAGAGCGCGTGTCCGCTCATCACGTGTCCCAGCTCGTGGCCGAGCAGGGCCCGCTGTTCGTCGTCATCCAGCAGGCTCAGCGCCCCGGAATTGATGACGATGAAGGGGCGCTCCATGCCGTAGGCCCCGGCATTGACGAACGGTGTCTGGGACACGAATAGCTCGGGACGCACGGACCAATCCAGGGTCGTCAGCACGTCGGTGTACAACGCGTGCAGTCGCGGGAATTGGGTCGGCCCGACGCGCACGGCGTTGGCCTGGAACAGCAGCCGGATCCCGCGCTCCCCGAGGAGCCCGACGATCTTCTTGACGACCTCGTCGAATCCGGGAACGGCGCGCAGGGCCTGGAGCGCGGCCCGGTCCGCGGGGTGCTCCCAGGAGACGGGGGCGATCTGCGTCAGGATGGCGCGAGGACGTGCGGCCGGGAGGCCGCCGGTGGCGTCGGTCATTGCGACTTACTCCCGAGGGTTGAACCCCTCACTACGCGAGGGGCGCCGGACGGTTTCGGCGCCTCAACATTGGGCCAGCGCCTGGTCCAGGTCCGCGATCAGGTCGTCCGCGTCCTCGATCCCGATCGACAGACGCACCAAGCTGTCGGTGAGCCCCATCTTGCGCCGCAGCTCGGGCGGCACGCTGGCGTGAGTCATGGACGCGGGATGGCCGATCAGGCTCTCCACCCCGCCCAGGGACTCCGCGAGCGCGAAGATCCGGGTCACGGCCACGAACTTTCGTGCGCGCGCGGGGTCGCCGAGCTCAAGGCTCAACATGCCGCCGAACCCGCTCATCTGGCGGCACGCCAGATCGTGTTGCGGGTGACTGGGTAGTCCCGGGTAATAGACCTGCTGCACCTTGGGATGCTTGGACAGCCACTCCGCGATCCGCCGGCCGTTGGCGTCGTGCTGGCGCATGCGCAGGGCCAGCGTCTTGGTTCCGCGCAGCCCGAGCCAGCAGTCGAAGGGGCCCGGCACGGCACCGGAGCCGTTCTGGATGAACGCGACGCGCTCCGCCACGTCATCGCGATTGGTGATGAGCATGCCCCCCACCATATCGCTGTGGCCGTTCAGGTACTTGGTGGTGGAATGCAGCACCAGATCGGCGCCGAACTCGAGAGGCCGCTGGAACAGCGGCGTGGCGAACGTATTGTCGACCGCGAATAGGGCCTTGGCGCGACGCGCGATGTCGGCCGTCGCGGCCAGGTCGCAGAGCCGCATCATCGGGTTGGTCGGCGTCTCGGCGTATACGAGCTTCGTCTGGGGGGTCACCGCTTTGGCCACGGCCGCGGTGTCGCCGCCGTCCACGAAGCTGAACCGGATGCCGAGCCGGGCGTAGATCAGCGTCATCTGGCGATGCGTTCCGCCGTAGACGTTTTCACCGCACACGACGTGATCTCCCGCCGACAGGAGCTTCAGGATGGCATCGACGGCCGCCAGTCCGGAACCGAAGGCGAACCCGTGCGCTCCCCCCTCCAGCGCCGCCACGTTGCGCTCGAAGGCTTCCCGGGTGGGGTTCTTGGTGCGGCCGTACTCGTAGCCCTTGTTCTGCCCCAACCCCTGCTGGATGTAGGTCGAGGTCTGGTAGATGGGGGGCATAACGGCCCCGGCGAGGGGGTCAGGTACCACACCGGCGTGGACGGTACGGGTGGCGATCCGGAGCGAGCGATCGCCTTCGAGCGCCTTGGTCATGGCGGGAACGTAAGGGCGCCTTTCGCGTGGAGCAAGCGACCGATACGTTGGGAGCATGCCGGATACTACGTTGCCGTGCCTGGTCGTAGACGACGAGCCCCGCTTGCGCCGGGTCCTGGTGCATCTGCTCGAGAGCGATGGGTTCTCCTGCCGGGAGGCCGGCTCGGGTGTCGAAGCCCTGCTCGAGCTGGAACGCCAGCCCGTCCCGCTGGTCATCTCGGATCTGCGGATGCCGAACATGGACGGGTTCGCGCTGTTACGGGAGATCGTCGTACGCTGGCCGGACACCGCGGTCGTGGTCGTGACGGCCGTCGCCGACGTCACCAGCGCCGTCACCTGCCTGCAGCTGGGGGCCCTCGACTACGTCGGCAAGCCGTTCAATCTGGACGAAGTACGCGCGCGGGTGCACCAGGCGCTCGAAAAGCGGCGCATGCGACTCGAGCTGAAGGAGTACCAGCAGCACCTGGAGCAGCGAGTCCAACAACAGGCCCGCACGATCGAGGATCTGTATCTCGGTGGGGTCGAGGCCCTGGCCGAGGCGCTCGAGGCTAAGGACGCTTACCTGCGGGGACACTCCCGCCGCGTCGCCGAGTACTCGATCGCCATCGCGCGCCAGCTCGGCCTCGCCGCCACCCAGGTCGACACCCTCGCGCTCGGGGCGCACCTCCACGACATCGGCAAGATCGGTGTGCGGGAAGACGTCCTGCACAAGCCGGGCCCCCTGACCGACGCCGAGTACCGGCACATCATGGAGCACCCGGTGATCGGGGCGAAGATCCTCGAGCCCTTGTTGAAACACGAGCCGGAAGTCCTCGCCATCGTCCGATCCCACCACGAGCGGTTGGACGGTCGCGGTCTCCCGGATGGGCTAGTCGGTGACCAGATCCCCCCGCTCGTGAGGATCGTCACCGTCGCCGACGCCTTCGATGCCATGACCAGCGAGCGGCCATACCGTCACTCCCTTCCCGTGGAGCGCGCCCTGGACGAAGTCCGCAACAGCCGCGGTAGCCAGTTCGCGCCCGACGTCGCGGAGGCCTTTTTGACGGCGTTCCCGCGACCCGAGGAACTTCCCATCCGCACCCCGGCGCCCGCGTCCTTGCCGTCCCCGCTCGCCGGCTGGACGCGGACGCGTGCCGCGAGCCGCGCCTCTGATTGACCAGCGCTTCCTTCCTCCTTTACGTTGCGGGCAATGTCTGGCACGTTGATGGTCGGCATCTCGGGAATCCGGGGGATCGTCGGCGTCGATCTGACGCCCGAGATCGTCGCCCGGTACGCCGCCGCGTTCGGGGTGTGGGCGCAAGAAAGCTCAGGGGCCAGGGGTCAGGGGTCAGGATCGCGGCGGCACCGAGCGGTGGTGGTGGGCCGGGACGCGCGGACCTCGGGGCCGATGTTCGCCCAGGCCGCCATGGCCGGTCTGGCCTCGGTCGGATGTGATGTCGTCGACATCGGACTGACCACCACGCCGTCGACGCAGCTTGCGGTGGAGCACCATCGGGCGGCGGGCGGGATCATCCTCACCGCGAGTCATAACCCCATCGAGTGGAACGCGCTCAAGTTCGTCGGGCCGGACGGGATCTTTCTGGACGAGCCGTCGGGTGCCCGGGTGCGCGCGCTGGCGGCAGGGAACGGGGGAGCCGGCGGGGACGACGGCAACCTGCCACGCGCCACCTGGCGGACGCTCGGCCGCGTAACTCCGGATCCCGATGCCCTGGGCCGGCACATCGACGCCGTGCTACGCCTGCGGGCCGTCGACGTGGCCCGCATCAGGCGGCGGCGGTTTCGGGTCGCGCTCGATCCGTGCCGTGGCTCGGGTGGGGCGATCATGCCGGCGCTGCTCGAGCGACTGGGGTGCCGCGTGTCGGCGATCGAGCTCGAAACCGACGGCCATTTCCCACGCTCTCCGGAGCCGATTCCGGAGAACCTGGGTGCGTTGGGCCGGCTGGTCCGGCGCGCCAAGGCCGACCTCGGGATCGCCGTCGATCCGGACGTGGACCGCCTGGCCATCGTGGATGAGCGAGGGGTACCGATCGGCGAGGATTACACCCTGGCCTTCGCGATCCGCGCGGTCCTGGGGCGACCGGCACGACCCCGCCGGGCCAAACGGCCGGTCGTCGTGTGTAATCTGTCGACGTCGCTCGTGGTGGAAGACGCCGCCAGAGACTGCGGGGCGGAGGTGCGTCGGGCGCCCGTGGGCGAAGCGCACGTGGCGAAGCTGATGCTCGAGATCGGCAGTCCGATCGGTGGGGAAGGGAACGGCGGGGTCATGCTCCCGGCGTTGCACGTCGGGCGCGACGCACCGGTCGCCGCCGCCTTGTTCCTGACCCTGCTCGCCCGTGACGGCCGGCGGGTGAGCGAGATCGTCGCGGGCTCGCCTCGCTATGCGATCGTCAAGGCCAAAGCCGAGCGCGGTCGTGATCTGGCCCCGGTGTACGCGACCTTGCGCGCGCGGTTCTCCGACGCCGACGTGGACATGCGCGACGGGTTGCGGCTGGGCTGGCGCGACCGCTGGTTGCACGTGCGGCCGTCAAATACGGAGCCGATCATCCGGTTCATCGCCGAGGCGCCTTCGCGCGCCGAGGCCGAACGCCTGGTGGAGGAAGGACGGGCGGTATGTGCGGGATCGTAGGATACACAGGGAAGCGTCAGGCCGTCCCACTCGTCCTCGAGGGGCTGAAGCGCCTCGAGTACCGCGGGTACGACTCGGCGGGGATCGCGAGCGTCACCGGCGGCCGGCTGGAAGTCGTGAAGGCGCCCGGCAAGATCTCCGCGCTGGAGAAGCTGATCGGGACGGCCATCCCGGACGCTCACACGGCGATCGCGCACACGCGCTGGGCCACGCACGGGGCCCCGAACGAGGTGAACGCCCATCCGCATTCCGACTGCGGCGGGGTGATCGCGCTGATCCACAACGGGATCATCGAAAACGCGGGTTCGCTGCGTCCGCTGTTGCAGCAGCGGGGCCACGTATTCCGGTCCGAGACCGATACCGAGGTCTTGACCCACCTGGTCGAGGAGCTGCACACCAAGGGGGCGCCGCTGGCCGACGCCGTCGCGGGGGCGCTGCAGCAGATCGAAGGGACCTACGGGATCGCGGTCGTCTCGACCAGGGAGCCAGAAACGATCGTCGCCGCGCGCCACGGCTCGCCGCTGCTCGTCGCCATCGGGACGGGCGAGCATTGGGTGGCCTCCGACGCCTCCGCCGTCCTCGCGCACACGCGCTCGGTCGTCTACCTGGACGACGGCGAGATCGCCGTGGTGCGGCCCGACGACTACCGGATTCTCGATCTCGAGGCCGTAGAGAAAGTGAAGGCGGTGACGCGGATCGACT
>Ga0335085_10006130_pt1 | contig 19078 bp, 15 predicted proteins | sample Lox_Sample_45_FD_206712 | JGI IMG/M metagenome (GOLD analysis project Ga0335085, IMG submission 206712) | Soil microbial communities from Loxahatchee National Wildlife Refuge, Florida, United States - Lox_Sample_4.5 | ecosystem: Environmental > Terrestrial > Soil > Wetlands | place: USA...
GGGGCACCCTTGAGCGCCGCCGGTTCATACACCTTGGCGCGGATGGTCGCGTGCGGGCAAATGGCGACACATTTCAGGCACTGGATGCAGACTTTTTCGTCCCAAACCGGGATGTCGAGCGCCAGGTTGCGTTTTTCGTATTGCGCGGTGGCAGTCGGAAACGTGCCATCAGCCGGGAACGCGCTCACCGGCAAAACGTCGCCTTCGCTCACGGCGAGGCGGCCTAGGACGTCCTGCACGAATTTCGGCGCATTCGGTGAGATGGGGGGGAGCAGGCCGCCGCTGCCGTTCACGCGGTCAGGCACCGGTACCTCGTGCAAGTGCTCCAGCGTGTTGTCCACGGCCTGGAGGTTCTTGGCCACGACTTCCTCGCCTTTTTTGCCATAGGTTTTTTTGATGGAATACTTGATGGACTCGATGGCCTTGTCACGCGGCAGCACGCCGGACAATGCGAAGAAACAGACCTGCATGATGGTGTTGATGCGTCCGCCCATGCCGCTGTCGCGCGCCACCTTCGTCGCGTCAATCACGTACAGCTTTGCCTTTTTCGCGATCAGCGATTCCTGCAACGGCGTCGGCAGTTTGGACCAGATTTCGTCAGGCGAATAAGGCGTGTTGAGCAGGAACGTGCCGCCGGGCACCAGTGACTTGGCCATGTCATATCTCTCGAGGAACATCGGTTGGTGGCACGCCACGAAGTTCGCGCGGGTGATGAGGTAGGTCGAGCGGATCGGCTCCGGCCCGAACCGCAGGTGCGAAACCGTCATGCTGCCGGATTTCTTCGAGTCATAGACAAAGTAGCCCTGGGCAAAATTGGCGGTGCCTTCGCCAATGATTTTGATGGAATTTTTGTTCGCGCCCACCGTGCCGTCCGCGCCCAGGCCGTAAAACAGGGCGCGGATGACTTTGTCAGGCTCGGTGGAAAAGTCATGGTCCACCGGCAGGCTGGTGTGCGAAAGGTCGTCGGTGATGCCGACGGTGAAATGGTTTTTGGGATTGGCAGTGCCGAGGTTGTCGAACACGGCCTTGACCATCGCCGGCGTGAATTCCTTGGACGACAAACCGTAACGGCCACCGACGACTTTGGGCAGCATCTTCAGGCTGCCCCAGCCGCTGGTCACGCCTTCGAGAATGGCCGACGTGCAATCCTGGTACAGCGGCTCGCCAGCCGCGCCCGGTTCCTTGGTGCGGTCCAGAACCGCAATGGCCTTGACCGTCCGCGGCAGCGTCTCGACAAAACGTTTGCCGTCGAACGGACGATACAACCGCACTTTCACGACGCCGAGTTTTGCACCGCGTTTGTTCAAAAATTCAACCGTTTCGTGGACTGCTTCGCAACCGGAGCCCATGAGCACAATCAGCTGTTCCGCGTCCGGCGCGCCGACGTATTCAAACAGTTTGTAGGCGCGGCCCACCTGTTTCGCGAAATCGTCCATTGCCTGTTGCACGATGTCCGGACAGGCGGCGTAAAACGGGTTGCACGCCTCGCGCGCCTGGAAGAAGGCGTCGGGATTTTGCGCCGTGCCGCGCAACACCGGGTGTTCAGGCGTCATCGCCCGCGCGCGATGCTCGGCCAGCAGCCGGTCGTCAATCAACGCCCGCAAATCGGCTTCGGTCAGCATCTCAATCTTCTGCACCTCGTGTGACGTGCGAAAGCCGTCAAAGAAATGCACAAACGGAATCCGCGAACGCAACGTGGCGGCCTGCGCAATCAACGCAAAATCCGGCGCCTCCTGCACGCTGGCCGACGCCAGCATCGCCCAACCAGTCGAGCGCACCGCCATGACGTCGCTGTGATCGCCGAAAATGGAAAGTGCGTGAGTGGCGATGGCGCGGGCGGTGACGTGGAAGACCGCAGGCAATAGCTCGCCGGAAATTTTGAACATGTTGGGGATCATGAGCAGCAGTCCCTGCGACGCGGTGAAGGTGGTGGCGACGGAACCGGTTTGCAGCATGCCGTGGACGGCACCGACAGCTCCGCCTTCGCTCTGCAATTCCACGATGGACGGGATGGTGCCCCAGAGATTTTTTTTGCCTTCCGACGCCCATTGATCACAGAACTCGGCCATGGGGGACGACGGCGTGATGGGGTAAATAGCCATAACCTCGTTGAGGCGATAGGCGACGTGGGCGACGCCTTCGTTGGCGTCAAGGGTAAGTATTGGTCTTGTGCTCATTTTATTGAAAAATTCAAAATCATCGCGGCGTTAAAACGGCCATGACAACGGCGGTAAATCCAGCAGCCTGCCTTATCGCCGACGGCCCGCAGAACAAGGTAGAACGCAGGGCTGCCGCAACCCCCACCTATTTTGTCAAAGAAACAACATCCGTTGCTTCCAGCGTCTAAAACGCATATTTCACAGCTAGCGAGACGAGGTGGCGGGTGAACTCGTGGCTGTTCGTCAACGGTTCCACGCTGGCGGGGACTTTGCTATCCACCCAGTCATAGGAATAGGCGAATTCGGCGCTCAAATGTTTGTTGTAATTGTAGGTCAACCCGGCGCTTGGCGTGTAAATCCAGTCGTCGCGGTTCACCGGCTTCTCCCAATCGCCGATATACAGCGTGAACCCGACCGTCGTGATGAATTGGTCGCTGAACCTGTGTTTCCAGGCGAGGTCGGTCTTGGTGTCCTGGTACATGCTGAAACTGGAGAAGGCCGGTTGTTGATAACTTACAGATTTGAGCGTCACGGCGTCGTACCTGCTCGGCAGCAGGGTTACCGAAGCGTCCCAGTAATACCGAATCCCGGTCCGGTCAAAGCCCGCAGGCGTCGTGGAATCCCACTGGCGAATGTCCGGACCGCCGAGCAAGGCCAATTTCAGCCAGTTCACCGGGCTGCCTTCCACGCCGACGAGGATGCGTTCATAACTATTGTCGTACGGGCTGCTGGCAGAATTGGTAAGGCTCACTGGGGCCTCATATTGATCCTGCTGGCCGTAGCGGAAACCGACAACCAAATAGGTCTTTTGGCCGAGGTCATAACCCGCATCAAGGCCGCCGGCGATATCCTGGCGATCAATGTAGTTTTCGTAAGTGTATTGCGTCGAGCGGACGAAATCTGGAGCGGTGTTAGGAACGAATTTCTGCTCGGTCTTGAAATCATGAATGTAAGCCGTCGCCACCGGGCGGAAGAACCATTTCCCGACCGGTTCGGTCAGGCGAAAACCGTTGCGAAAAATGAACGCGGCCCGGCGATCGCGAAGCGGAATACCCCCGATGGCGGGGATGTCATCCGGGCGGGCAAAGGTCGGGCCTTCCTTGCTGCCGTCAATGTAACTTGCGGTGTTTAGCAGTTCCCAACTGGCATCTCCCAGCTTGCCTCCAAAATTGAACAACACGCGGTGGGTGATGTAATCTTCGTCGGGAGTAGAATGATAGAAGACGATCTCCGGCGCGTAACCGAGCGACAGGTTGAAGCTGGAGGAGGGTATGTAGTCCAAACCGATCTTCGGCACGATTGTGGTAACGAATGAGCCTTTATTGGCCTCCACGGGCTTTAACCCGGCGGCTTCAGCCGCAGCGACGTTGGCCGGGTTGGGCGCGTTGTCTTGGAGGTAAACATTGCTGTCGTAAGCTTCCTTGACCGTCGCCTCAGCCTTGTAAGTCACATTGGTCGGCTGGGCATGCACCGGCCCGGAAACGGCAACGAGAACGGCCACGGAAATGGCGGACCAGGCACGGTCCGTGGTTTGCGACGGAGGAGTTTTGATTTTGCTTTGCATGTTTCGTCTTTCGTTCGATGGTCTTCATTTTTCCCCTCCTCGTTTATTCAATTTGCGAGTTTAATACCCGCGAGATGGACTGCGGCGGCGATATCTTTGACCGCCTTGATTTCAAACCGTACGGCCGTCCCTTCGGTGTAGCGTTTGGCGGTGTTGATGATTTTCACCGCGCTTTGCGGAAGATCGCTCTGGCGTGCCGCCGCTACCGCCTTGTCGCCCAAGGCAAACGAAACATAAAAGGATCCTTGGCAAGGTACGACATAAAGAATGTTCCTGTCCTTGCTTTTCGGCCGCAACGACCAGCCGGCTTTGGGGGAATAGGAATTCCATTCCCGGACGGTCAAATTGTATTCGTCGGCCAAGGCGGCAAGCAACTTGTCCCACAATGCTTTTGCGGCACCCAACGCGGCAGCCAGTTCTGCATCGGTAGGCTGCTTCGTTTTGCCGATGAACGCGTTGGGGAGCACAAGTTGGTATCGTTGGCTGCCGGGACGCGCGGCCCCGGCAGCGCGGTTCTGAATTTACTGCTTCCCTTTCACCAGGACTTCGACCACGTGCGGATCGGCCAGGGTCGAGGTATCGCCGATTTGTTCCACGGCGTTTTCGGCGATCTTGCGGAGAATCCGACGCATGATTTTGCCTGAACGGGTCTTGGGCAGGCCGGGCGCAAACTGGATCTTGTCCGGTACGGCAATCGGCCCGATTTCTTTGCGGACGTGGCTGGCCAGTTCTTTTTTGAGCTCTTCGCTCTCCTGGATGCCGTCCTTGAGTGTGACGAAGGCGTACAGGCCCTGGCCTTTGATGTCGTGCGGCATCGGCGCCACGGCAGCCTCGGCCACTTTCGGATGGCTGACCAGGGCGCTCTCGACTTCGGCGGTGCCGATGCGATGGCCGGAGACGTTCACCACGTCGTCAATGCGGCCCATCAGCCAGTAATCGCCGTCCTCGTCGAGCCGGCAACCATCACCCGTGAAATAGATGTTGGGATACATCGTGAAATAGGTTTCAATGAACCGGTTGTGATCGCCCCAGGTCGTCCGCAACATGCCCGGCCACGGTTTGGTGATGCAGAGTTTGCCGCCTTCGTTCACGGCGCACGGCTTGCCGTCGTCGCGCAGGATGATTGCTTCGGTGCCAAAAAACGGACGGCTGGCGCTGCCGGGTTTGAGCGTGTGCGCCCCGGGCAATGGTGTGATGAGGATACCGCCTGTCTCCGTTTGCCACCACGTGTCCACGATCGGGCACTTGCCTTTGCCGATAACGCGGTGATACCAGATCCACGCCTCGGGATTGATCGGCTCGCCCACCGAACCGAGGAGGCGGATGGAGCTCAAATCGTGTTTGTTCGGCCATTCCTCACCGAGCCGGATGAGCGAACGAATGGCCGTCGGCGCGGTATAGAAAATCGTGACTTTGAATTTCTCCACGATTTGCCAGAAACGCCCGGCGTCCGGAAACGTCGGCACGCCTTCGAACATCAGGCTCGTCGCGCCGTTGCAGAGCGGGCCGTAGCAGATGTAGCTGTGACCCGTCACCCAGCCAATGTCAGCCGTGCACCAGTAAATATCGTCGTCGTGCACGTCGAAGATGTACTTGTGGGTAAGCGCAGCCTGGAGGAGGTACCCGGCGTTGCAATGGACAACGCCCTTGGGCTTGCCGGTGGAACCGGAGGTGTAGAGAATGAACAGCGGGTCTTCAGCGTTCATCGCCACCGGCGGACAATCCGCGGATGCCTTGGCCATCACCTCGTGAAACCAGAGGTCGCGGCCCGCCGTCATGTTGCAGGGCGTTTCGTTGCGTTTGACCACGATGACCTTCTCGATGCTGGGCGTTTCCTTTAACGCTTCGTCGGCCATAGCCTTCAACGGAATGCTCTTGCCGGAACGCAGCGAAGTGTTGGAAGTAATGAGCAGGCGGCAGGCAGCGTCGTTGATGCGACCGGCCAGCGCCTCGGCGCTGAATCCGCCGAACACGACCGAATGGATCGCGCCGATGCGCGCGCAAGCCAGCATGGCAATCGGCAATTCGGGAATCATCGGCAGATAAATGGAAACGCGGTCGCCCTTCTTGACGCCAAACGATTTCAACACGTTGGCGAACTTGCAGGCCTGGTCGTGTAACTGCGCATACGTCAATCTGACCACGTCGTTTTCCGGTTCGCCCTGCCAGAGGAGGGCGACCTTATCGCGCGTTTTGGTTTTCAAATGGCGGTCCAGGCAATTCACCGTCACGTTCAGCTGGCCGTCTTCGAACCAGGTATGCTCGACTTTTTTCGCCGCGGTGTCCCAGATGTATTTGCGGCCCTTGGTGGGTTTCTTGATCCATTCCAGCGTATTGGCCTGTTCGAGCCAGAATCCGTCCGGGTCTTTGATCGAGCGCTCGTACATTTCCTGGTATTGCGCGCCGTTGATGTAGGCGCGCTGGACCACGTCCTTGCCTGGCGGAAAAGTCCGGCTTTCCTGCATCAGGGAACTGGTCGAAACGGTTTGAGTTTGCGTGGTCATCTTGTGCTCCTTTCTTGTTTTGGTTTAATCGCTGTTTTGGTCAACCCGACCGGACTCGTTGCGCGCCCAAGCGACGGCGCTTCAAGGCCATGCAACGGAAATACGTAATTAATTACAGTTTCAATGGTGTTGCGCAACTCCGGTTCGACGGCACTACGTTGTTCCGCCGAAACCGCCAGGGCGCGGTCGCGGAGGCCGCCGGCCCATTCAGTATTGGCCAACATAACGCCCCCCATCCCTGTGAAATCCGTTTCCTCATTCTCGCCGCAAAACGTCCGCCACGCCAACGCCCAGCCGCGAACCGTGTTCTCGACGTGATAACCTCCACCGCCCGCAACCAGGACGGGGCAGTTCAGGCGCAGGAGCCGCTCGACGACTTCAACGACAACGTTGTTCGTCATGCGCAAGTGCGTCAGCGGATCGCCGGCCAGAATGTCCAAACCAAGTTCCAGCACGAGTGCCTCCGGACGGAACGCAGTCGCCAGTGGCATCGCTACCGAATCCAAGGCCGTCAGAAAAGCTTCGTCATACGTCTCGGGCGGCAGCGGGATATTGACATTGTAACCGCGTCCGGGGCCTTCACCGATTTCATCTTCAAAACCGCCCCACGGGAATAGCGTCTTGCCGGTTTCATGCAACGAAATCGTCATCACATCCTTGCGCCGATAAAACGCGGATTGCACGCCGTCACCGTGATGGGCGTCCACGTCGAGATACAGGACTCTTTTGCCGGCGTCCGCCAACTTCATGCAGGTGAGGGCCAGGTCGTTAAGGAAACAAAATCCCTCCGCCCGATCAGCCATCGCATGATGAAAACCGCCCAGCAAATTGAACGCGACGTCCGCTTTTTTTTGCAGCAACAGGTCCGCGGCAGTGAAGCCCGCGCCGCACCCCCAATCGCCGCATTCGAACATATCTTTGAATACCGGCGTGTCCACCCCGCCGATGCCCATGCCCAGACCTTCCACCGTCAGGTCGCCGGCGGCCGCGCGCTGCAATTCATGGAGGTAGGGCGCAGTGTGAAATTGTTTCAGCTCTGCCAGGGTGGCGCGCCGGGGCAGAACCTCGAACCGGTCTTCGTCGCCGAGCAAGCCGAATGACTTCAACCGGAGCCGGGTGAGGCCGGCGCGCTGGGTCTTGAATGGGCATTCGGGTGGATAGCTCAACGCTTCAATCTCCGGCGAATAGAGAAAAGCCAGTTTATGAATGCTCATGGTCGGATTTCCGCCCGCTGGCGGAAGGGATGGTGATGCGGCCGCGTGCGCCGAATCGAGAAAAGGGATTTCCGGCAGGGTGCCGGAAAGGCCTCTTTGCTTCGTCCGTCTCAATATGTATGCGTCTTGAGATCATCGCCATCCTGTCCGGTTCCGCCTCCCCTCCGGGAAGCGTTGCCGGCGACCAGTTGTGATGCCATTTCGCCCGGCGGCGAGCTTGATTCCGCCGGCAAACCTGATTGTGCACCGAGGCGGGAAGGACCCGCAGGGCCTCGTTTCGGGGCGGTGACCCGGCAGTTCTACCGGTCCGCTTTGTCCGTTCCGAGGCGGCCAACAGCGTGCTCCGTCAAGTTTGCAAGAACAAGTTAATCGCTTGGAAACAAGGTGACTTAACCATTTTTGCTAATTGTTTGATTTTTTTTGGACGAGCGCAGTCTCGCGGTCTTCCGGGCGAATCAGCTCCGCGCTTCCAGGCCTTTTGGTCGCGTCGCGACGCCCAGGGGTTCGATATGAACGAGCACATCGCTGACGGCCGGTTTGGCGTCGCGGATTTTGTCCTTCACCGCGTGGGCGATTTCATGCGACCGGAGCACCGTCATCTGCGGGTCCACTTCCACGTGCATGTCCACGTAAAATTGGTAACCCATCTTGCGCACGAAGCACTTTTCCACACGCGCGACGCCGGGGGTCGTCTCTGCCAGCCGCCGGATTTCGTCGCGGATCTTGCGGTCGGGCGCGGTGTCCATCAATTCGTTGAAGGCCGGGCGTAACAGCCGCCAGCCGTTCCAAGCGATGACACACGCCGCCGCGATCGCGGCCCAATCGTCCGCCGCTTCGTAGCCCGGGCCGCCGAGCAGCGATACGCTGATGCCGATTCCCGCCGCAAACGACGTGATGGCGTCGCTGCGATGATGCCAGGCGTCGGTGCGCATGGCGGCATTGTCCACCGCGCTCGCTTCGCGCCGCACAAAGCGGAATAGAATTTCCTTCACGACGACGACCACCAGCAGGACCACGAGTGTGAATGGCGCGGGCGCCGGGTGCGGTTTGGTGATTTCGCTGAACGCCTTGACGGCAATCCAGCCGGCCGCCAGCAGGAGCATTCCCGAAACGATCGCCGCCGCGAGCGGCTCGGCCTTGCCATGGCCGTACGGATGGTCCTCATCCGCCGGTTCCGCCGCCACGGTGACGCCGCGCCACACGATGAGCGAGCTGAACACGTCGGCAAAGGACTCGACGGCGTCAGCCACGAGCGCGTGCGAATGGCCGATGATGCCCGTGGCCAGTTTGATGCCGGACAAGACCGCGTTGGTGGCGAGGCCAAGGAAGGTGGCGCGCAAACTGCGTTGCAGGCGTGACAAAGGCACAATCTATTTTTGATTTATGATTGATGATTGACGATTTTCAAAACCGAGGAGCGGTTATATCGCAAATCGTAAATCATAAATTAAATCGTGTGGCAGAACATCCCGTCGCGGAGCTTCGGTTCGAACCAGGTGCTTTTCGGCGGCAGGATGCCGCCGCCGTCCGCAATGGTCATCAGATCCTCAATGTTCACCGGGAACATCGAAAATGCGCAGGCGGCTTCACCACTGTTCACGAGCTTCTCCAATTCCGCCGTCCCGCGAATGCCGCCGACAAACTGGATGCGATCGTCTTTGCGCGGGTCTTTGATGCCGAAGACCGGCTCAAACACCTGTTTTTGAAGCAGCGTCACATCCAGTTTTTCCAGCGGGTCTTTGATCGCCAACAATTTCCTGCGAAAGATCAACGTATGCCATTTGCCGGCGAGGTAGAGGGCGACATCGTGGCTGCGCGTGGGAGGAGTGGCGGCATTCGAATCAATGGCAAAGATGGCTTTAAGGATTTCCAGCACCTGTCCCGGGGTCCACCGGTTCAAATCTTTCAACACGCGGTTGTAAGGCAGAATTTGCATCCGGTCATGCGGAAAGATCACGGCCAGAAACCGTCGGCTGCGGCCAGTGCCTTTGCGTTTTTGGAAAACCCGCGCCGCAGCCGCGCTGCGATGGTGTCCGTCGGCAATGTAAAGCGCGCGAACTTTCACGAACTCGCTCTCGAGGAACTGGATTTCCTTCTCGTCACGAATCGTCCACGACGAATGCCGGACGCCGTCCTTGGCCGTGAAATCCACCTCGGGATCATCGCCCGCTTTCCCGGCGATGAATTCGGAAACCGCCCGGGGAACGCGACCCGCCAGCGACGCCGGGCCGGTTTGCGCGCTTAACGCCTCAATGTGCCGTGCCCGATCGTCTTCCTTGTCCGGGCGCGTGAGTTCATGCTTTTTGATGATGCCGTGCAGGTAATCCTCGCAACTCATTGCGGCCACCAGACCGGTTTGCGAATGGTCGCCCATGATTTGCCGATACAGATAGAAGCACGGCTGCGGGTCGGGCCGCAAGGCACCCTCACGGATGAGTTTTTCAAAATTTTCCCGGCCTTTCGCATATACCTCCGGTGCGTAAGGATCCGTGCCTCCGGGCAGATCAATCTCCGGTTTGCTGACATGCAGGAAGCTCCATGGATTCCAACCGGCCAGTTCACGCGCTTCGTCCGTCGACATGACGTCGTAGGGCAGTTCGCAGATTTTCTGCGCGAGTTCAGGCCGGGGTCGCAGCGCGGCAAAGGGTTTGACGATGGCCATAGAGCGGCAGGAGGATAAATCGCATCGTGCCGGAAGGCACGCGGAAATTGCCGAAATAGTGCTTGCCACCGGAATTTTTATGACTATGCTTCGGGTTCCCGATTGAGGATTTTATGGCACGAATTTGTGAATTGACCGGCAAAGGCTCGCGCAAAGGCAGCATCATCTGGCGTAGTGGCAAGCCCAAGAAACAAGGCGGCATCGGCACGCATATCACCGCCATCACCAAGCGGCGGTTCATGCCGAATTTGCAACGCGTGAAGGCGATGTTGCCCAGCGGCGAAGTGCGTTACCTGCGGGTGGCCGCCAGCGCCATCAAGAAGGGCCTCGTTCTCAAAGCGCCAAAACGTAACTGGAAGAAGCCCGAAGCGGTTAAAGCCTGATTTTGGCGGGCAAACCGTGTTTCCTGGAGCCGCCGGAAACATGCGGGCTCGGGCCGCGAGTCAACGAAACTTCATGATTATGCGGCTCCGTTCATCACTGACACTGGTCCGCGCCGCGCTCACGGCGCTGTTGTTGGTTTCCATTTCCGCAAACTCCGGCAGCGCTCTCGCCGAACAATTCCTCGTTTATTTTGGAACCTATACCGGCGCCAAAAGTCAGGGCATTTACGTTTGCCGACTGGACACTGCGTCGGGAGAATTAGGCGCACCCGCGCTCGCCGCCAAAGTCGTGAATCCTTCGTTCGTCGCCATTGCTCCCGATCACCGGTTTCTTTTTGCCGTAAACGAATCCGACCAGTCAAACGGCTGGGCCGGCGGTGCGGTATCGGCGTTCAAAGTGGACGCCGCCACGGGTAAATTGGAATTTCTGGACCAGCAACCTTCCGGCGGCACCGGCCCGTGCCACGTCGCTGTAGATCCTACCGGCAAATTTGTGCTCGTGGCAAATTATGGCAGCGGCAGTGTGGTGGTTTTACCGGTGCAAACCAATGGGTATCTCGGGTCGCCGACGGCGGTGATTCAACACCACGGCTCCAGTGTCAACCCGCAACGGCAGGCCGGACCACACGCTCATTGCGTCGCCGCGGACGCCGCAACTCATCGCGTGTTCGCCTGCGACCTGGGACTGGACAAGGTGATGATTTACCGGCTCAACGAAACCACCGGCGCACTCACCACCAACGAAATTCCTTGGGCCGAAGTGAAACCCGGCTCCGGGCCGCGCCACATTGCATTCAGCCCCGACGAACGGCACGCCTACGTCATCAATGAAATGGGCGGCACCCTGACCGCGTTCGATTACGACCGGGACCACGGCGCGTTGAAGGAAATTCAGACCGTTTCCACATTGCCGGCAGATTTTCACGGGAAGAATACCGCCGCCGAAGTGGCCCTCCTGCCTTCCGGCAAATTTATCTATGGCTCGAACCGCGGCGATGACAGCATCGCCGTATTTGCCGTGGATAACTCAAGTGGCTGCCTCAGCTTCGTCGAACGCCAATCTTCCCGCGGCAAAGTCCCGCGCGGTTTCGCCATCGATCCCACCGGCCAATACCTGGTTGCCGCTAACCAGAATTCGGACAGTGCGGTGGTCTTCCGCATCAACGCCCGGACCGGCCAATTGACCTGGACCGGGCAAACCGTTGAAGTCGGAAAACCCGTGTGCGTCGTTTTTGTGCCGCTGGAAAAGCCAACGCCCTGATGGTGTGCGGCGCCATCCCCTTTCGTCATTTTCCCGCCAGGCCTGCCTCCCGTTTGATTTTATCCACGTCGGCCTTTTCAACAAATTTAACCAGATCGCCCCAGACCGGGCTGAACCCGAACCCGCCGTCCTTCATTTCCGCAATGGCCGCCCGTTTGGTCCAGCCGCAGACCACGACGCGATACATTGCGCACATCATGCCGGTGCGGTCAGCGCCGCGTTCGCAATGCACAAACGCCGGCAGGTCGTTCGTGTCGGTGACGACCTTCAGGAATCGCACCACCTCTTCCTCGTCGCCATGCCAGGGTTCCGTTTCGAACCGCACGCTCTTTAAACCCGTGCCGGCCACCTTGTCCTTGTCCGAGTGCCACGCGCGCAGGTTGACAACGGTCTTGATGCCGAACGCCTTTAAATGCGTCATGCCTTCAGTCGTCGGTTGTGCGCCACGATAAAGATTCGTTGTGACCTGAAAACAGTTTTTGACCCCCGCGACCTTGATTGGTTGCGCCCAGTCAGCCGGGCGGTTCGTGGATTCTTGAGCGTCGGCAGCAACCCCGGCCGCAATCAATAATGATGCGGTGATTCCCGCAAAGATTGCCCGGAAGGATTTCATGCTTTTTCCATCTTCAATTTTCCATCCTCCACTCTCGTTTCATTTCCCCTTGAACCGGTGCATCTGGGCGCGTTTCAGTTCACGTTCGGATTCGCGCCGTTTCAATTCCGCGCGTTTGTCGAACTGCTGTTTGCCCTTGCCGACGGCCAGTGCGACTTTCACCTTGCCGTTCTTCCAGTAAAATGCCAGCGGCACCAGCGCGTGACCTTTCACCTCCGCCAAACCAAAGAGTTTCCGGATCTCCGATTTGTGCAGCAGCAATTTACGCGGGGCTTTGGGCTGATGGTTCTGGAGATTGCCGTGTGAATATTCGTCAATGTGCGCGTTGTAAAGCCAGACCTCGCCTTTCTCCACGCCCGCGTAAGCGTCATTGATCTGTCCCTTGCCCGCGCGCAACGATTTGACCTCCGTGCCGTGCAACACGATGCCCGCCTCGAACGTTTCGAGGATGTGATAATCGCGCCGCGCCTTGTGGTTGGTCACGATGTCGGCCATGCAACCAATGTAGAATGAAGAAGGAAGAATGCAGAAACAAAAAAAGTGTCGAAAAAGGTGACTGACCCAGAGCAAGGCAACCTACCAGCGGGACAGAATGGAAGATTTCTTCATTCTGCCTTCTCCCTTCTGCATTTTGCAGTCACCGTTTCCGGCGTTTCTTGGGCTGCGGTCGCACCAGCTCGACCGGTTCGGGTAATTCCCAGCCGATTTTGTCTTCGAGAATTTCGCGTAACGCGATGTCCGCCGCGCCGAGGTTCGTCACGTCATCTACCAGCGGCCGGCTCAAGCCGCCGCCGCCGGAATTGAGTTGTCGTACCCGGCGGGAAATGAGGTTGACGAGGACGTTTGGATTGCCAACTTTTTCAGCGGCCTTTTTGCACAGTTCAGCGTTCACAATTCGTTTAGACAAACAGAGTTGGAAATAGTAATCGCCACCGCACCTTCATGCAATAATAAATTTCACCGAATTGCAAGCGCGATTTCACCGCGATTTTACAGGCTGAAACGCCCGGCGGCTTTCGGCGGAAAGCCGCACCATTGAAATGGTAGGGTCGCCTCGCCGAGGTGACCGTAAGAAAATACCGGACGGCTGCGGCGAGCCGTCCCTACAAAAGCAAATCGAAATCTTGTCAAAACCTGTTGCTTGCGCCAGCACGTTTTTTTTCCTAAAACAAACCAGCATGTCCGCAACGACCCGATTTGATTTGGTGCAATTTCTGGCCACGCGCACCGAAGCCGTCAATCGCGCGCTCGACCGGTTTTTGCCGTCCGAAAAGACGAAGCCGGCGACCATTCACAAAGCGGTGCGTTACTCGCTCTTCGCCGGCGGCAAACGGATGCGCCCGGCATTGTGCCTGGCTGCCGCCGAGGCATGTGGCGGCAGTGACGCTGCCGCCCTGCCGCTCGCCTGCGCCGTCGAATGCATCCACACCTACTCGCTCATCCACGACGATTTGCCGGCGATGGACAACGACGATTTCCGCCGTGGCAAACCGACCAATCACAAGGTGTTTGGCGACGGCATCGCTGTGCTCGCCGGCGACGCGTTGCTGACGCAGGCGTTCGAAATCGCCGCGCAGGCCAAAGGCTGGCCGCGCTATCCGCACCGGACCATCATACTTGAAATCGCCAAAGCCTCCGGCTCGCTGCAACTCGTCGCCGGGCAGGTGGCGGATCTGGAAGGTGAAGGCAAAAAGATTTCCGCCGATGAACTTCGTTACATCCACGAGCGCAAGACTTCCGCTCTGCTCTGCTGTTCCGTCCGACTGGGCGGCATGAGCGCCAACTGCACGCCCGCGCAACTCAAGGCGCTGACGGATTTCGGCTATCACGTCGGACTCGCGTTCCAGGTGATTGACGACATTCTGGACGTAACGCAGACCAGCGAGCAACTTGGCAAAACAGCGGGGAAGGACACGAAATCGCAAAAAGCGACCTACCCGGCGATTGTGGGTCTTGAAAAATCACGGCAGATTGCCGGGCAACTGACGGACAAGGCGTTCGCGGCCTTGAAACCGTTCAAAGGCCGCGCCGTCGCCCTCGAAGCCCTGGCGGAATTTCTCCTGAAGCGGGATAGGTAGGGTAGCGCGACCGTCCCGGTCACTCCTGACGGCGTCTCGCCGACAGGTTCTCGATTCAAAAATGTGTTTGGCGAGACGCCAAACACGGCGGTCTGCCGACCGACGCTACGACGCAGGCGTGATGCCTCTCGTCTCGAAGCGCCGTAGGCGCGACATCTGTGTAGAATAAAAACCAAACCAATTTCCAGCCCCGTCGGGGCGGCATATTCTGAAGATTTCGCTCCAGACGGAGCTTGGGGGATCTTTCTCGTTGGTTTGCTACAAAGATGCCGCGCCCACGGCGCTGAGATTATTTTGCCCGATCGCCAGTCCGTAAATACGGTTTCGATTTTTCCCCAAGTGGGGACGCTAAAACACCTTTCATTATCCGGCGGGCGGTGCGTCATTTCACGCAAGTTGTTGAAAACCAATCGGATTTAAATGAAAGATTTTTGAAAGAATCGGCTTCGTGCCTACGAGTTATAGAGGAAAAGCTCGAAATATCTATGAAAGAACATGACCTCACGATGACTGCGGAGCATCATCTCATTCGCCTTATGAAAACAATGCCATCATCAAAAAATTCGCGCGCGGCGTTCACCCTGATTGAGTTGTGCGTCGTGGTAACCGTTGTTGCCGTTCTGGCCCTGCTGGTATTGCCGGCGCTGGGAGCCAGCAAAACGCAAAGCGCCAGCGCCGGTTGCCTTTCCAACTTGCGGCAGCTCATGGTCGGCTGCGGAATGTATCAGGCGGAATACAACGATTATCTCATGCCCAACGCCCCTCTTGGCTTTGCCACGGGTTGGGTCAGCCCGAAAGTAGGAGAAAATTGGACTTATGGGCCTGCGAATACCAATTCGGTTTATTACACCAACTCGAACGCGTTAATGTGGCCTTACGTCAACAGTGATTTGAGCGTCTATCGGTGCCCGGGTGATGTCGTGCCATCGGCAAATGGAATCCGCATCAGGAGCTATTCCATGAATGGCGCGATGCTTGGCGGTTTGCAGGGCAATTTAACGCCTCTGATAAGCTATAATCCCGGCTGGCGCGTTTATATCAAAGGCAGCGACCTTGTTCGCCCGACTCCGGCCAACTTGTTCGTTTTCGCGGATGAATCCATGTGGACGCTCAACGATGGCTATCTGCAAATGGGCCTGAACTCGCCGGATTTTCCCGATGTCCCCGCCAACTATCATGGTGACGGCAATTGCTTCTCCTTTGCTGACGGTCACGTGGAATACCACCGGTGGCGGAGCACGCTACTCAAGGTTCCCTACGCGTATGGCGTCAGCGGCACGCACTGGCCGACCGGTGCCGGGCTCCCACCACTGGCGTCAACCGACCCGGATTGGACTTGGGTCAGGCAACATGCCTCCAGCCATCAATAGGCGAAGCGAAAAGAAATTATGCAAAACTTGCCATCTTCCAAAAATTCCGACGCGGCGTTCAACCTGACTGAACTGTGCGTGGTGTTTGCGTGCATTGTCATGCTCGCCCTGCTGGCCTTGCCGGCGCTGGCGGCGGCTAAACCGAAAGACCAGACCGCCAATTGTATTTCCAATCTGCGCAAGTGGGGCCTGGCCCAGCAGATTTACGCCACAGACAACAAGGACACCATCCCCTGTGACGGCACCATGACGCCCACTAGCACCGGCTACGGCCAATACGCCCCCGACACTGGCGCCATGACGGGACCCGCAAGCCCACAAGATCCGGCCGCGTGGTTTAATGTTCTGCCACCGCTGGCAGCCGATCAACTGTTGTCTTATTACTACGCATTACCGGGCGGCAATCCTCTGGGCAAATACCCCAATCCCGGCAACACCAGGGGCAGAATCTGGGTTTGCCCGGCAGCCCGATATGCTAGCGCCGATCCAGCAGGGGCATGGCTGGGACGCGGCGGATACGGTCTATTTTGCTACGCAATGGATATCGACCTGAAACTCTATTCGAGCATCTGCAATGGCGTGATTGGCAACGCACCCTATTGGCCGACCGGCGTCAAGGTGACCAGCATCCGCCACCCTTCCGCACAGGTTTTTATGTTCGACGCCAAATACAGCCCCACCTATGAAGGCGGCCGCAACAGCGGCACCTATCCGGCGGCCCGCTGGGATTACTTTAGCGGGCGCCACGGCAAAGGCAGCGTCATTCAGTTTCTGGACGGCCACGCCGCCTTTTTCCGAAGCACCATCACCAATAGCGCCGGCGCTGGCTGCGCCCGTCAGGAAGACATGAATAATCCCTACGTCTGGTGGAATCCCAACCGGGACAAATAGGTTCACCCAACACGCCACCAGCCACAAATAGCCAACTATTACAACGCAAACTCACCCATGATTATGAAACCCATCTATCCACTCTGGCAAATCTGGAGCGACTGCCGCTGCCGCGAGGTGTTATTGAGCCTTCTGGTTTCGACAACGCTGGCGTTCGCGGGCGGCTCCATCTCACCGATCTTCATCGTCAACACTCCCGCCGTCGCACCCTCCGACGGCAGCGGCGATTCTCTGGCGCCCATCATCACCCCCGACGGGCGCTACGTTTTATTCGCCAGCTCTGCAAATAATCTGACCCTGAACAATTCTGTCAACCCGACGCCGTCGCCGATTCCAGCGGTGCTGAACATTTATTTGCGCGACCGGCTTGCGCACACGACGACCCTGGTCAGCGTCAGTGCGGACGGAAACGGCAGTGGCAATGGTGATTCCGTTCCGGCCGGAATTTCCGCAAACGGTCGCTTTGCCCTATTCGAAAGCGCGGGCAGCAATCTGGTTCCCGGTGATACGAACGGCGTCAATGACGTTTTCATCCGCGACCTCGTGGCCAACGTGACCACGCTGGTCAGCGTCGGCACCAATGGCAGCGCCGCCAACGGAACTTCCCGGTCATCAGTCGTGACGCCCGACGGGCGTTTCGTCGCTTTCGTCAGCGCCGCCAGCAATCTGGTTTCTGGTGACTCCAACGGCATTCCCGACGTGTTTGTCCGCGACACGCAAGGCGGTGTCACCACGCTCGCGAGCGCTGGCGCAGTTCCGATGACCACGGCGAACAGTTCGGAATTGCCGCAGATCACACCGGATGGCCGGTATGTGGCTTTTTACACCACGGCCACGAATCTTGTGCCGGGCATTACGAATTCGGGTGAAGTTTACCTCGCCGACCTGCAACAAGGAACAACGACCTGGGCCAGCACAAACACGCAGGCAATTTTGCAGTCGCTCGGAACCAAAGCCGCGTTCTCGTGCGACCCGTTGATCAGCAGCAACGGCCAGTTTGCGGTTTATGAAGCCTGTCCGACAAACGGCGGCGGCGTTGTATTGCGATACAACGTCACGACAGGATTGAGCGACGTCGTGAACACCAATGTTGTCGGCGTTCTCGCCGGCCTGGAATTGAACGCGCAAAATTTCACCATGACACCGGATGGACGATACATCGCATTTCTGGCGAACGTGGATGGCGTCAAGTCTTCCGTGGCCGTCTGGGACGGCCAAAGCAACACCACGACTTACGCCAGTGTCGATGCAACGCAAACTCCGGTGACCAATTCCATTTGCGACTGGCTTTCCATCACGCCTGATGGAAGATTTCTGGCCTTCGAAAGCAACGCCACAAATTTGACGACAAATCCGCTCGCGACGGATTTTCATGTTTATGTCCGCGATTTGGTGGCAGGAACCACCGCGCTGATGGACACCGACACAAATGGTGTTGGCGCAGCGCAAAATTTGTTGCCGACACCGTGCCTGAGCGATGACGGCAGTGTCGTGGGTTTTGCATGTCTTGACAGCAGCCTGGTTGTGAACGACAACAACCGCGCCTACGACGTGTTTGCGCGAGATCGCAACGCAGCTTCTGCTGAACTCATTTCGAGCGGGCTGCCCGGCTTGCCATCGCTCACACCAAACGCTTCGTGCGTGTTCTCGAGTGCCTGCGTCAGCACCAACGGGCGCTACGTCGCCTTCTGGAGCGAAGCCGACAATCTGGCCGGAGGAGATACGAACGGCCTCCGCGATGTGTATGTCCATGACCTCTTGATCGGCACGAATTACCTGGTGAGTGTGAACACAAATGGAGTGTCCGGCAACGGCCTTTCAACGGACCCCGCCATCAGCGGCAACGGGCAATTTGTGGCTTTCACCAGCTATGCCAGCGACCTGGTTGCCAATGACACCAACAATGCTCCGGATGTTTTCCTGCGTAATTTGCTAACTGGCACGACGACGCTTGTAAGCGTGAGCACCGCCGGCAGCACGCCGGGTAGCGGCGCCTCGTATTCGCCTTCCATCAGCATTGACGGGCGTTATGTGCTTTTTTTTAGTCAAGCGGGCAACCTCGTCCCCCTGGGCAATTCAGGCGGAAATCTGTTCTGGCGGGACATGCAATCCGGAACGAATCGCGCCATCACCACTTACACTTCATCCACCACGATCAACGCCATCAACGCTGCGATGACGCCCGATGGCCAGCGTGTTGCTTACAGCGTCCAAATCAATAATGCCTCAACCGCCACCTTTTATGTCTGGGCCGCGCCATCGGGCAACAACGTTTACACCAACGTCGCTTCAACAAGCATTTACAAGACCGCGATCAGTCCCGACGGGAACCGGATTGTTTTCTACCAAACCAACCAGGTCGTGCTGGCCGACCTCAAC
>Ga0335085_10006131_pt1 | contig 19077 bp, 16 predicted proteins | sample Lox_Sample_45_FD_206712 | JGI IMG/M metagenome (GOLD analysis project Ga0335085, IMG submission 206712) | Soil microbial communities from Loxahatchee National Wildlife Refuge, Florida, United States - Lox_Sample_4.5 | ecosystem: Environmental > Terrestrial > Soil > Wetlands | place: USA...
GAATATCTACTCCTACGATCTGGCTTCAAAGCAAGTGGAGCAGATTACGCACTTCAGCGATTTCGATGTGAAGTGGCCGAGCCTGGGCGACAAATCGATCGTCTTTGAGAATGGCGGGTATCTCTACGTTTTGGACCTGGCGACTCGCCAATCCACGAAGCTGACCGTCACGCTGCCCGGCGAACGCGATCTGGCCATGAAGCACTGGACCAGCGTGGCCAATTTGATCACCGATCTGGATATCGCTCCGGATGGCAAGCGCGCGGTGATCACGGCGCGCGGCAAAATTTTTACGGTTCCCGCGAAGGAAGGCGCAACCCGCACCCTGACCAGCGAGGAGGGCAGCCGCGAGAAAGAAGTCGGCTGGTCGCCTGACGGCCGCTGGATCGCTTATGTCTCTGACCGCTCCGGCGAGGACGAGATCTACATCACGCCTCAGGACGGCATGGGCAATATCGATTTGGGCAGCGAGCCCTCCACAGATCCAAAGGACAAGGAAAAGGAGGCCCTGGCCGCCAAGGAACGCGGCAAGGATCAAGAGCAGCAGATCACGAGCGGCTTCAAAGGATTCATGTTCCAGCCCGTCTGGTCGCCCGACAGCAAGAAGCTGGCCTGGGCCGACAAGGACCTGCGCCTGTGGTACGTCGATATCGCCGACAAGAAGCCCGTGCAGGTCGATCGCGGACGCTTTGGGGAGATCACGAACTACTCCTGGTCGCCCGACAGCAAGTGGATCGCATACGACAAGCAGAATATTACGAACTTCAGCGCGGTGTATCTCTATTCGCTGGAGAACAAACAATCCACCGCTGTCACCGACGACCTGGTCAACAGCCAGGGGCCGGTCTGGGATCCAGAGGGAAAGTACCTCTACTTCGCATCGGACCGGGATTACAACGAAGTCCTCGGCAACTTCGACTTCGAATTCGCCAACCCCAAGACGACGCGAGTCTATCTGCTCACGCTGCGCGCGGATCTTCCTTCGCCGTTCCCGGCGTTGAGCGACGAAACCGAAATCAAGCGCGAACCACCGACGCCGGCACCCGCGGCCACAGCCACCGATGAGCAGAAGCCTGCGGCCACCGGCGGCAAGGCGAATGCCGAACAGGCGAAGAAAGACAACGCAAGCGCGACCGCTGGGGACGATGCGAACAAGGACTTCCGCATCGATCTCGACGGCATTAAGGACCGCATCGTGGGACTGCCCATTCCGCCGGTCAACCTGACCGCGCTCGACGCGGCCAAGGGATTCGTCTACTACTCGACAATGCCCGTCATGGGGCTCTCCGGGCCGCTTCCCGGCGAGGAACCCGCGCTGCACGCTTTCGACATGACCGAGCGCAAGGACAAAGTCGTCATCGAAGGCATTAGCCGCTGGTGGCTCTCGCGCAACGGCTCGAAGATTCTGTACGAAGCGAAAGGCGGCCCCGGATCGGGCACCTACGGGATCATCGATGCCAAACCTGACGGCGGACAGAAGATCGGCGACGGCAGGCTGAATCTCTCCGGGCTGCGGCTGGACGTCGATCCGCCTGCCGAATGGAGGCAGATCTTCAACGAGGTCTGGCGGCAGGAGCGCGATTACTTCTTCGAGGCCAGCATGAACGGCGTGGACTGGGAGGCGGTGCGGAAAAAGTACGAGCCTCTCCTTCCCGATGTCGCCAGCCGCTACGACCTCACTTACATCCTGGGCGAGATGGTCGGCGAACTCTCTAACTCTCACACCTACGTCAATGGTCCCGATGAGACTAACCTGCATCCCGTGTCCGAAGGACTGCTCGGCGCCGACTATGAGCTGGACGCAGCAACGGGATATTACCGCTTCAAGAAGATTTATCCCGGGGAAAACTGGGATGCCGAAGCCCGCTCGCCTCTCACCGAGCCGGGTATGAATGTGAAGGAAGGCGACTACCTGCTGGCGATCAACGGTCATCCTCTGAAGACCCCTCAATCTCCGGATCAACTGCTGGTCAACACCGCCAACCAGACCACCGCGATCACCATCAATTCCAAACCCACGCTCGACGGAGCGCGCACGATCGCCGTCACTCCTCTCGCCGACGAAGCGCAATTGCGCATGAACGAGATGATCGAGACCAACCGCAAGAAAGTGGACGCGGCCACCAACGGCCGCGTGGGTTATGTCTACCTTCCCGATATGGAAGACGCCGGGCTTAATGCCTTCGTGAAGCAGTACTATCCGCAGATACGGAAAGAGGGCATGATCATCGACGTTCGTTACAACGGCGGCGGATTCGTCGATCAGCTCATCTTCGAGCGGCTGCGCCGCGTGCTCTCGGGCATGGACTCATCCCGCAACTTTGAAACCAGCAGCGGCAGCACCGTGCCTCCGGTAACCTTCCACGGCTACATGGCCGCCATCACCAATCAATACGCGGCATCGGACGGCGACATCTTCAGCGAGTTTTTCAAGGTCTATAAGCTCGGCCCGCTCATCGGCGAGCGAACCTGGGGCGGCGTGCGCGGAATTCGCGGCATGATGCCGTTGATCGATGGCGGCTCCGTCTCGCGTCCCGAGTTCTCGCTCTACTCGCTCGACAGCAAGTGGATCGTGGAAAACCATGGCGTGGCGCCCGACATCGAGGTCGACGATCGGCCCGACGACGTGGTCCGCGGCAAGGATGCGCAGCTCGATCGCGCCATTGAGGAAGTCATGAAGCAGATCGAGGCCCATCCCAAGAAGCTGCCGCCGGTGCCTCCGGATCTGCCTGCGTATCCGGATAAACCGGGGTTGTAGGCCCATGCAAACGGCTTTCGGGACCCGCGGCTTCAGCCCGCGGGTCAACCCGGAAGGCCGTGTAAAGGTGGGACGCCGGGTAAAGATGTCCCAGTTCGCGGGTTATGTGGCTGCCACGAGCGGCGGCCGTCGCGGGTTGTTGAGGGGTTCGCAGCCAGCGGAGTTGGCGGTTCGCAGGGAGCGGAGTTGGCGGGTCGCTGGGAGATCCCCCGCAAAACCTAGCTTGTGGAGTTTGGGGCGAGCAGGACGATCTTGCCGATGCCGCCTTTTTCGCCGAGGCGATGTGCTTCGGCCGCGTCGCGCAACGGCAGGCGGCGGCCGATGGGCAAAACGAATTTGCCGTCGCGCACGTCGTCAGCAAACTCGCGCACCTTGGATGGATCGGGCCGGGCTCCGACGCGGGTCATCTTCACTGTTGGATTTTTGGCGGCAGCACCTTCAGGCAATCCGGTGGTGTAGCCGACGGAGCCTCCCGGCTTAACTTTCGCGATGAGCTTGGCGGCGACGTCGCCGCCAACGGTGTCAGAGATCGCGTCGAACATGGGGGAGTTCGCAATCGCCCGATCGTCGTCAATGGCGAGCACGCCAGAGACGCCGAGGGCGCGGGCTTCGTCAAGCTCCCGGCCGCGAACGCCGGCAATCACCTGCGCGCCGATCTTCTTCGCGGTGTGGACGGCCGCGCGACCGACACTGCCGAGCGCTCCCGTGACGAGAACGACCTGGCCTTTTTGCACGTTGGTGGCGAGGCGGACAAGCTGGTCGCCGGTAAGCGAGATCAATGGGATCGCGGCGGCGTCGGCGAGGTCAACGCCATCGGGCAGGTGGGTCACGTCTGAATCGTCGACGGCAACCAACTCGGCATAGGTTTTGTTGGTGAGCGCGAGAACGCGGTCGCCGGGTTTGAAGTGCTTTACGTTTGCGCCGACCTGGCGCACGATGCCGCTGATGTCGCGGCCAAGAATGGCCGGAAACGGCAAAGGAACAGTCTTCTGAAGCATCCCCGAGCGGAGCTTCCAGTCGATGGGGTTGACGCTGGCAGCGGTGGCCGCGATGAGCACGGTGTTGCCGCCGGTTAGCGGGTCGGGGACTTCTTCTTCAAACTTGAGATTCTCAGGGCCGCCGTATTCGTTGAGGACTACAGCTTTCATTGGGTGTCTCCCGGAGTTGAATGCAAATCCGTTTCTTGATGAGATGCGGGGAACGGGGGAGGCGGCTCCAGGATCGCAATCTGAAAATGGATTCTGGTTTCTTTCGCCCGCTGAAGCGGGCTGGCTGAATCTTTGCGTTGCGATCCCCAGGCTCGCGCCTGGGGCTATCATCTTTCGCCCCGCTGAAGCGGGGCTAATTCGTCGCGGCGAACGCCTACGGCGCGAGCGCGGGAGGGAAATTGGGGCTCCGAAGTTCGATGCGGCTCGTGAGGATTAGGGTTTGGACGCTGAGAACGCCGGTCCTCAAGTGCGAGGGACCGGGGGCACCCGCCGGGTGCATCCCGCCTTATGCAGCGGGAACCATTCGTCCGGGTGCGGTGTCTATAGCAATGGAATTCGCAGTTCAGATTGTCTCGAATTCTGCGAAGGCTCTTCGGGACCCCAGGAGCGAGGAGAGTGCGCTATGACGGTTGAGAATGGTCAGGGATCAGGCCGGCTGCTGGGTGACGTCAACGTGACTCCGATGATCGACATTCTGCTGGTGCTCTTGATCATCTTCATGGTTATTTCTCCGGTTGTACCTCGCGGCCTGAGTGCAAGGCTGCCTCAGCGGTCTTCGAATCTGAATCCGGCGCCCGAAGCTCCGATTGTTGTCGAGATTGGGAAGGCTCGTAATGGACTGCCGAGCTACAGAATCAATCGGCAGGAAGTGAGCGCAGAACAACTGAAGAGCCGCTTGAGCGCGATTTTCTCGATTCGAGCGGACAAGGTGATGTTCGTCAAGGGCGATGACGATCTTGATTTCTCAACGATTGCGAGCGTGATGGACATGGGGAAGGCTGCGGGAGCGGATCGAATTGGGCTGATCACGCGGAAGGACCCGTTGTAGGGTGGATATCCCCGGTCCCCAAGTGCGAGGGACCGGGGGCACCCGCAGGAATTTGATTGATCACCGCTATCCCACCCTAAACTCTCCGCTACGCGTCGAGAGTTTAGGATGGGGCACCCGCCTTTGGATCATTCTGATATTCAACCATAGGCGTGGAGGCTTTGTGCCATCCCACCCAAGCAGAGCTTGGATGGGGCACCCCAATTCGTGCTGGGAGAAGGTCGGGTTAGGCAGCCCTGAGATCGGCGGCCCGCACCCGGAAGCGCTTCATCGAGATGGACAGTATCCGCTCGATCTTGCGCAGGTCGCCGCGCTCGGCGGGAATGGCAAATGTGGAGGCCACGCCTCGCGCCGAAGCTCGACCGGTGCGCCCTACGCGGTGCACGAAATCTTCGGCCTGCTTGGGCATGTCGAAGTTGATGACGTGCGCAACGTTGGCAACGTCAATGCCGCGCGCCGCGACATCGGTGGCGACCAGCACGCGGTGGCGGCCTTCAGAAAAGCTCTTGAGTGCCTGGTTCCGCTGGGCCTGCGAACGGTCGCCGTGAATCTGCGTGGCCGACCAGCCTGAACGGCTGAGACGGCGCGCAACGCGGTCGGCGCCATGCTTGGTGCGCACAAAGACGAGGAAGCTGCCCTGCTCGGCGTCGAGCAAGTGCTCGAGGAGCTCCTGCTTCTTGTCGTGATCCACTTCAAAGGTGCGGAGCTCGACGTTTGCGGCGGGCTTGAGCACGGAGCCAATCTCGATGCGGACCGGGTTGCGGAGATAGTTGCGCGCCGCATCCATGACCGCGCCTTCGAGCGTGGCGGAGTAGCAAAGCGTTTGCCGCGCCTGGGGCAGCGTGCCCGCAATGCGGGCAATCGCCGGGCGAAAGCCCATGTCGAGCATGCGGTCGACTTCGTCGAGCACCAGGATCTTGACCTGGTCGAGGCGCACCAGCTTGCGCTTGAGAAAGTCTTCCAAACGGCCCGGAGTGGCGACGATGAGGCGAGCACCGCGTCGGATGGCGTCAAGTTGCGCGTGCTCAGACAAGCCGCCGACGACTACCGCCGCCGTGGGTCCATTGCTTGAGCGCAGCGCGCGAAACGCGGCTTCAACCTGCATGGCCAGTTCGCGCGTTGGCAGCAGAATGAGCGCGTGCGCGCCGCGGCCTTGATTCTTCTCAAGCATCTCCATGATCGGAATGAGAAAGCTGAGGGTTTTGCCGGTTCCCGTCTGCGCGGTGGCGAGTACGTCGCGGCCTTCGAGGGCCGGCGGAATGGCTGCCGCCTGCACAGGCGTGGGAATTTGAAAGTTGTTAGCGTTGAGCCGCGACTTGAGCGCGGCCGAAAGTGAAAACTGTGAGAATTGAGTCGTCAAAATATGTCTTTTCCTTGGGTCCCGGAGCCCTTTTTTCCCGAGGGCCTGCAAACGGAACCTGACTAGAGGCACGCGCGGAAACCCGCACACACCTGCACTGAATGATGCGTAAGAGAGAACCAATTTCGTCCCTGGGACTGGCAGACGTGCACATTCGGTGCTTGCCCGCCCGGAGCTTACCCACGCTGTTGTTTTACGCCTGGCGGCTCGCTGCCGACCGGCTACCCCGATCGCCGTGAAGGCGACCGGCGGGTACACGCTGTAGGGGCTTGGGGGAAAATCTTGCCAGGTTGACCGGCCATGTTCCGGGCCAGGTCGTCACTCGCTTCCAAATCACTGAGCGTAGAACCAGTATACAGGAGATGGTGGAAATGGGCGCTGCGGGCGCCTCTTTGTGTGGGCATGTTGATCTAGCGCGCAGTCCAGCCCAAGTCGATGTCGAGCGCCGCGCCAGTTATACCCGCGGCGTCGTCCGAACAGAGGTACACCACAAGCGAAGCCACCTCGCGCGGTTCCAGCATGCGGCGGATGGCGGCGGGCCCAAGCATGATCTTTTGAATCACGTCCTCCTCCGAAACAGCGTTCAGGCGAGCCTGATCCGCAACTTGCTTTTCAACCAGCGGAGTGCGAACGTACGCGGGACATATGGCATTGCAAGTGATCTTGTTCTCGCCCATTTCCAGCGCTACAACTTTCGTCAACCCCAACATCCCGTGCTTGGCCGAGATATAGGCCACTTTGAAGGGCGACGCGACTTTGCCGTGGACCGAGCTGATGTTGATAATCCGGCCCCACTTCTGCCGGATCATGTGCGGCAATGCATATTTGCAACAGAGGAAAGTCCCGGTAAGCATCACGCCAATCAGAGTGTCCCAGCGCTCTTCGGGGAAATCCACCACAGGCGCCACGAATTGCAGGCCGGCATTGTTGACCAGGATGTCGAGACGGCCAAATCTTCCCATGGTGGCCTCGACGAGATGACGCACGTCGCCGGGCTGGGAAACATTTGCCGGGACGAAGAGAGATTCTGCTCCAGCCTCTTTTAGTTTCGCGGCCGCTTTTTCTCCTCCTGAGGCGTCCAGGTCGGCAATCACGCAGTTCACACCCTCGCGTGCGAGACTCTCCACGATGGCGAGCCCAATTCCGCTCGCACCACCTGTTACGATCGCAACTTTCCCTTTCATGACATGCTCCAGCGTTGCCGTTTCTCCTGCGAATCGTGACTTACTCGCTGAATGCTCATCGATGCGGGCAGCCGGGCCAGCAGCACGGACGCCGCATCCCTTCTTTCAGCTCCGAACAGACCCTCTCGACGTGCTGCCGCCTTGTTTCATCTTTCTTGACGGAGATGATCCAGCAGATCCACTCGTTGCGCGCGAGGGGCGTTATGTCTTCCCACGCCGCCAGTGCCACCGCGTCCGAGGCGAGCGCCTTTCTGAGGTCAGCTGGAAGGTTATGTACGACTCCTCCGGGAATTCGAACGGTGGTCATAAAGTGACCTCGCGGCCTGAAGGATCAAGCAACTGATACGAGAGTACAACTTGAATTCCGGGAAGATTGCCGGCGACATGCCAGTTTTGACTTTGACAACAATGCACGCCGGGGGAACAACTGGTTGTTACTGGGTGGGCGGTGATACGACCACAATCCGAGCGGAGCTGCTGAATAGGTTCACCGTGGGGAGCCATATCAATTTGGGCGCGCAGATGCCTGAAGAACCTTTGTCGTGAAACCGCCGACTAAGCGGTCATCTTCGTAGTACATCCAGTCAGTAATTTCCCCGGCGGCAAAGGACACGCGCTGCATGAATTCAACGGTGGAGATGCTTGGTTCATTTGCCACCACACCTGTTGGGGGAGAAGACACGAGATCAAGATCGGCCAGCCAGATGTGTTCAGTCTGATCTTGATCGTTGAAGGCCACCTTCAACAGAAAGCTCTTCTGGTTCGGCTTGGGTGCAAAAAACGTCTCAAGGAATTGCTTCAAGGATTGTCGCGCCATATTGATGGCCTCGAGCATCCTCTGATCCCCGCCATCGACAGGCACAAGGTTGTTATCCGAATCGTTTTCCATTGTTTTTTGCGCCCGTTTTACCTTATGGGGCCTCGCGTTGAGAGTACATCACAGATTCTGCCCCTGTGGTTGCCCATCCGGATATCACTTGTTGGTTCATGACCGGCGGCTTCAAGGTTGGTGACGGATTCGCGCGAGAGGGAGCGCCGGCGAGAGCGGCGGGCTAGTTGACGAGGCCGGCGTTTGTCTAACCTGGTGGATGCGGATTCCAATTCCCGCAATTCCAAATTCTCTTCACGCGGTTCAGCCGAATCTGCTCTTGGTCCGTCATCCCGCCGATCGCTAGCTTTCCTCGAAACACCGTGAGATCCAGACTGCCGTGGATTTCGACCGCGTGCTTTTCCACGATCTCCTTCTTGGACGGATGTTCCGTAAGTCGCTCCACCCAGGTTCCTGAAAGGCTCAGGCGGCCATTTGAGATTTGCCCGGAGAGTGGAATTCCGTCGCCAGCCTCGCCACCCTCGTAGACGTAAAGCAATGCATCTGCGCCTGAATCGCCTCGACGTTTGATGGCAAGCTCGTAACCGAGCAGATCACCAGTCTCCGGGTGAACGAAGACATCTGAATAGACCTGCATCTCGGCGGTGCTTGCACACGGATCGGGAACGGCCCGCGTTTGAGCAGGGGCCGGGACGACCAAAATAACTCCCGCAATTACCGCCGCGTTTATGATCCGCCCCAACATTGCGGGACCAGTTTACTCCCGTACTGTCAGCAACTCGGAAGAGTTGTCAGGTAGAAAGAGCCGCCAATGCCGCCGAGGAGTTCAGCCCAAGAGAGAGCGGCGACCCTACGGGAGCGGCGGGCTACTTGACGAGGTCGGCGCGGTGGATGCGCTCGACATTCTTGTTGTAGCGGCCGAGCAGAGCGTTCCAGCGGACGATGGCGATGTCCTGCAGCATCCTGGTTCCGTCGCGCAGGTAGCTGATGCGTGTGCGCTCGTCGTGGGCCCAGCTTACGGGAACTTCGACGATGCGGTAGCCGCGCTTAAGAGCGATGAAGAGAATTTCGGGATCGAAGCCCCAGCGCTCGATGGTCTGGAGCTGAAAGACGGTTTGCGCGGCGGCGCGGGTGAAGGCTTTAAAGCCGCATTGCGTGTCAGCGTAAGGCAGGCCCATGATGGCGCGGGTGACGGCGTTGAAGCAGCGGCCGAAGAACTGGCGGTAGAGAGGCTGGCGGATGGTTTGGCGCGTGCGCTCAAGCCAGCGAGAGCCAATCGCAATGTCGGCCCCGTTGGCGATGGCGGCGAGGAGGCCATCGGCTTCCTCGATGGGCGCGGAGAGATCGGCGTCAGTGAACATGACGATTTCTCCGAAGGAGTGGAGAAGGCCGTTGCGCACGCTGTAGCCCTTGCCATGATTGCCGGGATTCTGGAGCATGCGGACTTCAGGGTTTTTGGCGATGAAGGCGTTTACGATGGCTGCGGTCTGGTCGCGCGAGCCATCGTCGACCACGACGATTTCAGCGTTCCACCCGCGCTGATGGATGCAGGCGAGGACGGCGTCGAGTGCGCCGCCGATGCGCGCGGCCTCGTTATACGCGGGGATGACGATGCTGTATTGCGGGTAGCTCATCTGCCTATTGGATGCACCTCGATCAATTTATCCTACGCGGGCGGAAGAGCGAGAAAATGGCGAGGCGCCAATTTCAAGGGCTGACCCCCAGGGACTAAACAGGACGCGGAGACTGGCGTGTGCGGGCGAGGACCCTTCGACTCCGCTCAGGGCAGGCTCTCGGACGACAGCCGGCGAGCCACCCCAAGGACGAGGACTGGGCGTCGGGGACGCCGCCGGGGAGGCCGGCGCTACCTTGGAGTGGGCGAGGGCGGAGAGGGTCTGATTTGGCCAAACTGCTGATGCACAAAGGATAATTCTGAGAAAGGGGCTTGCATTTTCGTGCTTTCCTCGGCACAATCCGTTTATGCTGGATGCGGAGGTTTGTGGGAGATGACAAAGGCGGACTTGGTGGAGAAGGTGACCGGCCTCGGCGATTTGACCCGGCGCGACGGCGAAGTGATTGTTGAAACCATCTTCGGATCCGTGATTGGCGCCCTGCAGAGCGGAGACAAGATCGAGATTCGCGGCTTCGGCTCGTTTCGCATTCGCCAGCGCAAACCGCGCATTGGGCGCAACCCCAAGACCGGCGCGAGAGTCGATGTTCCCGCCAAGAAAGTTCCCTACTTCAAGCCTTCAAAAGAATTGCGCGACCTGGTGAACCCGGGCGAAGCGGCGAAGGTGTAGCCAGCGCGCGATTTCGATTCCCTTAGGAGCAAAATCCCAAATCTCGATCGAATGATTCAGAGGAGCGCTTCGGGCGCGCGCTCAGGATCATTCTGTGTCGTATTCGGTCGGCCCTCCGGGGCGGAGGCGATTGCGGGCTAGTGTCCCCAGGGTTCACGTCCGCTGCTGCGGACTTCACCCTGGGCTATTCTCGACCGCTCCGGTGGAGCGGAAGGGTCGAGGCGCTGCGGTGATTCAGGGGCCTGAAGGTCCCTGCTCCCTCGTTAGCGGCGCATGCCGATGACGGCCATCATGCGGCCGGTGTAGCCGTGCGAGGCGCGATGGGAGAAGAAGAGATCGGTATGGCACTGAGTGCAGCCGCCAATGATCTGGATGGACTCGGGCTTAAGGCCGGCCGAGAGAAGCTGGCGGCGGTTGGCTTCAACAAGATCGACGTGAAGGCTGGGACCGATGGGCGAGTGGCCGGGGGCGCGCTGGGTGAGAAAGAGCATGGGATATTTCTTGCGGACGGGATCGGAATCGAAGACTTCCTTGAACAATTCGCGCGCGTACGTGAATTGCGATTCGAATTCGGAGAGGACCTCTTCTCCGACGGCGTAACAACAGAGGCCGATGCCAGGACCGATGGCGGCGATCAAGTCTTCAGGTTGTGAACCGTAGGCCAGCCGCATGGTGCCGACGCCGGACTCGACAATGCGCTTGACTGTGCCGCGCCATCCGGCGTGGAAGGCGGCCACGACGCGGCGCTTGCGGTCGGCAACGAGGACGGGGATGCAGTCGGCGGTCTGGACGGCAAGGAGAAGGCCGGACTCATCGGTGATTTGTCCATCGGCCTTGCACGGGCGGGAACGGGCGGCATCGGCGCGGGCGGTGCGCACGATGCGATTGGAGTGGAATTGGCGGAGAACGATCAGCGGGGTTTGGGGATCGGACGTGACGGCTTCGGCGAGCAGGCGACGGTTTGAAAGAACGTTCTCGCGCGTGTCGACTTCCGTGAAGCCGAGGTTCAGCTCGCCCGCCACGGCGGGCAGGCCCGGTGCGTCTTCGGCGCAGTAGGCGCGGCTGAGGCCGCCCTTTCGGGTTGAGAAACCTGCAAAGAGCCAGGGGAGGTCCCAACCAGGGACCGGAAGCCATTCGACGCCGTTGGCGGCGCGACGAGGGATGGGTGCGGGGTGCGTGAGTTCGTCGGGATCGGCACGATCGAAGTGCGGGTGGAGTCGCGGGTTGCGGGAGGGCGGCGCTTTCTGGCCGCGCAGGTTACGCGCAAGGCCGAATTTGGACAGAAGGTCGTCATGGGCTTTGACGGTGGATGAAGATTTCTTTTTCTTGCTGGATTGAGAGGGCATCGCCTGTGTCGATTTTAGTGGCAAACGCGAAGTGCGGGCGAGGACGCCCGCACGACAGCCGGCCAGAGGCCAGCGCTACTGTCTTAAGAGGTACATGTGGGATGCGGGCGAGGACCCTTCGACTGCGCTCAGGGCAGGCTTTCGCACGACAGCCGGCCAGAGGCCAGCGTTACTTTCTAAAAGTGCAGAATGCTCGGAGGGAGCATGTGGGCCTACCTTCCGGTAGGCCCGCTCGAGAGGCAGTTTAGGGAGGGTAACCAGGGGGGATTTTGGGAAGAGGTTCCGAAGAACCCTCAAGAGAGAGTTGTTGCCTTTCTTTGGCGGGAATTTTGGGGAAGCCTCTGCTAATTACTTGTTAGGATGCCTACTCTCAGAAAAGGTTGCAAGGCGATTTGGAAGAAGATGTGGACGCTACCTGTGGAAAAGGGCCCTGGTTGTCCGCTTTGGCACAGAATTTGGCCCAAAAGGGGAAACTTCTTGAAAACACAGGGGCAAATTGGGCACTCTTGGAGGAGTGAAGCGTCCATTCAGCCTCGTGATTGGGATTCTGCTGATCGGGGTGGTGGCGTACCTGGTGTGGGAGTACCGAGCTGATTTCGGTCTGGGCGGGCGCGGAGGCGGGACGAATCCGGGGTCGGGTTCGGTAGCGTGGCAGACGGTTGACCGGAGCGCGGACGGGTTCACGGTGCAGATGCCTGCGGCGCCGAGCGAGACCCAGATTCCGGCGTACAGCGAAAACGGAGTGGTGGAGCAGGTGCCTATGATCGAGGCGACGATCGATGCCGGGAACGGGGGGACTGACTCGACCTACGCCGTGGCGTGGGCGGATAATCCGCCGGTGGAGCAGGCGGCCGGCGAGGACGCGGAAAAGACGCTGGATATGGCGCGGGATGGGGCACTGGGGCGGACGCAAACAAGCCTGGTGAGCGAGTCGCATCGCGAGATCGACGGACATCGGAGCCGCGAGTTTGTGGCGCGCAACGCGGAGGGCGGGATCCTGAACGGACGGCTGATTCTGGCGGGCACGCACCTGTACATGCTGATGGCCACGTTTCCGGGGACCGAGGAGTGGCGCGAAGAGGATGTGCATCGGTTCTTCGAGTCGTTCAGGCTGACGGGGGCGACGCAGCAATAACTTCAAAAGGCATTGATAGCCGTGGTAAATTGCAGAACTTTCCCTGAACTCTCTGTGACTGCTCCCATGGTGTAGGCATCGGTTGAAGAGTCGTCGGGCGCTTCGGGCTCCCAATAGATGACCCCCAGCCCCATACTGTTGGGCACGGCGTTCATCGCCTGGATCGCACCTTGCACATCTGTATAGGCATCGGTGGGATCACTATACAGGTAGCCGATTTCGCAGATCATCACCGGCTTGTTATAGCGGGCGACGAGCGTCTTCAGGTTGGCGCCAACGGTGGCGATGTTTGACGGGCCGTCGTAATACGAGCCGCCCATGACGTCGAAGTTTCCGCCGGCAGCCGTTAGCGCGTCAAAGAACCACTCAAAGGTGGTGAGATCGCTGATGGTTGCAAGATGAACGACGACCTGCGTAGAACTGCTCACCGCCTTCACCGCGCTAAAGCCGCTGTTGATCAGGCCGGCAAGCTGGGTGAAGTTGGTGCTGTTGGAGCCAGTAGGCCAAAGCATTCCGCCGTTGATTTCATTTCCGACCTGAACGTATTGCGGATAGATTCCGTCTGCCGCCAGCGCCTGCATGAAGCCGAAAGTGTAGTTGTAGACGCTGGTTTGCAACTGGGCATAAGTTTCGGTGGACCACGCGGCAGGAGTGGTTTGATGCCCGGGATCGGCCCATGTATCGCTGTAATGGAAGTCGATCATAATCTTGAAGCCCATCGAATTGGCGAGCACGGCCAGTGCGATGCTGCCTGCCTGATCGTTGTCGCCCACGCCCAGGACGCCCGGGGCGATGGTGGGATTCACAAATGTGCGAATGCGGATGGTGTTCACACCGGCATTTTTTAGAATCAGCAACGCGCTTCCGGTTGCGCCGGCGGGATCGGTCCAGGTGTACCCCATGCTTTGCAGTTGGGTCAGCCATCCGACATCGGCTCCAACAACGGTGGCCGTTGCCGGGGGCGAGGCCACTGTATAAACGGCGGATGCGACCGAGGAGTTTGCGTAGCCCGCGGCCACGGCGATCGCCTGGATGGTCTCAGTAGCCGGAGTCGCCGGAATGGTGATCGCGCCGGAGTAAACATTTGAGGCAGTGGTGGGCGTCGTTCCGTTGATGGTGTAGTAGATTGTTGCACCCGCGACAGCGTCGGAGATGGTGACCTTTTGTGCCGTCGAGTAGACTCCGCCGGCGGGCGAGAAGGTGGGCGCCGTTGCCTGGAGCGGAGCGACGTTGTTGGATGAACCCGCATGCCCGCAACCACTGACAAGGACAGCCACGATTGCCAGGATGAAAGCGAAGAGGGAGCGGAGCTTGCGCGCGAGAGGCATGGCGGGATCTCTACCTGCGTCTTAATCCTATGCGGACCCATGCGCGCTTCCATCCGACGAAAGTCGGAGGTGGTACTGATTTCCATGGAGATGCACTGCCCGATGATTTTCGAGGTGCTGAGCCGGCAGAGCCCACAGGCAAGAGCCAGGGTTTTGGGCAGCGGGCGAATTCCGGATCTGCACGAGGGGAACAGGGCTAGTTCTCTTGCTTGGCGCTTCCAACAAGAAGTTCGAATTCCGGGTCGCCGTGAAGACTGGCAAGATCAGGATCGCGAGACATCCACGCAAGGTTGTGATAGCCGTGTTCAAGGGCCTTTTTCAGCGTCGCCAGCGCCTCCTGTTTCTGCGAAAGGAGGCCGTAGACACAGGCGGCATTAAACAGGATGTTCGAGTCATCGGGGCGCAAGACAATGGCTCGCTTTAATTCCACAGTCGCTCGGTCCACTTCTCCAAACCCAGCGCAATTCGAGGCAAGCAGGACCCGCGCGCGGACGTCTTCAGGGACCATTTCCAATTGTTGTTCAAGAACGCGCGTGTGGCGTTGGCGGATTTCGCGGGCGGCTTCGGTCTGCCCAAGGTTTTCCAAGGCATTCGCAATTGGAATGTAAAGGTTGTAATCGTCGCCGTTTGCCGCGAATGCGCGCTCGGCGAGAGCGCCAGCTTCCTGGAAGCGGCCTGAAGCAAAATAGGATCGCGCCAAAACGTTATAAGCGCCCGGACAATCCGCTTTGCGCGCAATGGCCATTCGAGCGTACTCGATTGCTTCCCCAAACTTCTTTTGCGCGTAAAAGAGCAAGCCTCGAGCAACCAGCACCTCTGCGAGATTAGGGTCCAACTTCAAAGCACGCTCGCATGCGGCCAGTCCTTTGTCGATCCAACGGGGCTCAGGGTCATGCCATCCATGAATCATTGCGCAGGCGTGTGCGATGCCCGCATGAGCCGAGGCAAAATCCGGGTCGAGCAGGATGGCAAGATCAAACATCTGCAGGGCGAATTCCAAATCAGGACGGGTCTCGCGACGAGCGTAGCTGCGGCCTCGCAGGTAGGCGTCGTACGCTTGCGTATTCTCGGTCGGCTTGCGAGCGATGGCCTTTTCTTCCTGGGGCGAGAGAGTGATGCGAAGGGCTTGAGTAATGCTGCGGGCGATCTCGTCCTGCACTTCGAAAACATCCTTTAATTCCCGGTCGAATCGTTCGGCCCACGCAGAGTGGCCGCTGTGCGTCTCAACAAGTTGCGCGGTGATGCGAAGCCGGCTGCCGGCGCGGCGCAGGCTGCCGCCCAGCACATAAGTGGCGCTTAGCTCGCGCCCCACCTGGGGACCGGTGACAGCCTTGTCGCGGTACACAAGCACGGCGGCGCGCGGGAAAACGCGCAGTTCCTCGATCTTGGAGAGCTCGGTGATGACGTCCTCGGTCATACCGTCGCGTAAATATTCATCTTCCTTGTCGCCGCTCAGGTTCTCAAAGTAGAGGACCGCGACTGATTTCTCCGCAACCGGGGCTGTTTTGGAGGCGGCCGCACCTCCCTTCGTTGCCCCTAAGCTGTCTGCCGAATCACGGTCGCGCTTGAGGCGTTTCAGGTCGGCTTTCATCTCCGTTGCTGTCTGATAGCGGAGATCGCGGTCCTTCTCGAGCGCTTTGCTGATGATTTCTTCAAGCTTGGGTGGCAGGGCAGGATTAAGGCGGGTGGGAGGAGTCGGGACCCGATCAAGAATTGCCTGGAAGATCACACCGGCGGATTCGCCTCGAAACGGAAGCGTGCCCGTCGCCATTTCATACAGCACGACGCCAAAACTGAACAAATCGCTGCGTCCGTCGAGCTCTTTGGCGCGCACCTGCTCTGGAGACATGTAGGCAACCGTGCCGAGCGTAGAACCGGGACTGGTGAGATGATCCTCGTCCACCGACGCCGTTTGCGTGTCGGCACTAGAAGCGTTGCTCTGAGAACCGGCGGCAACCATGACCTTCGCTAAACCGAAGTCCAGAATCTTGGCGTGGCCACGCTTGGTGACAAAGATGTTGGCAGGCTTGATATCGCGATGGACGATGTTTTCCGAATGCGCTGCGTCAAGTGCGTCCGCAATCTCGATGGCCAGCGACAGAATCAGGTCCGTCTCCATCGGTCTCCCACCGATACAGTGCTTCAGCGTGGTCCCATCCAGAAACTCCATGGCGATGAAGGCTTCGCCGTGCTGGTCGTCAATTTCGTGGATGGTGCAGATGGTGGGGTGATTCAGTGCTGAGGCAGCCTTGGCTTCGCGTTGAAAACGGCTGAGAGCCTGCGGGTCTTTGGATACGTCGTCGGGCAGGAACTTGAGAGCGACAAAGCGGCTGAGTTTGACATCCTCTGCTTTATAAACCACACCCATCCCGCCGCCGCCCAGTTTCTCGACGATACGGTAATGCGAGATTGATTGGCCGATCATCGGAGCAAAATCCTCTGTTCGTGCTGCCGGGGAGTCGAAGGAGAGTGCAGAGTCAATCGTATCGCAAGACGGACGTTGGCAAGCTCAGCCGGAAGGATTGGCGAAGCAGTTTTGACGCCTCGGGCCTCCCGTGTCGGAGACCACCGACCTGATGCAAGATCACGGTTTGGGGCGGGCGACCTTTTCGACAAAACCGGTGATGAGGTCGACGGGAAGGAAGCGCACGAGAAACGAGCGCAGCTTGCCGATGAGGTTGGTGCTGACGGTGTGCTGGCCGCGGGCGAGTGCTGCGATGCCGATGCGCGCAACGTCTGCGGCCGATTGCTGATTGCGGTTCATGAACTGGTTGGCATGGGCAACCTGGATGAACTCGCTCTCCGTGGTTCCGGGACAGAGGGCCGTGACCTTCACGCCGAAGCGGGCGACTTCAGCCCCGACAGCGAGCGCGAAGAAGCGGTCGAAAACTTTGGTGGCTGCGTAAGTGGAGAGATACGTGACGGGTTGGAAGCTGGCCGCGGACGCGACGACGAGCATCCAGCCGCGGCGGCGCTCGACCATGCGCGGCAGGAAGAGGCGCGAGAGACGAACGACGGCTTCGCAGTTGACGCGGACCATGCTGAATTCCTGATCGGCATTGCTGGTGACGAAAGCGCCGAACTGGCCGAGGCCGGCGTTGTTGACCAGAATGTCAACGACGAAGCCTGCGCCTTCGGTGGCGTCGAAGATTTGTTGCGGCGCGGAAGGATCGTTGAGATCGGCGACGACGATGCGGGCTTCGGTGCCCTTGGCGGTGAGTTCGGCGGCGAGGGCATCAAGGCGATCGCGGCGGCGCGCGGTGAGGATAAGTTTTGCGCCGTGCGCGGCGAGCTCACGCGCGAGGGCCACACCGATTCCGGAGCTCGCGCCGGTGATGAGCGCCCAACGATTTTGGAATTCAGAGGTTTTTGCCATCAATCAACCATGATAGACGGCGACGAGATGGAGAGCATAAGCTCGTGCGTTCCCACCCAAAACTTCGCGGCCGCGAGGTTTTGGATGGGGCAACCCAGGTTTGTGCGACGCGGAGATCGCGAAGAACAAAAGCAGATCCTTCGCTTACCACCCCCGAACTTGAGAAGACGTTCGGGGCCCCGTTCGCTCAGGATGACACATCGCGGGAGAGCGAAGCCTGCCGGCAAAATCTCGCTGCCGCTATTGCGCCGGAGGGGCGGGCGCGGGGGATTGCCCTTTGGAAAAGCTACGAATGTAGATGATGAGGTTCCAGACCTCGGTGTCGGAGGCACGGCCATCCGTTTCCGGAGGCATCTTGTCTTTGCCGGCGCGAATGGCGTTGAACAGCTCCCAATCTTGCTTGTTAGCGAGGGTCGCGGGGTTGGTCCAATCGTCGAGGGAAAGGCCCATGCTGGTGGCGAGATCGGTTTTGCCGTTGCCATTGTCGCCATGGCACATGGCGCAGTCGATCTGATAAATGCCTTTGGCTTTAGCTTGCGACTCGGGGGTGGGCTTGACGGGATTTTTGACGGCCGCGGCCGGCTCGGTGGCAACCGCTGGCGGCGGCGTCAGGGCGGGTCCGGTTTGCTGCGGACTGCGACCCTGCAACGGTAAGCAGGCGATGGCCAGCAAGGCCACGGCGAAAAAAAGCAGAACTGACTTCAACATGGAAGCCTCCTCGGAAGATGTCAACGATCGGGCATCTTTTTGGTTCATTGGAATTCTGGGAGGAATTATAGGCCGAAGAGGGGGTGGGGGATATGTGATTCGGCACACATCCCATGCCGGGCGTTCACCAACGAGGTACTTAGGCGTCGCGCGCAGGCGAATTAGTGCATGCCTCCGCCGCCTGCGCCCTCGCCGGGCTTGTTTTTGCTGAGGAGAAAGGCGAGAAAGACGAGAACGATTGAGGCGTAGGAGAGCTCCATGTAGACATCCTGGTAGCCCTGCGTGGTGGCCTGCGCGATCAACTGGTTATAGATCTGAGCCAAAGCCATGGCAGCGCCGTTGGCAGAGCCGAATGCGTGGCTGAAGAATCCGGTAAGAGCCTGCAAGTGCTGATCGTAGGCGAGCGTTCCGGGCTGCATGGCCTGCTGGAGGTGCTGCTCGTGCCACATGGCGCGGCTGGTGACCTGGGCGTTGGTGATGGAGATGAGGATGGAGCCGCCGATGTTGCGGACAAAGTTGATGAGTCCGGCGACCTGGTTGCTCTGCTCCTTGGGCATGCCGACGTAGGCTGCGTTGGTGATGGAGATGAAACAGAACGGCAGCGGGAACATTTGCACGACGCGCAGCCATGATGCTTCGGCAAAGCTCATCTGCAGATTGGTGACCTGCGCCGCGTACCAGAAGGTAATGACGAGCATCATGAAGCCGAATGCGGC
>Ga0335085_10006132_pt1 | contig 19075 bp, 20 predicted proteins | sample Lox_Sample_45_FD_206712 | JGI IMG/M metagenome (GOLD analysis project Ga0335085, IMG submission 206712) | Soil microbial communities from Loxahatchee National Wildlife Refuge, Florida, United States - Lox_Sample_4.5 | ecosystem: Environmental > Terrestrial > Soil > Wetlands | place: USA...
GCGCGTTCACGGGCACATGATCACATGCTCGGAGGGCCTGAAACGAAGCGCGCCGGACGTTGCCGCACAATGTGCCGTAGCCGCCCCTAGCGTGGTAGCAAGAGCGACACGGTCGAGGTGAAAAGGAGCGCCGGGGAGCATGCGCGACATGAACGTGTGGCACCTCCTCGCGGTGCACATTCCAAATGCGTTGCCGACCACGGTGTTCGGCCTCCACGTCCCCTGGTTGCGCAAGGCCGCACGCCTCATCTACGCGATCATTCTCTTCACGCTCGGCCTCATCGGTGCCGCGATCATGATCCGGCGCCCGAAGCGTTCGGCCGAGCCGACCACCTGGGCCGCGACCATGCTGGGCGCGCTGTTCGTGTGGTTCATGTTCGCGCTCGGCTACGGCGTCATCCCGCACGAGTGGCTGACGTTCGGCAACTCGTACCTGAACTTCGACGCATCGTCGTTCCTCATCCACCGCGGCCAGTGGGCCTCGAACCTTCCGCCGTTCGACATCACGCGCGACAAGGTCGTCGACTCCGGAGCCGCGGTGATCTACGTGATCGTCCTCGGCCTCAACATCTACTTCTTCTCGGCGTGGCAGAAGCGCAAGGTCGCCGAGCAGCCCGCCGAGACCGCCGCGGAGGAGACGCCGATCACGGGCGGCACAATGTTCTCGCGCCTGCGCCGCTCGAAGCGGACTTCCGCGTACGGCCGTCCCGTCACGACGTCCGAGTGAGGGGGTAGTCATGGCACGAACCGACGCCAATCCCCCGATGCCCGAGTTCTCGACGTCCTACGTGTTGCAGGAAGTCGATCCGAAGTGGCTCACCCAGGCGGTGAAGCCGAAGCAGTTCCTGCACATCGACCAGGCCGAGTGCATCCTGTGCGAGGGCTGCGTCGACATCTGCCCGTGGAAGTGCATCCACATGTTGTCGACGACCGCGATCGACGAGGCCGTCAATGCGGACCAGCCGGGCGACGACCCCAAGGATCACGTGTTCTTCGTCGTCGACGAAGACGTCTGCACCCGCTGCGCGCTGTGCGTCGACCGCTGCCCCACCGGCGTCATCGTCTTGGGCAAGGTCACCGACCAGTGGCGCGACGGCGACCCGAACACCCGCACCAACCGACACGGCTACGCCTACGGCGTCCGCTTCTGACAGCCGGCATGAGGAGAGGCTGACGTGGCCACCACGAACGGAAACGGCAATCGGCCCAAGCTGGGTGAGCGCCTCGCGGGCGTCGGCGAGAAGACGCGCACCTCGCAGGCATGGACATCGATCTTCCGGCCCGGCTCGGTCTTCCGCCAGGGCTACACCGACAGTCCTCGCAACCGCTCCTACGTGATCATGAACAACGTGCTGTACCACCTTCACCCCGTGAAGGTGAAGCGGCACGCGGTGAAGGTCTCCTACACGCTGTGTCTCGGCGGCCTCTCGTTCTTCTTGTTCATTCTGCTCACGGTCACGGGCATCTTCTTGATGTTCTTCTACCGCCCGACCGTGACCGAGGCCTACGCGAACGTGCAGGCGCTCGAGACCGCGGTCACGTTCGGCTCACTCGTACGCAACATGCATCGATGGGCGGCGCACCTCATGGTGCTGTCGGTCTTCCTGCACATGGCGCGCGTCTTCTACCACGGCGCCTACAAGTCGCCGCGCGAGTTCAACTGGGTGATCGGCATCATCTTGTTGACGCTGACGCTGCTGCTCTCGTTCACCGGGTACCTCCTGCCGTGGGACCAGCTGTCGCTTTGGGCCGTCACGGTCGGCACGAACATGATGGGTTACACGCCGGTGTTCGGACCGCAGGTGAAGTACGTGCTCCTCGGCAGCAAGGAGATCGGCAGCGAGACGCTCCTGCGTTGGTACGTCCTGCACGTGTTGATGTTGCCGTTCGTCATCGTGATCTTCATGGCCGTTCACTTCTGGCGCGTCCGAAAGGACGGCGGCATCTCCGGGCCGCTCTAGCTCGGAGGGAGGCGCGCACTCATGACCGAGATTCCCGAACACCTGCTCAAGCGGAGTCAGGAACGGCGCAAGGCGCTGGGACTGTCCGGCGAGGACGACGGCGACGACGCCGCGCCCGCCGAGGAGACGGCGGCGGAGGTGCCCGCGGCCGAGGAGGCCGTGCCTGCGGCCGCGGCCGCGAGCGGCAGCGATGCCGACGCGATCACCGAGGACAAAGGCGGTGTGCCCGCGCACCTGCTCGAGCGTTCGCGCCGCCGCAAGGCCGCGCTCGCGGGCGACGCACCCGCCGCGGCGGCAAGCGCCGGTGCCGCGCGCGCCGCGGCTGCGACCGCGGTTGCGGCACCCGCGCCGACGACGAGCGGTCCGGGCGGTCACACACAACGGCTGCTGACCGTCGTCAAGTCGGGCTCCATCCAACAGGCGCGCGCCGAGGCCCAGGACAAGGTGCACACGTGGCCGCACCTGCTCGCGATCGAGCTGGCGTCGATCCTGTCGCTGATGGCGTTCATCACCATCTTCTCCGCGCTGGTGAAGGCACCGTTGCTCGGCGAGGCCGACGTCAACCAGACGCCGAACCCGTCGAAGGCGCCGTGGTACTTCCTCGGGCTGCAGGAACTTCTCAAGATGTTCCACCCGATGGTCGCCGGCGTGACGATTCCCGGCGTTGCCCTGGGCGTGCTCGCGATCACGCCCTACATCGACAAGAACCCGTCGAACAAGCCCACCGACCGCAAGTTCGCGATCGTGATGCTGACGATGTTCCTCATGATGTGGGCCACACTCGTGATCATCGGTTCGTTCTTCCGGGGCGAGGGCTTCAACTTCGTCTTCCCCTGGAACAAGGGCATCTTCTTCGAGCTGTAGGAGCCATTCCCGGTGTTCGTCCCGATCGTCATCATCGTCGTCCTGGTGATCGCCGCCGCGTCGGTCGTGCTGCTCGCCGGCCGGGCGCGCTCGTCGACCGGGTCGCTCTCACGGGAGACGCGTCGGCGAGACGAGTCGGCTCCGGCGACACCCGAGGTCGTGGGTTCGACATCGACCGAGCTCGAAGCCACGGGTCGCGAGCGCTCCGACGAGACGCGCGCCTCGCTCGGCGGCGCGCTGGCGCGCCGTCGCAGCGGCGAGGTCGTCGAGTACGAACCCGTCGACGAGGAGGAGCTCGGCGTCACCCGCCGCCAGTTCCTGAACCGCGGCCTGCTGATCACGCTCGGCTTCGCGGTTTCGGGCTTCGGTGCGGCGGTGCTCGGATTCCTGTGGCCGCTCCAGGGTCTCGGCGGATTCGGCGGCACGGTAAACATCGGCAAGCTCACCGACATCCTCGCCTACATCGACAGCCAGCAGAAGCCGTTCTACGCGGCGGAAGCCCGCACGTACGTCGTGCGGTATCCGAAGAACGACCCGCAGGCGCTCGCCGCCGCGAAGAAGGTGTACAAGCCGGCGATCTTCAAGGACATGTCCGAGCTCGGGATCGTCGCTCTCTACCAGCGGTGCGTTCACCTCGGGTGCCGCGTGCCGTTCTGCCCGACGTCGCAGTGGTTCGAGTGCCCGTGCCACGGATCGAAGTACAACCGGGTCGGCGAGAAGAAGGCGGGCCCCGCACCGCGTGGGCTCGACCGCTTCTACGCGACGCAGGCCGGCGACTCGATCATCGTCGACACCGGCAACATCTTCCTCGGCCCGCCGATCGGCACCAACACCACTGGCCAGAACGCCGAGGGTCCGCTTTGCGTGTGACCCCGGTCGAAAACATCGAAGTCCGTCCCGTCCCGACCGTTCCTGAACGAGGCCCCCGTTCGTGATCGCCGCCATCTGGAAGAACGACCTGCGCCACTGGTTGATCTGGATCAACTTCATCGTCTTCGGCGCGCTGTTCATCTACCTGCTCGTCTCCGTCCTGTCGCCCAAACGCGCCCGGAAGGAAGAAAAGACGCCGGCGAACCTCACGCCGTTCTACAACGACGAGGATCTCGAGGGTCGGCGACTCGAACGGGTGCAGGGTTGGGCGCTGTTGTTCGCGACGGTCGTCGCGATCGCGCTGCCGCTCTACTGGCTGCGAGAACCGACCCGGCAGGCCCAGTCGGTCGCCTACTTCGACAAGAACGCGGTCGCGCGCGGCGCGGTCCTGTTCGCCAACTCCGCGAGCCCCGCGTACAACGCCGCCGTCTCGCTCCAGTGCGCGAACTGCCACGGGCAAAAGGGCGTCGGCGGCGTCGCGCCGACAACCATCAACGGCGTCAAGGTCAACTGGAAGGCGCCGCCGCTCAACACCGAGGCGTTGCGCTTCGAGGAGGATCTCGACTGCGCGAGCGAGGCTCGCCGCCAGGCCAACACGATCTGCAACCTGAGCGACATCATCACCTACGGCCGGCCGGGAACGCCGATGCAGGCCTGGGGTGTCGCGGGCGGCGGCCCGAAGAACGCGCAGAGCATCGCCGACCTCGTTGCGTACATCGAATCGATCCAGCTGACGCCCGCCCAGTCGCAGGCGCAAGAGACCGCTGCACTCAACGCGGCGAAGTCCGACGACCCGAAGACGGTGTGCCCCGAGTACGTCACGTGTCCCGGCGTCGAGCTCGCACAGGCGAAGCAGGCGCTCACCGCAGCCCAGTCGGATCTCGCGACCAAGCGCGAGACCGTGCAGCAGAAGCTGAGCCTGCCCGACGCGACCGACGCCGAGCTCACCAAGCAGTGCGACGACATCCGGGACAAGGCCGAGGCGTCGAAGACGCCGCTGACCGGCGGGCCGCTCGACAACGCGGTCGCGTGCGGCGATTTCCTCACCGCGGTGACCACGGCTCAGTCCGCGCAAGCATCGGTCACGTGGTCCGAGGAATGGAAGAAGCGCCGGGCGAACGTCAGCGACGGCCAGATCCTCTTCGAGCTCAACTGCGCGCGTTGTCACACCCAGGGTTGGTCCATCTTCGACCCGACGGTTCCGCCGGGCGCGGTGAACAGCGTCGACGCACTCGGACCGCCGGGCGGCGGCGGCGGCACCGGCGGCGGCATCGGCTTCAACCTCCGCGAGGGCGACGTCATGCGCCGCTTCGGCACCGACGAGGAAGGCGGCTTCGACCTTCAGACCCAGTTCGTGTCGCAGGGTTCGGCCCCGTTCCGGCCGTACGGCAACCTCGGACTCGGGTCCGGAAAGATGCCCGGCTTCGCGCAGGCCAAGACCGACGCCGCGCCGTTCCTCGGTGCGATGTTGACGAAGGACCAGGTGAACCAGATCGTCTTCTTCGAGCGTTACTGCATGGATGCCACCACGTACACGGGTGTCTCGCCGGTGTGTGACCTCGGCCCGCACGACGGCAAGGGACCGCTCACAGAGCCGACGACGACCACCACGGCGAAGGCGGCTTCGTCGTGACGGCGCTGATGCACCTCCTCGCCCAGGAGACCCCGCACGGGCTGTGGAACCCGACGATCATCGGCGTGCTCACCGTGCTCTGCGCGGTCGGCCTGTTCTGCGGTTCGGTATACCTGCTTCTCGGCACCAACCTCGGCGGCCGGCTCGGGTTCCTCATCGCGTGCGCGGGCCTCTCCGGGTTCCTTGTTCTGCTGACGACGCTGTGGCTCACGACCCCCGGGAGCGCGACCGGAAACAGCGACCTCGACCCGCCCCACGGGAACTCCTCGAGTTGGAAGGTCGTCGAGGTCGTCTCCGATCCGTCGCAGTCGAAGATCGAGGCTGTGCGGAACCTGCCGACCCAGGGCACGAAGGGAACGACCGACCTCATCACGCAGGTCAAGCCCGCGGTCGACGCCGCGATCGTCACCGCGGCTCCGGTTGCCGGCCAAGAGGCGCCCGTGCAGCCGTTCGCCACACTCAATCTCTCGTCGTCGACCGACTACGTCCTCGGCTTCCCGGGCTCGCAGTCGTACGTGTACATCGACAAGACCGAGAACTTCTTCTGGCACCGGCACAGGTATGCCGCAGTCGAGTTCTGCATCGCGCGCAAGGACTCGACGGGCACGCTCGTCCAGGGCCCGAGCGGTCCCGAGTGCGACCCGCTGCAGGCGACGCACTTCGCGATCCTGAGTTACAACTATGGCTCGATCCGCAAACCGGTCGTGTTCTACTGGCTCTTCTCGCTCCTGTTCTTCGGGCTGTCGTTGCTCGGCCTGTACTGGTGGGAGAAGGACGATCGGGCGCGCAAACGGGCGGCGTTGACACCGGTTCCGGTCGCGAGCGAGTAGGGAGGCGACCCGATGGTCATCGCACAGCAGTTGATCGACGCCAGCAAGGACGGCGGCGCGGCGTTCATCGCGTTCTCGATCATGGTGTTCCTGTTCGCGGGCTCGCTGTTCTACATGGACCGCGTTCGCCGGCGCCGCGAGGAGCGCGGCGACAACAAGTAGCGCGGCGAATCAGGCGAACGCCGACCGACCGTCGGTGAGCGCCTCGAGCGTGCGGTCGACCTCGGCATCGGTGTGCGCGAGGCTCGGGAACAGCGCCTCGTATCCGCTCGGCGGGAAGTAGACACCCCGCTCCAAGAGGGCGTGGAACATGCGGGCGTAGCGAGGGTGATCGGCGCGGCGCGCCGACAGGTAGTCGGTCACGGGCGCGTCCGAGAAGAACACGCCGACCAACGTGAAGGCGCGCGTTACCTGCGCGTCGACACCGGCGTCGGCGAAGACCTTGCGGAGTCCGTCGGCGAGTCTCTCCGCCGTCCGTTCGAGCGCGGCGTACGAAGCGTCGTCGAGCTCCGCGAGGACGGCGCGGCCGGCCGCGGTCGCGAGCGGATTCCCCGAGAGCGTGCCGGCCTGGTACACCGGTCCGACCGGGGCGAGCTCGTCCATCACCTCGGCCCGGCCGCCCACTGCCGCGAGCGGCAGGCCGCCGCCGATCACCTTCCCGAAGATCGAGAGGTCGGGTGTGATGCCGTAACGCGCCTGCGCCCCGCCGGGTCCGACGCGGAAACCGGTGATCACTTCGTCGAACACCAACAGCGCACCGTTGCGGGTCGCCCGCTCGCGCAGACCTTGCAGGTACCCGTCGGCCGGCCGGACCAGACCCATGTTCGCCGCGACCGGTTCGACGAGGATCGCGGCCACGTCGTGCTCGGCGAGCACCGCGTCGAGCGCGTCCAGGTCGTTGTACGGCACGACCAGCGTGTCGACCACGGTTCCCGCGGTGACCCCGGCCGAGCCGGGCAGTCCGAGCGTCGCGACGCCGCTCCCCGCTTCGGCGAGCAGCGCGTCGAGGTGGCCGTGGTAACAGCCCGCGAACTTCACGATCTTGTCGCGTCCCGTCGCACCACGCGCCACCCGCACCGCGGTCATCGCCGCCTCGGTGCCCGACGACACCAGCCGCGCCTTTTCGACCGACGGGACGCGCTCGCAGATCGCCTCGACCAGCTCGACCTCCCCGGGCGTCGGCGCGCCGTACGACGTGCCCTCGGCGGCGGCGCGCTGCACGGCCTCCACGACCTTGGGATGGGCGTGGCCGAGGATCGACGCGCCCCACGATTGCACGTAGTCGAGGTACTCGTTCCCGTCGGTGTCGACGATGTGGCTGCCGTTCGCGCTCGCGACGAAGAACGGGTCGCCGCCGACCGAACCGAATGCGCGCACCGGTGAATTGACCCCGCCCGGGATGCGGCGCCGGGCGCGCGCGAACCAGTCGCCGGTCAAAGGGACTCAGCGAACTCGCGTGCGAGGTACGTGAGGATCATGTCGGCCCCGGCGCGCTTCATGGCAACGAGGTGCTCGAGCGCGACCGCAGCGCCGTCGATCCACCCAAGCTGGGCCGCGGCCTTCAACATCGCGTATTCGCCGCTCACGTGGTACGCGGCGACGGGAACGTCGAACGCGTCCCGGACGCGCGCGATCACGTCGAGATACGCCAGCGCGGGCTTGACCATCACCATGTCGGCGCCTTCGGCGACGTCGAGTGCGACCTCGACCAGCGCTTCACGCGCGTTGGCGGTGTCCATCTGGTAGCCGCGGCGATCGCCGAACTGCGGCGCGCACTCGGCTGCGTGGCGGAACGGGCCGTACGAAGCCGAGGCGTACTTCGCCGCGTACGCGAGAATCGGGAGCGCGCTGTGACCGGCGGCGTCGAGCGCGGCACGGATTGCGCCGACCTGTCCGTCCATCATGCCGCTCGGCGCAATGACGTCGGCACCGGCGTTGGCTTGCGCGACCGCGATGGACGCGTACCGCTCGATCGTCGCGTCGTTGTCGACCTCACCGTGGCCGTCGACGATGCCGCAGTGCCCGTGGTCGGTGTACTCGTCCAGGCAATCGTCGACCATCAGCACGAGGTCATCGCCGACCTCGTCCCGCAGGTTCTGCAACGCGACCTGCACGACGCCGTCCGGCGCGTCGGCCTGGCTCCCGGTGGCGTCCTTGCGGGCCGGCACGCCGAACAACATCACCGCCGGAATCCCGAGGTCGCACAGCGCCCGCGCCTCCTTGCGCAGACTCTCCTGCGTGTGCTGGACGACGCCGGGCATCGACAGCACCGGCTCGGGCGCGTCGACACCCTCTTTCACGAACAGCGGTGCGACGAGGTCGTCGACGGTGACCCGATGTTCCGCGACCAGCCGGCGCAGCGCAGGGGTCCGGCGGAGGCGGCGCAGCCGGCGTTCGGGAAAGGCCACGCCGAAAAGGCTACCGGCCGAGCACGCGAACCAGGGCGTCGACGAGACCGTCGATCGTGTGCGGTTCCGCCTCGGCGTCGACCCGAAGGCCGCGGGCGCGCGCCGACGCGCTCGTCACCGGGCCGATCGAGACGACGTGCGGTTGCGACTCCGAGCCGATCGGGCCGACCGCGTCACAGAAGTTGTCGACGGTCGACGAAGAAGTGAAGGTGATCGCGTCGACGACACCGCCTCGTACCCGCTCGAGCACTTCCGGATCGGGTGTGACGGGCTCGGTCCGGTACACCCGCAGCACGTCGACGTCGTAGCCCTTGGCCGTCAGCCCTTCGGGCAACACGTCGCGGGCAGCATCGGCGCGCGCGAGCAACACCCGCCCGGAGCCTTCGGGGAACGCCTCGAGCAACGACTCGGCGACGAACCGCTCGGGCACGAGATCGGCCCGCAATCCGCGCCGGGCGAGCGCCGCCGCGGTCCCCGGACCGATCGCCCCGATCGAGACGCCCGCTAACGCGCGCGCGTCGCGACCCGACGCGGCAAGCCCGCGTTCGAAGAAGGCGTCCACGCCGTTGGCGGATGTGAACATCAACCAGTCGTAAAGCGTGAGATCGGGAAGCGTGAACGCGTTCGGCACGCAACGAATCGCGGGGAGTTCGACGACCGCCGCGCCGAGCGCTCCGAGGCGGGCCGAGAGCTCACTCGCCTGTTCGCGCGCCCGGGTGACGACGACAGTCCGGCCGAAGAGCGGACGGCGTTCGAACCACGCGAGGTCGAGCGCGGCCACGTCGCCGACGACGATCGCGCTCGGCGAGCGAACTCCCGCCTGCGCGATCGTCCCGAGCGTCGCCCGCACCGTCCGTTGGTCGGCGCGAGTGCCGAAACGGACGGCGGCGACCGGGGTCGACTCCGGCCGTCCGCCCGCGATGAGTGCCTTGGCGATCTCGTCGATGCGTCCCGCGCCCATCAGGACGACCAACGTCCCACCCGATTGCGCGAGCGCGTCCCACCGGGTGTCGCTGCCGTCCTTCGTCGGGTCCTCGTGTCCCGTCACGACCGTGAAGCTCGTCGACACCCGCCGGTGTGTCACCGGGATGCCCGCGTACGCGGCCGCTGCAATCGCGCTCGTGATGCCGGGAACGACCTCGAACGGAACGCCGGCGGCGATGCACGCCTCCGCTTCTTCCCCACCCCGGCCGAAGACGAACGGATCGCCGCCCTTCAAGCGGACGACTTCGCGGCGTGCGCGTCCGTGCTCCACGAGCAGCGCGTTGATGTCGTCCTGGTTCATCGTGACGTCGCCCGGGGCCTTGCCCACGTCCACGAGCAACGCGTCCGGACGCGCGAGCTGAAGCAGCGCCGCGGGTGCGAGCCGGTCGTACACGACGACGTCCGCGGCGCGGAGCAGCTCTTCGCCCCGGCGCGTCAGCAGGCCGGGATCACCCGGGCCCGCGCCGACGAGATACACCGTCACGCGACGACCTCGAGCAACTCACGTCCGCCCTTGGCGTCGAGCAGGTCGGCTGCCGCGGTCGCGCCGACGTCTCGCGCGTCGTCGCCGGCGACGCGGGTACGCAGGACGATGTGCCCGTCGAGCGATGCGAGCAGCGCGTCGAGGACGATGGTTCCGTGGGCGTCGTCGACGCGGGCGAGCGCACCACACGGCAGGTCGCACCCGCCGCCGAGCGCGGCGAGAAAGGCGCGTTCGGTGTCGACGGTGCGATGCGCGACGTCGTCGTCGATCGCGTCGAGCCGCTCGCGCGTGCGCGCGTCGCCGGCGCGGCACTCGACCGCGAGCGCGCCTTGCGCGACCTGCGGCAAGAGGACTTCGGGTTCGAGCACTTCGGCCGCCTGACCGGCGAGCCCGAGGCGTTCGAGCGCGGCGTACGCAACGACGATCGCGTCGTACCCGAGCTCCGCGCGCTTTTTCAACCGGGTGCCGATGTTGCCGCGCAAGGGACCGAACGTGAGATCGGGACGGAGGCCGGCGAGCTGCGCCCGCCGCCGGACCGACCCGGTGCCGACGCGGGCACCGGCCACGAGCGCGTCGAGCGGCGCGCCGACCAGCGCGTCGCGCGCGTCGCCGCGCTCCGGTACGGATGCGAGCACGAGCCCGGCCGGCGTCGCGGCGGGCAGGTCCTTGGCCGAGTGGACCGCGAGATCGGCGCGGCCGTCGAGCACTGCCTGCTGCACCTCTTTGGTGAACACGCCCTGGCCGCCGATCGCGTGCAGGTCGGACGTCTGGTCGCGGTCGCCGGTCGTGGTGACCAACACGTACTCCACGTCGGCGCCGAGCCGCGCGCCGACGCGCTCGGCCTGCCACCGCGCGAGTGCACTCGCGCGGGTCGCGATCCGGATCACTCGGATTCGACCGTCGGCTCGGTCGGGAGGTCGAAGAGCGACACCAGCGCGTCGGCGTAGTAGTCGCCGCGCGGTGTGCCCGCCGTGTCCTTGATCCGGACCGTCGGCTCGTGCAACAGCTTGTTGACGATGCCCTGCGTGATCGCGTCGACGAGCGCCCGCGCGTCGGGGTCGAGCTTCGCCAGCTTCGAACCGAAGCGTTCGAGCTCACCGCGCCGGACGTCTTCGGCGAGATCGCGCAACGACGTGACGAGCGGGTCGACCTCGCGGGCCGCGCGTTCGGCGCGGTAGCGCTCGATCTCGGCCGCGAGGATCTCGCGGACTTTGCCGATCTCACCGCGACGCCGTTCGGCCGAACGCTGCGCGAACTCCTTCAGGTCGTCGAGGTCGAGCAGGGTCACGTCGGGGACGTCGCCGACACCCGGGTCAACGTCGCGCGGGAGTGCCACGTCGACGACGAGCAGCGGCCGACCGTTGCGGCACGCCATCACCATCTCCACCATCGCGCGTTCGACGAGCACCTCCGAGGACGCGGTCGATGTCAGGACGACGTCGATGTCGACGAGCGTGTCGGCGATGTCGGTCAGCGGGATCGCGCGACTATCGAGCTCCGCGGCCAACTTCTCGGCGCGCTCGAAGGTGCGGTTGGCGATGACCACCTCCGCGACGCCGCGTGACCGCAGCGTCGACGCGAGACCCGACCCCATCTGTCCGGCGCCGACCACGAGCACGCGCGCGCCGGCGAGGTCGCCGACGTATTCGGACGCGACCGCGACCGCAGCGGACGGGATCGACACGGGATGACGCGAGATACCGGTCTCGCTCCGCACCCGCTTGCCCGACTCGACCGCATGCTTGAACATTCGCGACAGGAGCTGCGGCGCGGCATCCTCGCGTACCGCGGCCTGCCATGCGTCGCGGACCTGCCCGAGGATCTCGCTCTCGCCGACGATCATCGAGTCGAGGCCCGCTGCCACCGAGAACAGGTGCGCGACCGCGGCTTCGTCGTAGTACGTGTACAGGTGATCGGCGAACTCGTCGGGATCGGCGCCCGAGTGCGCGGCGAGGAAGTCGCGCACGTCGCCGACTGCGGCGTGGAAGTGCGTGCACCGCGCGTAGATCTCGGTGCGGTTGCACGTGGACAACACGACGACCTCGAGCAGGTGCTCTCGGGCCGCGAGATCGTGCAACGCCTTCGCCAGGCGCTCGGGCGGCACGGTCATCCGCTCGAGCAGCTCGACCGGCACCGTGCGGTGGTTCAGACCGACGACGAGGAGAGACACGTCCTCAACAACTCCTTTGCGTCGTCGACGCGACCCGTGCGCACAAGGTCCACGATGCCGCCGTCGAACACGGATTGCCAGTTGGCGTCCTCTGTCGAACGTCCCGAGGCCCGCAGAGCTTCCCGGGCGTCGGCGAGAAGATCGAGCAAGGTTTCGTACTCAGGACCGATCTCCTCTTCCAGCCGGCGGCGGAGCTGGGCGGCGAGCGCCGGGCTCCGGCCGCCCGTCCCGACGCTGACGACGAGGTCGCCGCGGCGGATCACCGACATCAGCGTAAAGGAGCAATTGGCGGGATCGTCGGCACTGTTCACCCAGACGCGGCGCTGCTCGCCGGCACGATGGACCGCGGCATTGGTCGCGGCGTCGTCGGTCGCGGTCAACGCGAGCCACGCGTCGTCGAGATCGGCGTCGGCGAACGGCCGCTCGTGCAGCACGATGCGGTCCGCGTCGGCCCACGCCCGGATCTCCGGTCCGACCTCGGGCGCGACGACCTCGACCTGCGCGCCACCTTCGACGAGGGGCTCGACCTTGCGCGCGGCGATCCGTCCGCCCCCCACGACGACGACACGGCGGCCGCGGACCAACAAGTTCACCGGATAACCGGTGAGGCTGGGCCGGGCAGCGCGACCCGTCATTCAGCCGGTCCGCTCGCGGGGCGCGGCCGCGCCCCCGCCGGTGCCGCGCCGCAGTTGGTAGAAGGACAGGATCTGCAGCTCGATGGCGAGGTCGACCTTGCGCATGGACACGCCGTCGGGAACCGAGCAGACGGCCGGTGCGAAATTGAGGATCGACGTGACGCCCGCGGCGACGAGCCGATCAGTGACGGCTTGGGCCGCGGACGCGGGCGTGGCGAGGATGCCGATCGCGATCTTGTGATCGCGCACGACGCGGTCGAGGTCGTCGATCGAGACGACTTCGAGATCGCCGATCTTGTGGCCGACGAGCGCCGGATCGGCGTCGATGAGGACCTCCACGCGAAACCCGCGCGCACCGAATCCACGGTAGTTCGCGAGCGCGCGACCGAGATTGCCGATGCCGACGATGGCGACGGGCCAGTCGCGGGTGAGGCCGAGCTCGCGCGAGATCTCGTGGAGCAGGTATTCCACGTCGTATCCGACCCCGCGGGTTCCGTACGACCCGAGGTACGAGAGGTCCTTGCGGACCTTGGCCGCGTTCACGCCCGCGAGCTCCGCGAGCCGCTCCGACGAGATGGTCGCGACCTGGCGCTCCCCGGTCTCCATGAGGGCGCGGTAGTAGAGCGGCAGGCGGGCGACCGTCGCCTCCGGGATCCGGCGTCGCGGCGAAGCTGTCACCCAGGTGTCCTTTCCGTGCCCCGTCGTGGAACACGCCAGCAAGCTGAAGGGTACCGAGCTTGTGCACGATTTCTCAAAGTGTGGCGAGCACTTCTCGCGACGGCTCGGGGCGGGCTCGGAGGTACCCTCGCCGGCGCCATGGTCGCCGGCCTCGCCTTCCTCGCCACCGCCGTCGCCACCGTGTTCGCGCAGGCGACAGGCGTGCGCTACTCCCGCACCAAGGCACCCCACCAGGGGGCGTGGACCTTCGCCCTCGCGCTGTTCGCCCTCGCCTCCGCCGCCCTCGCCACGGCCGAGTCGACCGGGTGGGACGAGGGGACGTTTCGGGTCTTCTATCTCCTGGGTGCGGTGCTCTGCGTTCCGTGGCTCGCGCTCGGAACCGTGTACCTCCTCGCCGGCCGCACAGTCGGCGGCCGCGTCCGCATGGTCCTCATCTGGTTCACCGGTTTCGCGGTCGGCGTGATGCTCGCCGCGCCGATCCACGGCGTGATCCTGCCGAACGGCGGCATCCCCGTGGGCAAGGACCACTTCGGCGCATTGCCACGCGTGCTCGCCGGCATCGGCAGCGGGGTCGGCGCAACAGTCGTGTTCGTCGGCGCGGTGTATTCGGCCGTGCGGTTCGCGCGGCGGCGCACGCCCGGTGCAGGTGCGCTCGCCGGCGGGAACGCCTTGATCGCGCTGGGTACGCTCGTGCTTTCGAGCGGCGGCATCGTCCAGGGGGCGGTCGGCCAGGACGAGGCCTTCGCGATCTCCCTCGCCGCGGGAATCTGCGTGATCTACGCGGGCTTCGTCGTCTGCTCGTCGGCCGGCCGGCCCGCGCGCGCCGACGACAGCGCACGACGAACGAGCTTGCCCGCGAACGTGCGCGGGAGCGTGTCGACGACAACGACGCGCGTCGGCAGCTTGTAACGCGCGAGTCGCCGGCCCGCGTGGCGTAACAGCTCGACGGGGTCCGGCGCGCTCTCGTCGCGCGCGACGACGTACGCCACGACCGTTTCACCGGTGCGCGGGTGCGTCTCGCCGACCACCGCGACGTCCGCGACATCCGGATGGCTGCGCAGCGCGTCTTCGACCTCGCCCGGAAAGACGTTGAATCCCGAGACGATGATGACGTCCTTGGCCCGGTCGACGAGCGTCAACCAGCCGTCGGCGTCGGCGACGGCGATGTCGCCCGTGTGCAACCGGCCGTCGACGAGGACGGCCGCGGTCGCGTCGGCATCGCGCCAGTAGCCGGCGAAGACGTTGGGTCCGCGCACGACGATTTCGCCCGGATCGCCTTCGAGCACAGGATTTCCCTGGAGATCGAGCAGTTCGACGTCGACACCGGGAAGCGGCGGGCCGATGGAGCCGGCGCGGGGCACCGCTTCGACCGCGGTCGTGGTGACGACGGGCGACGCTTCGGTCAGTCCGTAACCGTCGTGAACCGCGACGCCGAAGCGGCGACGCATGCCGTCCGCCGTCGCACGCGGGAGCGTCGTCGCGCCCGACGCGCAGAGCCGCACTCCGGCGAGCGCGGCGCGCGGCGCGACCTGCTCGTCGAGCGCGAGCCACGCGTCGAAGACCGCCGGAACGGCCGCGACGACGGTAACGTGATCCTGCTGCACGCGCGCGAGCGTCTCCACCGGGTGGAAGTGCTCGAGCAACGACACGGCCGCGCCCGCGTGCAATGCGAGACCGAGGACGACGTTCAAGCCGTACACGTGGAAGAGCGGCAGCACGCCGAGCGCGACGTCCTCGGGTGCGATCCGCAGACCCGGGTGGGACTGCATCTGTTCGAGGTTCGCGAGCAGCGAACCGTGCGTGAGCATCGCCGGCTTCGGTGCACCGGCAGTGCCCGCGGTGAACAGCAGCACCGCAAGATCGTGCGCGTCACGGGGAACCGCGGGCGTGGCGGAGTCGGACACGAGGTCGTCGACGACCGCGACGGCCACCGCGTGCTCGTGTTGCCCGACGGCGCGCCGGGCGAGGTCGGCGTGCGCGGCCGCCGCGAGCACGAGTGCGGGCTCGACCGCGTCGAGTTGCCGCGCGAGCTCGTGCGACGGCGATCCGGTGTTCAGCGGGACTGCGACCGCCCCCGCCAGCAAAATGCCGAGATACGCGGCGACGAACGCGAGGTCGTTGCCGGCGACGACGGCGACCCGGTCGCCGGGCGCGGCGACGCCGCCGACATGAGCGGCCACCGCCGTGGCGCGCTCGGCCAGGATGCCGTAGGTCACGGGCGCCGGACCCGCGAGCGCGACGCGTCCGGGATCCGTGGCGGCGGTCGCGAGCAGCGCGGACGCGAGATTCACGCCGAGGGAGGCTATGAGGCACAGCCGTTCGGCGCAGACGAGGAGGCGAGGAAAAGGGTCCCGGCCGCAGTTGCGGACGTTTCTGGGGCGGGCTGGGAGGCTACGTTGCGTGGTCGTTCGGGTTGCCCCGCGACGGCCACACGCCCACACCCGCGACCGGAACCCCGATCTCGAGCGAGGCAGCCGGAGAGCCGTCGATCCGCCGGTTGAGCCAGCCTCCCGCCGGTGCCCGGTCCGCCTTCGCTGTAGGCAAGATAACGACACGGACCGCGCGCAGCTTGAGCAGTTGTCTCACTCTCCGTGAGATTCGAGGCGGCCGCGTCAGCCGATGTGGAAGACGAACTGCGTGATCGACGCCACGAGGATCAACACGAGCAACACGACGAGCACGAGGCTCGTTCCCCACCTCAAGCTTGGCCCTCCGCCAGCGCGACGACGGTGACCGATTTGCCCGCCCTGAGCTCGAGCTCGGACGCCGCCGACCGGCGGTCGAGGGCGAGTGTGCACATTCCGTACGAGTCCACGAGGAGCGCCAGCTCGGACGGCTTGGCGTCGGCGAAGGCCGTCACCCAGTGGGCCCGGCGGTCGCGGCCGCCGATCGTCACACCGACGAACCCGCCCGGTGCTGCTCCGCGTTCGGCGAGCTGTTCGGGCGCGATGTTCAGCTGACAGTTGCCGTACCGGTCGACCCACAGCACCTCGCCCGCGATCGAACCGTCGTCGCCCTCCTGAGGCAGCGGGACGAGGCCCGGTGCCAGGCCGGCGGCGTCCACGGACGAACCGAGCTCTCCGAGCGCCAACCCTCCCGCCAGATACGCAGCCGCGGGCGCCATGACATCGCGACCAGCGAAGGTCGGGCCCGGCGCGGGGAGCTGGAACTCCGGTTTGTCGAGCGCCACGATCCGCTTCGGTCCGCCGAGCATTGCCACCGCGGGCGCGAGGAGGCCGTTGTCGGGGCCTACGAGGAACCCGCCGTCAACCTCGACCGCGATGCAGCGCCGATCCGTGCCCACGCCGGGATCGACAACGGCGAGGACGACGCCGTCCGGCAGGTACTGGACCGCCCGCACGAGCGTGAGCGCGCCGGCCCGGACGTCGAACGCGGGCACGTCGTGGGTGACGTCGACGATCTGCAACCCCGGCGTGATGTCGAGCATCACGCCGTGGCAGACGCCGACGAACTCGTCCGTGCGCCCGTAATCGGAGAGGAACGAGACGAACGGCGGGCCATCGGGCACCCGCCGACGTTAGGTCCACCCGCCCGGTGGCACCGAACGCGTCAGATCAGCCGGCTTGTGTGTAACGCGACGAGAGGTACGCGTCGACGTCCGGCTCCGAGACCCGGAACGACCGCCCCACCCGAACGGCCGGAAGCTCGCCGGCCTTGATCAGCCGGTACACCGTCATCGACGAAACGCGCATCAGATCGGCGACTTCCTGCACCGTGAGAAAGCGCGACTTGCTGAGTCCGTTGCTCACGCGGAATCTCCCTACTCCTGTCCGCTGAAAAACGAGCGTACGCCGGTGGTATCGAAGTTGTCGAGCGTCAACTCCCGTTGTGTGTGACAGGTCACACTTCGTTGCCAAACCCGGATTCCCGGGGCTCAGAGACGGCGTCGCGGCCCGACGCAGTGTCGGCGATCTGCTCCTCGATCGGCGCGTAGGCCCGGGCCGGGCGGTCCGTCCGCATGGGGACGACGAGACCGCGGCCCCGGCGCGCGGCTGCGACCGCCAGGCCGGGACGATCGAGACCGGCGAGCGCGATCACCTCGATCCCGCTGTCCCACGCAACCTCGGCGAAGGGTCCGTCGGCGACCACGAGCGCGGGCCGGGGCACCGCGAACAGCCACTCGCGCGCGGCTTCACCGTCGACGGTGTCGCACAGGGCGCGGCCGTCGGTGACGACCGCGACGGCACCGACCCAGCGCAGCCACCGCGGGCTGCGCCCGTCGGCACGGATCGGTCCGAAGTCGGCGACGTCGACGATGTCGGCGCCGGCTCCGGATGCGAGCTTCGCCCACGCCATGTGCACGGTCAGCAGCGACGCGGGCCGGGAGGTCGCGACCGCGAGGCGCGCACCGGCGGCGGCGACTTCGACGATGCGCGCCGCGGCGGCACGCGTCGCCGCGAGCGTGCGGGCGGCGTCGATCGTTGCCGCTTCGGGCGTCGCGCCGTAGGTCGCGGTGACGGCCGACCACGCCTCGGCGGCGGTGAGCCCCGGCACCGGAGGCAACTCGCCGAGCGAGCGCCGGTCGCTCGATGCCATCCGATCGAGGATCCGGCGGAGCTCGGTCGGTCCCGGTCCGGACCCTCCGCCGCCGGCAACCTTTGCGTGTTCGAGACGCGCCTCGAGCGTGAGCGGCTGCGGCTCGTGCGCGACGGGAACCGCGGGGACGAGCCGGGGCGGACGGTTCTTCGAACGGCTCAAGGTGCGCCGAGCTCGCGCGACCGCTTCGTCGCCGCGCTCACCGCATCGAGCATCGCGGCGCGCAGCCCGTGTACCTCCAGCTCACGCAATCCCGCTGCAGTCGTTCCGCCCGGCGACGTCACGGCCGCGCGCAAGGCCTCGGGTCCGGCCTCGTCACGCGCGAGCAGCGTCGCGGAACCGAGCAGCGTCTGGGTGACCAGCGTGATGGCGACGTCGCGGGGCAAGCCGACGAGCACGCCCGCTTCGATCATCGCCTCGGCCACGAGGAACACGTACGCGGGCCCCGATCCGGAGAGACCGGTGACCGCGTCGAGCGCGGGCTCGGCGACGCGCACGACGATGCCGACCGCGCCGAGAAGGCGTTCGGCGAGATCGAGGTGCTCGGCGCCGGCGTGCGTACCTCCGGCGATCGCCGATGCGCCCGCGCCCACGAGGGCCGGGGTGTTCGGCATCGCTCTCACGACGGGCCGGTCCGGAACGAGCGCTTCGAGCGTCGCGATCGTGACCCCGGCCGCGATGGACACCAGCAAGGTGTCCGGTGGGAGCGCGGGGAGCGCGATCTCGAGCGTCGCGCTCACGTCGCCCGGCTTCACCGCGACGACGACGACGTCCGCGTCGGCGACGGCCCACGCCGCGCTCGGCACGACGCGGATCTTCGGGAACTGCTGCTCGAGAGCAACGCGCCGTTCACCGTCGATCTCCGCGATCGAGAGCTCGTCGGCGTCCCAACCGCCGTCGAGCAGGCCACCGACGAGCGCGGCGCCCATCTTCCCGCCGCCGAGCAACGCAACGCGTGACATCGCCGCGAGGGTAATCGTCGTGCTCCAACCCGGAACCGA
>Ga0335085_10006133_pt1 | contig 19075 bp, 14 predicted proteins | sample Lox_Sample_45_FD_206712 | JGI IMG/M metagenome (GOLD analysis project Ga0335085, IMG submission 206712) | Soil microbial communities from Loxahatchee National Wildlife Refuge, Florida, United States - Lox_Sample_4.5 | ecosystem: Environmental > Terrestrial > Soil > Wetlands | place: USA...
TCCCGATGGCACGATTACCTCGGAAGACGTGCAAGCTGCAGCGAGCGCCAAGACTTCTGGTGCCGCAGCCGCCCCGGCGTCCGCTCCTGCCGCTACCAGCGAAGCTCTTAGCCAACTCGCTCGGCTAATGGCGGAACGCACAATGCAAAGCTGGACGAGTGTGCCGCACTTCTTCCTGCAGCAGAGCGTGGATGCTGGCGCCTTACAGGCCACGCAGAAGAAAATCAGCGCAGGCACTACACCTGGCACAGCACCGACGATCACTGACCTCTTGATCGCGCTCATTGCCAAGATCCTCGAAAAGCATCCGAAGATGAATGCAAGCTGGACCGGCAACGGCATCAAGTTGAACCCCGACATCAATATCAGCGTGGCCATGGCTGTGAAGGACGGCGTGGTTGGCGCCGTGATTCCCAATGCGAACAAGACGCCGATTGGGGCGCTATCTACCCTGCGCCGCGAATTGACCGAACGCGCACGTGCCGGCCGCCTGCGTCCCGCGGACATTTCCAACGGTACCTTCACGCTGAGCAACCTTGGTATGTACAAAGTGGACGCCTTCAGTGCCATTATCACGCCGCCGCAATGCGCGATTCTGGCTGTCGGTGCAATTGCCGACGCCGTGGTGCCCGTGGACGGCAAGCCCAGCGTCCGGCCGATGATGACGATGACGCTTTCGAGCGATCACCGCGTGGTGGATGGTGCGCGCGCTGCCGAATTTCTGGGTGACTTGGCCGACGCCATTCGCGAGCCGGAGAAGTGGCTCTAGAAAAACTTTTCGCACGCAATTCCTGGAGAGGGGAATAGAGCGCCAGCGAAGCAGCGCGCCCGGCCCTAACTATGACAAAGCCCACCGGAACGAAGAAGCCTCTCTACGCTGATCCTACAGCCCAGGTTCTTTTCGCGGTCGCCGCGGCGATCGTGCTGGGCTATTTGCACCCCGCCACGGCCACGGCCATGAAGCCGCTCGGCGACGGTTTCATTCGATTGATCACCATGATCATCACGCTGATTATATTTTGCACGGTGGTGACCGGCATCGCCGGGATGGAGGACATGAAAAAGGTCGGGCGCGTGGGCGGCAAGGCACTGATTTATTTTGAAGTCGTTTCCACGCTGGCGTTGCTGATCGGCCTGGCGGTCGGGAATGTGACGCAACCCGGCGGTGGGATGAACGTGAATCCCGCGACGCTCGACGCCAAAGCGGTGGCCGACTACGCAGGCGCTGCCAAATCGCAAAACGTGCCGGACTTCATCATGCATATCATTCCCACCTCGGTTGTGGACGCGTTCGCGAAGGGTGACATTCTGCAGGTGATGCTGATTTCCATCCTGTTCGGGATTGCGTTGTCCGCGGTGGGGCCGCGCTGCAAGCCGCTGGTAGAGTTGTTCGATGCGTTAACGCACGCGGTCTTCGGCGTTGTGCGCATCGTCATGAAGCTTGCGCCGATTGGCGCGTTCGGCGCGATGGCCTTCACCGTGGGAAAATTCGGCCTGGCTTCCCTGGGGCCGCTGCTGAAGCTTATCGCCATCTTTTATCTCACTTCCCTGCTTTTTGTGCTCGTGGTCCTGGGAATTATTTGCCGCCTGTGCGGATTCGGAATTTTCAAATTCCTGCGCTATATCAAAGATGAAATTGTGCTGGTCCTAGCGGTAAGTTCCTCGGAGCCGGCCATGCCCACGCTGATGGAGAAGTTGGAAAAATTGGGCTGCTCGAAAGCGCTGGTGGGCTTGATCGTGCCGACGGGCTATACCTTTAATACCGACGGAACAGGAATTTACATGACGCTGGCGGCGCTGTTTGTGGCGCAGGCGACTGGGACACATCTCACGTTGCTGCAACAATTGACCATTCTTGCCGTCGCCGTGTTGACCTCGAAGGGCGCAAGTGGCGTGCAAGGCGCTTCGTTCATTGCGCTTGTGGGAACGCTGATGGTAATTCCGAGCATCCCTGTGGCCGGCATGGCCATCATCCTGGGAATCGACCGCTTCATGAGCATGTGCCGGGCGACGGTGAACATGATCGGCAACGGGGTAGCAACGGTCGTCGTGGCGCGCTGGGAAAAAGAAGTGGACGGCGCGACGATTCAAAAACAACTTGCGGTGCAGTAAACCAGCAAGGAGGCCGCATGCCGGAACAATTCGACATCGTCGTCGCGGGCGCGGGGCATAACAGCCTGATCACTGCGGCGTATCTGGCGAAGGCGGGCTACCGGTGCCTGGTGCTCGAGGGGCGGCCGATTCCCGGCGGCGGTGTGAAATCGGCGCATCTGACGCTGGAAGGATTCATTCACGATACTTGTTCTTCCGCGCACAACGGAATTCTCGGCAATCCCTTGATGCGCAATGACGAGCTAAAGCTCGGCGGATACGGCCTTGAATACATTTACCCAGACCCGGTGTTCCACATGCCGTTTCCCGATGGCTCGTACCTGACCCAGTGGAAAGATCTCGACCGGACCTGCGCGGAGTTTGCGAAGTTTTCGAAAAAAGACGGTGAAGCTTATCGCCGGATGATCACCGAATACGAAACAGTGAAACCTCTGCTTGGGCAAGTTACATTTAATCCCATTGGCTTTGGAAAATCGCTGAATGAACTGCTCGCGACACACCCGCAGGGTAAGATCTGGCAGCGACGGTTGGCGATGTCCGCGTGGGAGATTATTTCGGAGACGTTTGAGGACGACCATTGCAGGGCGTTCATGTGCGGATGCCCGTTCTCGCTGGAGCCGGTACTCGCCCCGGCTTCGGCGCGCGTGGCGTACATTCCGCTTAACCAGCAGCGGCAGAGCCGCCCACTGCCAAAAGGCGGATCCGGAGCGCTGACTGTGGCGCTTTCGCGGCTGATTGAGGCGCATCAAGGAACGATTCTTACCAACAAATGGGTGAAAGGGTTGATTATCGAAAATGGCCGCTGTGCCGGCGTGGAATGCGAGGACGGAACTTCTTACCGCGCCGAGAAGGCTGTGGTCTCCACGATTCACCTGAAGCAGCTGGTGCATATGGCGCCAAAGGACCTTTGGGGCGAGGAATTCCTGGATTGTCTGGACACCTGGGAGGCCGGGCTCACGCTATTCGCAACGAATTACGCGACCAAGGAGCCTCCCAAGTACAAAGTGGATGGCGGGGAGCTTTCGCCCGTGCATTCGGGGTTCATGGTGAATTCCGAGCGCGCCATGCAGATGGGCTTGGATTACGCCACTGGCAAGGCGAATACGCAAAATCCACCGCTGCACGTGATCTGTTGCAGCATCGCCGATCCCACTCGCGCACCCGCCGGCATGCACACAATCAAGGTCGTTGCTTACCACCCCTACCAATTGAAGGAAGGGCCGCAGCACTGGGACGCGATCAAGCACCAGGTTTCGGAGGCCAGCCTGAAATTTGTGCAGCGCTTTTCGCCCAATTTGACCGACGACAAGATTCTGGCGTACACCGTGGAAAGCCCCCTCGATTTGGAGCGTATGAACCCGCACAACTGGCATGGAAGCTGCCATGCGGGAGGGTCGGGGCCGGCGCAATCGGGAGCCTTGCGGCCGATTCCCGGCTACGCGCAGCATCGCATGCCGATTCCCGGCTTGTATCAAACGGGAGCGACGACGCACCCGGGTGGATCTGTAACCGGCGGGCCGGGACGCAATGCCGCCATCGTGATGCTGAAGGATTTCGGCACCAGCCTTGAGGCGGTGATTCAGAAGAGCGCTTAGGCCCCGAATTCATTCCACCCAGGTTTGCTGGCCGAAGGCGATCTGCCAGTGGCCGTTGTGCTTCTCAAACAAGCGAGTAACGTGCAGGATTTTCCCGTGCCGTGGTTTGTGTTCAGAGCGCATCACGGCTGCATCGCCAAACACCCATATTTTCATGGACAGGACTTCCGCGGGGATAAGCGTCGTTTTGGTGCGGCGGAGTTCCTTGATCATGGCCACGCGATCCGCTTTGTTCAGCGGGGTCCCACCATCGGGCGTGACGAAAAGAAAATCATCGGTGAAATTCGGAATCCAGGCTTCGACGTCATTCGTGAGCACGGTACGCTCTACGGCTTGCCACATGGTGGCTACTTCCTGCTGCTCGGGTGTGTCCGGCTTATAGGGAATCGATTTGCACGGATTTTCACAGTTCACCGGTTCTCCGTTGCTGGGTGCGCCGAAGCCGGCGCGCTTCTCCGGATTCTTATCCGCCTTATTGGTTTCCTGATAGATCAGTAGCTGCCATCCGGCAGGGCGCTTCACCCATGCCCGTACAAAGCGTACATTCACGTTCTGCGACGGAAGAAAGTGGAAACCGCGGACCAGAACTACCGTGCCTGCGTCCATCAATTGGATTTCGGAATCGTCACCAGTGGCAAGAGAGGAGAGTTTAGACAGATACTCTGTCTTCGAAAACGTCTCGCCCTTGCGATCCGTCCCCGAGAAATCGGCATCGAGAAGCTTTTCCAGGCTGGCGCCGTCGGCCTTGCCGAATGCCGTGGTAAAGGCGCGATCCACCTTCAGGGCGTCCTCTTGGGAATTGATGGGGGCAGGAGAGGCGTCAAGAATCAAGTCGGCGTGAAGGGCCACAAGAATAAACAGAGAGAGCAGAAATGTCGAAACATGGCGCACAAGGAACCTCCCCGGAGAGGATTTGTCAATTGGTCATACCAACAAGCCACATAGCCACTAGGAGCACGAGTATCATAAGTTTGAATGGTTTACAACAAGGAAACACTTGACTAGGGCTATGATATGGTGGCACAGTAACCAGACCGATTCGAATCTCTATCGGCCTTGGAGTCCGCCCAACGGGCTTGTTTCAGCTTCACGTCCCATGCATAACAACTGAAGCAGGCCCGTGCCAAGGAGAGGAGAATCCTGGCCCATGCCTGAGCAATTCGACGTGGTGGTCGCCGGAGCAGGGCATAACAGCCTGATTACGGCCGCCTATCTTTCCAAAGCAGGCTACCGTTGCCTGATTTTAGAGGGTCGCGCCTTAATCGGCGGCGGAGTGAAAACGGCGCAGCTCACCCTTCGCGGATTTCACCACGACACCTGTTCCTCGGCGCACGTTTTGATTCAGGACAGCCCAATTTTCCGCAAGGACGAACTAAAACTCGGCGAATACGGGCTCGAATACATTTTCCCTGATCCGGTCGTACACATTCCTTTTCCCGATGGAAGCTACCTTACGCAATGGCGTGATCTCGAGCGAACCTGCCAGGAGTTTGCCAAGTTTTCCAAGAAAGATGCGGAAGCGTATCGCCGGATGATGGCCGAGTATGAAGAGATTCATCCGGTCTTCGCGGAAACGGCTTACACACCAATCGGTTTTGGCAAGTCGCTAAACGAGAAACTTGCGGCGCATCCGAAAGGCAAGATCTGGCAGCGACGCCTGGCGATGTCCGCCTGGGAAATCATCCGCGACAATTTTGAAGATGAGCACTGCCGCGCGTTTATGGTGTGGATGGCGTATCAGACCGTGGAACCACCCGAAGCGGCAGCGACTGGACGCTTGGCCTATGCGATTTGCGCCGGCCGGCAGAAGTGGAGTTGGACGACCCCCAAAGGCGGGTCGGGAAGCTTGGCACAGGCGCTGGGGCGGCTGATCGAAGCGCATGGCGGCGTAATCCTGACCAACAAAAACATCACGCGATTGATTTTGGAAAACGGGAAATGCACGGGCGTCGAATGCAGCGACGGCAGCTTGTACAGAGCCCAAAAAGCGGTGCTCTCTACGATCCACATCAAGCATCTGGTGGACATGGCTCCCAAAGAGGCATTTGGGGAGGATTTTCTGGAAGGCGTTGAGACGTGGAAGGCTGGCATTACACTCTTTGCCAGCCACTATGCGACCACCGAGCCGCCGAAATTCCCCGTTGCCGGCGGCACTATTTCTCCGGTAGCCGCGGGAACCATGGCCGCGCCGGAGCGCGGGCTGCGCGTCTCCTACGATTTCGCCACGCAGAACGTCAATGTGGAAGATCCACCGCTTCTGATTGTATGCAGTTCTGTGGCCGATCCTTCGCGCACTCCAGCCGGGATGCACACGATCAAAGTCATCGGGAACCAGCCGTACGAATTGAAAGAAGGGCCGGAACACTGGGACGAAATCAAAGAAAAAGTTTCCCAAGCGAACCTGAACTACCTGCGCAAGTTCGCGCCGAATCTGACCGATAACAAAATCCTGGCGCGCCTCGCGGAAAGTCCCCTCGACCTGGAACGTATGAACGCGCACAATTGGCACGGCACCTGCCACGGGGGCGCACAAAACGCGGCGCAGTCCGGCGCTTTGCGACCGATGCCCGGTTGGGCGCAGCATCGCATGCCGATTGCGGGGCTTTATCAGACGGGTGCAACGACGTACCCCGGCGCTTCGGTTTCCGGCGGCCCGGGACGTAATGCGGCTACCGTGATGTTGAAGGACTTTGGTACGAGCATTGAGGAAGTGCTGAAGAGCAAGTCGTAGGCGAGGTCCCACGGGGAGACGGCATGAAGAAAATAACGCGGCGTGGATTCGTCAAAAGCGCGGCCATCGCGCCGCTGGCAGTGAAGCATCTGGCGCTGCAGCAGGTGGCAGGAAGCTCAAACACTTTCGACGTGGTAGTTGCAGGCGCAGGCCACAACAGCCTGATCACTGCGGCCTACCTTGCCAAAGCTGGCTATCGCTGCCTGGTGCTTGAGGGGCGCCCAAAAATCGGCGGCGGTGTGAAGACCGCGGAACTTACGCTGAAAGGTTTCAACGACGACTGCTGCTCCACGGTGCACGCGTTTCTTCAGGACAATCCGCTCATCAAGAATGATGAATTGAAGCTCGGCGATTATGGCCTTGAGTACATCACTCCCGATCCGATGTTTCACGTTCCTTTTCCGGACGGAAGCTACCTGACGCAGTGGCGCGACGTGGACCGCACTTGCGCCGAGTTCGCAAAGTTTTCGAAGAAAGACGCAGCTGCTTACCGCAAGATGCTCGCCGATCTGGACGCCATTCGGCCCATCATCGCTGCTGGAGCATTTACGCCAATTGGTTTCGGCAAGCCGCTGAACGATCAACTGGCGCAGGTCCCGAACGGGAAACTCTGGCAGCGGCGCCTGGCCATGTCTGCCTGGGACATCATCCACGACACTTTTGAAGACGACCATTGCCGCACGTTCATGCTGTATATGTCGCATCTCGCTGCCGAACCGCCGGACGCACCGGTTACCGGCCGCCTGGCTTACGGCGCGCCGCGGCAGCAGCACAGCGGGCGCCCGCTGCCGAAAGGCGGATCGGGGATGCTGACCGTGGCGCTGGGCCGCTTCATCGAAGGGCACGGGGGCACGATTCTGGTGAACAAGTGGGTGAAGAGCCTGATCATCGAAAACGGAAAGTGCGCAGGCGTCGAATGCAGCGACGGCAGCGCCTATCGCGCGACGAAAGCAGTTGTTTCCACCGTCCACATCAAGCATCTGGTGGACATGGCACCGAAAGAACTTTGGGGTGAGGATTTTCTGTATGGCGTGGAAACGTGGCAGGCGGAAAACGCCATGTTCGTCACCCACTATGCGACCAGCGAGCCGCCGGCCTACAAAGTGGACGGTGGAACGCTCTCGCCCGTGGAGTCGGGGATTCTTGCATCGCCTTACCGGGCCCTGCGCTTCGCTTTTGATGATACGCGCGGGGTCATCAATCTCGATGAGCCTCCGTTGCAAGTGATCTGCTGCAGCATTGCCGATTCGACGCGCGCGCCGAAGGGCATGCACACGATGAAAGTCCTCGGCTGGCAGCCGTACCAGTTGAAAGAAGGCCCCGAGCACTGGGACAAGATTAAGTACGACGTTTCCGATGCCAACCTGAAATACCTGCGGCGGTTCGCCCCAAATTTGACGGACGACAAAATCCTGGCGCGCTTCGTGGAAAGCCCACTCGACCTCGAGCGCATGAACCCGCACTTCTGGCACGGAAGCGCTCATGCGGGCGCGCAAAACGCCGCGCAATCCGGACCTCTGCGGCCGATGGCCGGCTGGGCGCAGCACCGCATGCCTATTCCAGGGCTTTACCAGACGGGAGCGACGACGCATCCCGGCGGTTCGGTTACGGGCGGTCCAGGACGCAACGCCGCGACCGTGATTCTGAAAGATTTCGGCACTTCCATCGAAGAAGTGGTAGCCAAGAAGGCTTGAACGGGACGACGCCGGTGATTTCATTTTCAAGGCGAGGAGAAGGAATGATGCGCAGCGCGGCGAGCAGCAAATCGGGAATCGTTTTGGCCGTCCTGGCGGTTGTGCTTTTTGCGGGCGGAGTGACGCGCGGACAGCAGTCTGTAAAAATGGTCCCAGACAATCCAAGCCCGCACCCAGCCCCGGAGCAGCCGATTCCCTACAGCCACAAGCAGCACCTGGCGTTCAGCTTGCCCTGCAAGCGCTGCCACGTGAATCCCGATCCCGGAAATATGATGACATTCCCGGCAACTTCTATCTGCATGCAGTGTCACGCGACCATCGCCAAGGATAAGCCTTCGATTCAGAAACTAGCGTCCTACGCGACTTCGAACCAGCCCATTCCCTGGGTCCGAATCTACAAGATACTCCCGGGCATTGCCTGGAGCCATCGCCCGCATGTCGACGCAGGAGTAAAATGTGAGACGTGCCATGGGGAAGTTTCGGAAATGGCCTCTATGTCGGAAGTTACAAGCGTCGTCACCATGTACAGCTGCCTGCACTGCCACGAAATGAATCACGCGAAAGCTTCGTGCGACACTTGCCACAAGCACTGACCAACTCATCGGGCTCGCGGGAAGGAATGTTGTATGGCGGGAAGCCTTCAGCTTGAAATCAACGGGAAGAAATATTTTGTCAGCTATCCGCCGGATACGCGGCTGCTTTATGTTTTGCGGGACGAATTGGGATTTACCGGCACGAAGTACGGTTGCGGCGAAGGGATGTGCGGCGCCTGCACGGTGTTGGTCGGGGGCACAGCGCGCAGGTCCTGCCAAATCCCGGTGAGCGCCGCGGCGTCGAAGCCCATCACCACGATTGAGGGATTGGAGACAAATGGTGCGCTGCACCCGGTGCAGCAGGCGTTTCTCGATGCCGGCGCGTTTCAGTGCGCGTACTGCACTTCGGGCATGATCATGAGCAGTGTGTCGCTGCTGCAATCGAATCCTCACCCAACGCGGGAACAGATCGTGCAAGCCATGCAGGGCAACATCTGCCGCTGCGGCGCCTATCCGCGCATCATCGAAGCTGTCGAGAAGGCATCTGGCCAGCTGCAGGGAGGCGCCAAGTGAAGCCCGAGCCGCAGTGGCTGGAGTTGGAGCCGGAGCGCTATGAATTTCGCGCGCTGCCGATGCACCAGTTCGCTCTCGGCAGACGGGACTTTTTCAAGATTCTTGGCGCAGGGCTCGTCGTCTTTGTGGCGGTAAAAAGCGTAGCCGCCCAAGAAACCGCGCCAGGACCCCGCGGCTTTCACCCAGAGGAACTTCCCAAAGAAATTGGCGCGTGGCTGCACATTGGCGAAGACGGCAAAGTCACCGGATTTGTGGGAAAAGCGGAGATCGGGCAGAACGCGCGGACGTCGCTCGCTCAGACGATCGCCGATGAATTGAGTGTGCCGTTTGACAGCGTGCAGATGGTAATGGCCGACACGGCGCTGACGCCATTCGATGCGGGGACTTTCGGCAGCCGCACCACACCGACGATGACGCCGCAATTGCGGAAAATGGCTGCTGCCGCGCGCAATTTGATGGCGGAAAGAGCCGCGAAACAGTGGAATGTGCCCGTGGAAAAGCTGGTGGCGCGCGATGGAAAGGTCACAAATACGGTGGACGGAAAATTGCTGCCCTATGCTGAGCTGGTCCGCGAAGAAGGATTCGGAAAACAAACCCCTGCGGTGAAAATTTCCGTGAAACCAGCTTCGGTATGGACGATTGCTGGCCAGCCCGTTCCGAAGGTGAATGCACGCAACTTCGTCACCGGCCGCCATCGTTACAGCACGGACTTGCGTCCGGATGGCATGCTTTACGGCAAAGTGCTGCGGCCGCCGTCGTTTGGGGCAACACTGGTTTCGTATGACGATTCCGCCGCAAAAGGTCTGAGTGACGTCGTGATCGTCCGCGATGGCGATTTCATCGGGGCCGCCGCTCCAACCATTGCCGCAGCAGAAGCTGCACTTGCGAAGATTCACGCGCAATGGAAGGAAGTACCGCAAATCTCCGACAAGGAGATCTTCTCGTACCTGAAAAATAGCGCGCAACCTTCCAAGGAAGAGCGCTTCCATCAGGCGAAAGGGTCTGTGGCCGACGGCATGGCTGCAGCCGCACATAAACTCGAGGCTGCCTATACGGTGGCCTACATCGCGCACGCACCAATGGAGCCTCGCGCGGCGGTCGCGCAATGGAATGGCAATAGACTTACAGTATGGATGGGCACGCAGCGGCCATTTGCCGTGCGCGATGACCTGGCAGACATTTTTCACGTGCCGGAGAAAGATGTGCGCGTGATCGTGCCGGACACGGGCTCCGCCTACGGAGGCAAGCACACCAGCGACGCCGGCCTGGAAGCGGCGCGGCTGGCTCGCGCCATATCCGGCCGCGCCGTAAAACTGGTCTGGACGCGCCAGGAAGAGTTCACTTGGGCGTATTTCCGCCCGGCGGGCGTAATTGAAGTGAACAGTGGGATCGGCGCTGACGGAAAACTCACGGCGTGGGAGTTTCACAACTATCACTCCGGCATGTCCGCCATAGAAACGCCTTACGACGTCGCCAACTTCATCACGCAATACCATCAGGTGCCGCTGGTGTTGCGCAGCGGCTCATATCGCGGGCTCGCCGCCACCGCGAATCATTTCGCGCGAGAAACGCACATGGATTCCCTGGCCCAGGCAGCGGGCATGGATCCATTGCGATTCCGTTTGGTGAATCTCACCGACTCCCGCATGAAAGCGGTGCTGGAGGCAGGGGCAAAGGCGTTTGGCTGGCCTCGCCAGAGGAGCGAGGAAGGCCAGGGATTCGGCTTGGCAGCCGGGTACGAAAAAGGCAGCTACGTGGCCACCTTCGCGGAGATTCTCGTGGACTCCAAAAGGAAGATCCGTGTCAAAAAGCTAGCGGAAGCATTCGAGTGTGGTGCGATCGTGAATCCAGACGGGCTTCGCAATCAGGTAGTCGGCGCAATGATCCAGGGCCTGGGCGGCGCATTGTTTGAGGCCATTCAATTTCAGGACGGGCGCATCACCAACGACCATTTCGCCAGTTATCGCGTGCCGCGTTTTCGCGACGTACCGGAGATCGAAACGATTCTCCTCGATCGCAAAGACATTCCGTCCGCAGGCGCCGGCGAAACGCCTATTATGGCGGTGGCCCCGGCGATCGGAAATGCGTACTTCAACGCTACGGGTGTTCGGCTGACGACCCTGCCCTTGTTACCCTCAGCCAGTTGAACGATGAATTGCCTTGACTACGGATTCGTCTTGCCTGGGGCGGTTACACTTGTAGTTCCTCCAAATGCTCCCAAATCGGTGAAGGTCGAGCAAAAGAAGAAAGCGGGCTACGTTATAGAAATAAGTGGAATAGTTTGGTGGACGTGAGGGGATTCGAACCCCTGACCCCCTGCTTGCAAAAGACGCAGCTCCTTTCCAACAGTTCCGACAAGAACACTAACTACTAACCTTTCCAACAAATCGGGGAATCTGCTTTTCGCTCAAAGCTAACCCCAACAGACTCAAAATCGTCGATTCGTGCACACTTCGTGCACAGTCGGCCGATCCACTTCTACGAACAGCCGACCTTTCCTCCACATGGACATCACACAGAGAAATAAACGTGCGGCTGAGGAACTTGGACTGTGAAATAGGTTTCTTAATAGGGCGAGCAATCTCCACATTGCTAGGGGGAGATGCCAAAGAAGTGTCCCTAAGCTTTCAAGGTCGTTGCGACGGATAATGCGCCGCGTCCACTGGGAGACCCTGAGAGTCGCAACCTGCAGGCTGAATCACAGTTGGCCAACACCCTGTCAGATCTGGCATGGGCAACCCAAATCCAAAACTGGGTGCGCCCGTGTTGCGTAATCCTCAAACCAACGTTGTTGTATTCCCACCTTCGTCCGAACGAGCTTACACCGAACTCACACCACCTCCTTCATTGCAGACCAATGATGTTATTGCCTTCTCAGGCGATAGAATCCTAGCGACTGGAACTACGATCGGCGGAAAGGTACGTCGCCGAATGCGTAGTCGATTTCAGAACGGATGTATTCAGAAGTGCGGTGATTGGATCGTAGTCAGATTCAGGATTGACACTCCGGCTGGGCGTGAGTTGAAAGCCGAGAAGGTTTGCCCTTGTTCTGGCCCCGGACTACTCACCAAAGCTGAGCAGAAGCGCCGTGCAGCGGAAATAATCCAAGTTGCAGGAGTGAATACAACCGAGCAGATCAAGCAGGTGACACGGTCTGTGACATTTGCTCAGCAGGCCGAAAGGTTCTTGGAACAGGCGAGGACCCGACGCCGAAAACCGATCAGCCCTGCAACTTACGATGGATGGCGCAACTGCCTGGATGCGTGGTTAATTCCGAATATCGGTGAGACGATGCTTCAAGACACAAACAACGGTACGCTGAAGGCTCTTGTCACCAAGATGGTGAACGCAGGTCTGTCGGCAAAAACGGTCAATTCCTACGCGGGTTTAGTCAAGCTGGTAGTCGCTTCTGCGATGGACCAGAACGGCGAGCAGCTCTACCCGCGCAAGTGGAATCACGACTTCATCGAAATGCCGTTGATTGCGAACCAACATCGCCCGTCATTCACTTCCGAACAGGTCTCGAGCATCCTCCACAAAACAACAGAACAGGCACAGATGCTAATTCTCTTGGCCGCTGCGACAGGTCTTCGATTGGGAGAACTGCTTGGATTGTCCGCCGAGGATGTCTCCGACAACGGATTGACCATCGCCATCCGCAAACAAGCCTACCGTGGTCGTGTCTTGGAGAGGCTCAAGACCACGAACGCGCACCGCGTGGTAGACGTTCACCCTATAGTAGCGGCTCATCTGGATGCCTTCATTGGCAAACGAACGGGCTTGCTTTTCCCAACAAGCACAGGTAGAGCGCACAGCCATTCGAACGTGAGAAACCGAATGCTGTATCCGGTTCTCAATGAAATGGGTGTCGCCCAAACTGGCTTCCACGGCTTCCGACGTTTCCGCGCAACTCACCTGCGAAAGCAGCAGGCACCGGAATCGCTCATCAAGTCGTGGTTGGGACACAGTGCGCAGTCGTCTGTCACTGACCTGTACGATAGGTCGCAAGCGGACACAAAGTACCGTAAACAGGTCGCAGAACAAGTGGGAATTGGGTTCGAGATTCCTCCAATTGTTCTTTTTGTTCTTAAACCTTCAGAAAGCGAGGGCGCTGTAGCTACTTAGTTCTACGGGATTTAAGTGGTCGGGGCGAGTGGATTTGAACCACCGACCTCCTGGTCCCGAACTTCAAAGCCAGTGAAGAAAAATAATCTAAGGCGTTGAATCGGCGTCGGATAGACTGAGCAACTTCCTCCCTTAATCGGGCTTCTCTATGGGCTACAAGTCTAAATGTTTAGACACGGCCGCTTTCATCACGGCCGCGAATAGTTAACGGAAAAGGTGTGAAGTCCAACAACTTGTTTCTCTGAGGCCATTTAGGAAACGCGGTAGCCAAAAAGATATCCTGGATCCCGCAGGATCCTGCGCCCACCAACACCAAACCCTCCCGCCCGGATTCCTAGCAAGGAGTTCGGGCCTTTTTTCCTGGTGAACACTGTAGCCCTACAGTTGTAACTTACTGGTTTTGAGAGGGCAGCCATGCTCAAATCTGAAATCAAGCCAGGAAGCGAATATGCGTTTTGCGAGAAGCGCGCCCCGGGTACTCCTTTTGAGCGGGTGCGGATTATTGAGCATGTCCGTTCAAACAAGTGGAAAGCAAAGTGGATTGACCCGAATCCCGGACTCGTTGACTACATAGAATCGGGTCAGCTGATCGTTCCCTGGAAGGAACACAGAGCATTCCTAAAGGAAGAAGCCGATGAGGAGCGGATTCAGAAATACAACGATGACCACGGCTACACCGACAAGAACAGGCCGGTAATCACAGGTCTGGAACAGGTTTTCAGAGCTCAGCAGACGGAGTTGCACAAAATAGGGCACAATCTGAAAACGCAGATTCCGTCGGCCGGTCTAACTAATTGAAAGATTTGGCTCCCCGGAGGAAGCACTGCCAATCGCCTGACAAAGCCCAAGTAAACTTGCGGATCGAGGAATGAGCCTGTTGACTGGCTGATCCGGCTCCCGGGACGCCACGCTGTCTCGCAGGATAAAGTAAATTGCGACTGCCGCAACTGTCAGGACAAAAACGACCAGGACCAGCATATTTGCGGTCCAGCGTCGTGAATAAGGTTTGCGCATTATGTGCCTGACTCGCGAAACTCTCCTAAGACCTGTCACTCTAAGAACCACAACCGTCAACAATCTTCAGCCAACTCCCGGTTGCGACTCCCTCGTCGTGGTGACTCGCCCCCCCGAGAGAAGCCAGTCATCTTTTGAGTTTGAAGAAATCTATAGAACTCCTGGCTGGGCGCCCTCCGCCTAGAAATACAGCCGCTCTAGTCAGCGGTTCCACCGCCATCCACGACGAGTGCAGCGCCGGTCATGAAAGAAGAATCATCCGACGCCAGAAAGAGGACCGCCTTCGCGATTTCCTCCGCGGTTCCAACGCGCCCCAGCGGACGACTAGCGCATCCAGCGATGTAGTCCTTCCACTTCAGCCCGCGCATCCTTGCATCCGCTGGCAACATGGGGGTTTCCACATCGCCCGGGCAGATGCAATTCACGCGTATCCCCTGCTTGCCGTGATCAATGGCCATGGCCTTGGTCATCAGCACCACGCCGCCCTTCGAGGCGCAATAGGCCACCGCGCGGTCGCCGCCCACGATTCCCCACCCCGAACTATTGTTGATGATGACGCCGTGCCCCCGCGCAATCATCGCAGGCAGGGCGAACTTCGACATGAGGAACGTTCCCTTCAGGTTGATGTCGATCTGCTCGTCCCATTCTTTCTCGGAACATTCGATCGTTGTTTGGGGATAAAAAATGCCGGCATTGTTGAAGAGAATGTCGAGCTTTCTAAAGGCGCGCAGAGTTTCCTCCACCGCGCGCTGGCAATCCTTTGCCAGGCTCACGTCCGCGCGCAGAAAGATGGCCTCGCTTCCCAACTTCCTGATCCGTGCCACCACCGCTGCGCCACGACTTTCGTTTCTTCCGGTAACTGCGACCTGCGCGCCTTCTTTGCCGAACAGCAGCGCGGTCGCCTCGCCGATTCCGGAGGTCCCGCCGGTGATGATTGCGACTTTATCTTTGAGGCGCATCGAGAACCTATCTATTGTCACGCCGAAGCGAGGACGCCTACTGCCGAGTGGAGAGCGGGCAAGTCGTACGATGCGTGGCGTTTTTTGCGACGCAAGAATCGCGCTTGGGTCGCTTCCTTCATTCGTCCTCAACGACCGGCCAGTCCTCCCGCCGTCTCTCCGCCATCCAAGGTGAACACCTGCCCGGTCGCATATGCGGCGTCATCCGAGGCCAAATATGCAAACAGTCCGGCAATTTCCTCAGGTTTGGCATGACGTCCCAGCGGGATCTTCCGGTTCACTTCCTCGAGCATCGCGTCGGTGTATTCCGCGCGCTGCATGGGTGTTAACACGTATCCCGGAGCCACCGCGCAGACTCGCACTTTCGGCGCCAGTTCCAGTGCCATCGAGCGCGTCAGCGCAATTACTCCCGCCTTGGTGGCGTTGTAGTCGGCGTAATACGGATACCCCATGAAGCCGGCCGTCGACGCCGTGTGCAGAATCACGCCTTTCCCGCGCTCCCACATATGCCGCGCAGCAGCCTGCGCCACATAAAACACTCCCGTTAGATTCACGGCGATTACCTTATGCCACTCTTCGGGAGTGATGTCGAAGAACTTGCGCCGGATGCTGATGCCGGCATTATTGACCAGCACATCTACGCCGTCCATGAGCCGGATCGCCTTGGCGAATGCCGCCTCAACCTGCATAAGGTCGCTGACGTCGGCGATAATGGCCTCGCCGAGATCGTGCAACTCGCTCTTGATGCGCTCGCACGCCGTGGGATCACGATCGAGCACGCATACCCGGGACCCTTCCTCCAAAAACCGCGCTGCCGTTGCCGCCCCGATCCCGCTCGCGCCTCCCGTAATCAGAACGCGCTTGTCTCGTAACCCGCGCATGAAATCTCCCCGCAGATAAGTTCTGCCGTTGCCGAACATAGTAGCCAGTATCCCCCCAATTTCCTAAGCCGAAGTTTCCATGGTGATCTCAACTCCGAGGCTAGTTGACGGAAGAGGTCGGTATCCGCGGCTTAACTCCAATCGAAAAATGGGTTCGGGAGTTCCCTCGGCATGGTTTTCGAGCATTAGGAACGGGGCCTTTGCTTTGCCGCTCTCGCTCGACAACCATGCTGTCAAAGGCATGCAGCAGTGCTTCTCGCCCGGAGTAGGGCCCCGGGCGGTAGGCACGGGATTGAATGCCCAATTGCGAGATTCAACCTCAGTCGCCTGATCTACCGTTACACCAATGGAAGGTACCAAAACCGAGGCACGATGCTTTATGTCAATCGCGGCATCGGCACCACCGGGTTTCCCATCCGGCTCGGCGCTCAGCCGGAAGTCACGCTTTTCGTGTTGACGAGAACATGACCTGCAGTTCGGGCGGCTCAACTGAGTCCAAGTCCTGAGTTGCCGGCCACTCGGAGACTGGCTCACAAACTCAACCGCACGGCGGCGAACGACTGGTCGCGCACACAGTCCAACGCTGAGCAGGGGTGTGCAAGGCCATCCTATTTGTGGGCTACGTGGGCTACAAAATGAGGGAACCGTGCTCGCAGCTTGATGTCATGTAACTAAAATTCGCAGAGGGAGATGGAAGTGGTCGGGCGAGTGGAATTTGAAGCACCGACCTTTTGGTTGACGACTTCAAAGCCAGTGAAGAAAAATAATCTAAGGCGTTGAATCGGCGTCGGATAGACTGAGCAACTTCCTCCCTTAATCGGGCTTCTCTATGGGCTACAAGTCTAAATGTTTAGACACGGCCGCTTTCATCACGGCCGCGAATAGTTAACAGCCAGGGAATGCAAAACTCTAAATGTCTTGTACGGTGTCGCTTACCGGGGAAAGACAACGATTTACAGTCCCTCAGTTGGGCTACTTGGGCTACCGGATGGAGGGGTGTTTTTCTCCGTCATCGGGTTACCTGGGTGGCGGCCGCAATGCCGCGCAACATACCCGGGAATATCAATTGATGGAGTGGATAGGAAAGGTACCAGTAGAGTTGGCCGGTCAAGCCCAGAGGGTCGAAGATAGCTGTCTGGCGAAGCATGCTCCCCGATCCGTCCCGCTGCAGTTCAAATTGTAGCCAGGCCCTGCCGGGAAGGCGCATTTCCGCGGCCAGGCGAAGTAGCCGCCCAGGTTCAACAGCTTCTACCCGCCAGCAGTCAATCGTGTCACCTGGCAGGACATGTTCGGGATCACGCCGCCCTCGCCGCATTCCGACCCCGCCGACCGCGAGGTCCATCAGTCCACGGAGACTCCAAATCCAGTCCCCGAAATACCAACCAGTCATACCGCCCAGTCGTTCGACCGTCCTAAAAGCCACCTCCGGCGGGGAGAGCAAATGCATTACTCGGGAATCGATAAAGCGTCGACCAAACTGAATGCCACCCCATTTTTTCTCGGAGCCCCCAGATGAAAAGGCGTCGGACCAGCGTGTTTCGGCAAAGTCACGATCCTCATTCACAAGAGCACGCTGCAGCGACTCACGAACACCGCGGGGACGAATAGGAAATGCTTGCAAGGCAGATTCGTCTTGCACCACTGTTTCGTTGCGCATCCCTTCAACCAATTCCCGACCGATACGCGCAAACACGGGTGTTACGAGGCCGAGCCAAAGACTCGAAAGTCGGGGCGACAATACGGGCACGGAGATCATCACCCGTTTGAGGCCCCGCTGACGCGCATATTCCTTCATCAGCTGCCCGTAGCTGACGCGATCAGCGCCGCCGATTTCGAAGATGCGACTCTCCTCCACATTGACGTCGATTGCCTGCATTAGATAGGCAATCACGTCCTCGATGGAGATTGGCTGCGTTAGTGTCTTTACCCAGCGAGGCGTGACCATGATCGGCAACTGTTCGACGAGGGCACGAATCATCTCAAAGGAAAAGCTTCCCGAGCCGAGAATGATCGACGCGCGAAACTCGATCGTCGCCGTGCCCGACTCCCGCAGAATGCGCCCAACTTCCTGCCTGCTCCGAAGGTGAGCGGATAAGCCATCGCCTTGCCCGAGACCACCCAAATAAATGATCTTCTTCACGCCGGCGCAAAAAGCCGCCGCACCAAATGCGGCCGCAGCACGCCGATCTTCTTCCTCAAAACCCTCTTTGGAAGACATCGAGTGCACCAGATAGAAAGCCGTGTGAACTCCTTTCATCGCAGCGCACAAAGATTCAGGATGCAAAACGTCGCCTGCAACGACAGTCGTGGTAGGCGCGACGCGCCTACGGAGCGCTTCTGGATGCCGGGCGAGGCACCGCACTTTTCGTCCCTCTTGTTCGATGGCACGGAGCAGGCGCCCTCCCACATAACCAGTAGCTCCCGTCAACAAGATGACGTCGTTTGAACTCTGCTGATCTTCTTGAGACCGACCCATCTCCTCGCCACCCTCTGCGTCCTTCAATACGCGCCCATGTTTCTGTTTCTCAACGGCTCAAATTAATCTTGTCGTTCTAGTAACATCTCTATTGGGATTGGGAGTTCAATCGCCATATGGCAAAGTTCAAAGCGGCGGCATAGCTGACCCAAAGCAGGTATGGAGTCATTAGCCAACCAGCGATCCGAGCGGTCTTACCGAAAGCGATGGCGGTGAGAAGAATGACACACCACAGAGCAACAATTTCAAGGAAAGCCCACCCGGGCAAGTGCAGACGAAAAAAGACTGCGGACCACGCAACGTTCAGGAGCAATTGCACCAGGAACAATTGCATGGGAATCGCCGCCACGCTCCTACGTCGCCAAACCAGCCAAGCCGCAAC
>Ga0335085_10006135_pt1 | contig 19063 bp, 25 predicted proteins | sample Lox_Sample_45_FD_206712 | JGI IMG/M metagenome (GOLD analysis project Ga0335085, IMG submission 206712) | Soil microbial communities from Loxahatchee National Wildlife Refuge, Florida, United States - Lox_Sample_4.5 | ecosystem: Environmental > Terrestrial > Soil > Wetlands | place: USA...
TAAACGGGGAAGGAAAACGCGGTGCTCTCGAGTTCGGCCTGCGCCGTCTTCCTGTCGAATGGAATTCCAAAGGCCGCTGCCGAATTGGCCATGCGCGCGAGATGGCGATCGAGACGGACGAAGCCTTCGGCGGGCGAAAAACGCAGCGTTTCGATCAGCGAAAGCGGGCGGCGGGCGGAATCGTAGTAGCGCGCTTTCAAGCGGCATTCGGCATATTCGGACGCCGCCTGGGAATCGTACACCACCGCGCCGCCGATGCCGAGGTCGCCGCGGTTTCTGGCAATGGTCAGTGTACGGATGGCGACGTTGAAATTCGCCGAGCCGTCCGGCGCGAAATGGCCGATGGCGCCGCAATAGACGCCCCGCGGCGAGGATTCCATTTCGCGGACGATCTCCATGGCGCGGATCTTCGGCGCGCCGGTGATCGAGCCGCAGGGGAAGATGGCGCGCACGATATCGGCGGCGCCCCTGCCAAGCTCCAGTTGCGCGGTGACGGTGGAGACCATGGTGTGCAGCGTGGGATAGGTCTCCACCGCGAACAAATCCTCGACCATCACGCTGCCGACGCGCGCGATGCGGCCGAGATCGTTGCGCAGAAGATCCACGATCATCAGGTTCTCGGCGCGGTCCTTTTCGCTGGTGGCGAGGCGGGCGCGTGCCGCGTGATCGGCCGCCGCGTCCGCGCCACGCGCGATGGTGCCCTTCATCGGCTTGGCGATGAGAAGGCCGGATGGCGAAAGATCGAAGAACAATTCGGGCGAGAGGCTGAGGATGTGGCGTGCGCCGTCGTGGATGAAAGCGCCATGCGCCGCAGCCGAGCGCGCGCGCAAACGCAGATAAAGCGCCATCGGATCGCCCAGGAAGGCGAAGCGCGAGCGGAAGCTGAGATTGGCCTGATAGATGTCGCCGTTCTCGATGTAGTCGTGCACGCGGAGAAAGCGGGTGGCATAGGCGGCTTCGTCCCACTCGTGCGCCAGCGGGCCGGCATAGGCGCGGCCGGCGACGTGCGATTCGAGCGCCGTGGCGGCTGGGCCGCCTTCCAATTCTTCAACGCGGTCGAACAGGCCGAACCAGAGAAGCGGAGCGGCGCGATGCGGGGGCATGAGCGGCGCCAGGCGCGATTCCAGCACATAGCCCAATTCGTATGAGAAATAGCCGGCGGCATGGGCGCCGTTCTTCACCGCTTGTTCGAGCCGCGAAAGCGAAGCGGAAATTTCGGAAGGATCGGTTGTTCGAATAACCTCGAAGGGCGACACGTAGCGGCGCAGGCGCCCGCTGCGCGCATCGTCGAGGAGAACGGTGAAGGGCGAGACCGGCATGGCGCCTATCTACCCGGAAATTCGTTTCCGCACGCCCCTCGCTTCCAAGCCTGTGCTAAGGGAACAAACCCGGGACACTTGATCCCGGGGGCGGAATGCCCACATTGAGATACGGAGGCGGCGCCCTTGGCGGGCCGCAAGAATGTTTCAAACCGGCGGCCGCAGGCGGCGCCGGAAACCGCAGAGCCGCTCAAGGAGGGCTTTGGACGATGACACGGAATACGGTCTTCAACAGCCCCTTCCTTCTGGGCTTCGACCATCTCGAACGGCTTCTGGAGCGTACGGCCAAGGCGGCCGGCGACGGCTATCCGCCCTACAATATCGAGGAACGCGGCGACGGCACGCTGAAAATCACGCTGGCCGTGGCCGGATTCTCGGCGGGCGAGATTGCGGTCACGGTGGAGGACAATCAGCTCGTCATCCGCGGCAAGCAGACGGACGGGGCCGAACGCAATTTCCTGCATCGCGGGATCGCGGCCCGGCAGTTCCAGCGCGCCTTCGTGCTGGCGGACGGCATCGATGTGACGGCTGCGGAGTTGGAAAATGGACTGCTTTCCATCTCGCTGTCGCGGCCGAAGCCCGAGAGCGTGGTCAGGACGATTCAAATCCGGTCGAAGTGAGGGGCCAGGGAAGGACGCGTATCATGAACGAGAACAACGAAGCGAACACCGAAGACTTCCAGCCGGGCGCGGTGAAGCTTGCCTATATCAAGCCAACGGGACTGGCGGAGGCGAAGCGGCTGGGCATCGTGCCGCCCGGCATCGAGCTGCCGGAAGGCATCAAGCTTTACGTGCTGCACGGCGTGGACGGCCGCGTGCTCGGCTACACCGACGCCTATGAAAGCGCGTATGGCGCGGCGGTGCAGAACGACCTGACTCCGGTTTCCGTCCACTGACGTGGACGGAAAAGAAATCAGAAGTCGGAAATCAGAAGTCAGAAATGCGGCGGGCCTGCGCTTCGCTCCGGCCCAGCTTTTTCTGATTTCCGAGTTCTGATTTCTGATTTCTGCGCAGCGAAGCTACGCCGCTTGCGCGCCGTGACCGTTGGTCTTTTCCGTGAGCAACGCGTAGAGCACTTCGGGCTTCGCCGTGGCCCTGAGCTTTTCGCAGGTCGATTGGTTGCGCAAAAGGCGCGAGACGCGCGCCAGCGCCTTGAGGTGATCGGCTCCCGCCTCTTCCGGCACCAGCAGCACGAAGACGAGATCGACGGGTTGATCGTCCACCGCGTCGTAGGGAATGGGCGTTTCGAGCCGCGCGAACAGTCCCAAGATGCGCGGCAGACCGGGGAGGCGGCCGTGCGGAATGGCGATGCCCTGCCCCATGCCGGTCGACCCCAAGCGCTCGCGCTCGAAAAGCGTTTCGAAGATGCGCCGCTCCGGCAGACCCGTCAGATGCGCGGACGCCTTGGCCAATTCCTGGAGCAGCTGCTTCTTGCTTTGCGCCTTGACGTTCGGCAGGACCGCCTCGGGCGCGAGCAGATCGGTGATTTCCATGATGGCCTTCTGATCAATCTGGCTGATGTGGCTGGTGCCGCGCGACGCGGCGGCGCTGTCAGGCGTGGTGATTCTTCAGGCGGCGCATGTGGCGGCGCACCTGTTTTTCGAGATGGGCGAGCGAGGACTCGAACGCGTGGATCGCATCGTCGGCTTCCCCTTCCGATTTCAGGACCGTGCCGGTGTCCAGATGCAGCGTGCAGTCGGCGCGGACCATCGTGCGCTCCCGGGAGAATACGACATGCGCGTCCATTCCGCCTTCGAAATATTTGCTTAATGTCACGGGAGCGCGTTCGCGCACGTGTTGTTGCAGCGCTTCGCCCACGTCGATCTGCTTGCCCGAAATCTGGATATTCATGGTTCTCGTTCGCGCGCGCGCCGTCATCTACCCTTAACGCTCAGGGGCCCGCGCGGGCACAGCGTCTGCTGTTCGAAAAGGCGGCGGACCATATGTCGGGCACCCCCCGGAGTCAACGCAAGAAAATCACCGCCCAGCGGCAGCAAAAGCCTCGGGCTGCTTCAGCCTGCGGCGCTCCACCGAGGATGGAATCCGCATGGATTCACGGTATTTTGCCACCGTGCGGCGGGCAATATTCACACCGTCCGCGGTGAGCAATGCCACGATTCTGTCGTCCGACAGGACCTCGGCATTCTCGTTGTCGATCATCTCGCGAATGCGGTCGCGCACCGCCTCCGCCGAGTGCGATTCGGCGCCGTCGATGGATTGGATCGCGGCGGTGAAGAAGTACTTCAGTTCAAAGACGCCCCTTGGCGTCGCAACATATTTGTTCGAAGTCACCCGGCTCACGGTCGATTCGTGCATGCCGATGGCATCGGCGATGGTGCGCAGATTCAGCGGGCGCAGATGGCGCACGCCATGGGCGAGGAATCCGTCCTGTTGGCGCACGATTTCGCTCGAGACCTTCAAGATGGTGCGGGCGCGCTGATCCAGGCTCTTCACCAGCCAATTGGCGCTGTTCAGGCAATCGGTGAGATAGGTCTTGGAGTCCTTGTCGCGCGCGTTCGCGGAGACCTTCGCGTAATAGCGCGAATTGACGAGCAGGCGCGGCAGCGTGTCGGAATTGAGTTCCACGAGCCAGGCGCCGTCGGGCCCTTCGCGCACGAACACGTCGGGCACGATGGGCTGCACGGGTTCCGATCCGAAGGCGAGGCCGGGCTTCGGCGTCAGGCCGCGGATCTCCGCGATCATATCGGTCACGTCTTCGGCATCGCAGCCGCAGATCTCGCAGAGACCGGCGATGTCGCGGCGGGCTACCAAATGCAAAGCGGAAAGGAACTTCTCCATCACCGGATCGAAGCGGCCACGCTCGCGCAGCTGCAGCGCAAGACATTCGGCGAGATCGCGCGCGGCGACCCCCGTGGGCTCGAAGCCCTGGACGGTCTTGAGCACGCCGTCGACCGCTTCACTCGAAGCACCGAGGCGAAGCGCAAGTTCGCTCAAATCCGCGCGCAGATAGCCCGCCTCGTCGATGGCATCGATCAGGGCCGCGCCGATGAGACGCTTGTCGGGGTCGAGCGCGGCGATGGCAAGTTGATCCTGGAGACGATCCTTGAGCGTGGCGGCGGCGGTGAGAGTGCCCTCGAGGCCGTTGTCGTCGCCGTCGAAGCGCGGGCCGGATTTGAGCGTGGTCCAATCGGTCAGCGGGCCCGCACTTTGCGGAGCGGGCGCGGAATCGCCATCGGAATAGACGTCTTCGCGATCGATGCCCGCTTCCTCGGCGCGGCCGAAGTCTTCGCGCGAGAGTGCGCTGTCGAGCGTTTCGGACGGCGTCGGCTGTTCGCGGTCGCGATCCTCCGGCGAGGGCGGCTCGCGCTCGTCGCGCTCGAGGAGCGGATTGCGCTCCAATTCCTGCTCGACGTAGTCGGCGAGCTCGAGATTGGACAATTGCAGCAGCTTGATCGCCTGCTGCAATTGCGGCGTCATGACCAGCGACTGGCCCTGCCGCAACTCCAATCTTTGACCTAACGCCATGTCACACTGCCCCAACCGATCCCCTACAGCGAGAACCGTTCTCCGAGATAGACGCGGCGCACGTCGCGGTCGCCGATGATCTCGCCGGGCGTGCCTTCCTTCAGCACCTGGCCCTCGTGGATGATGTAGGCGCGATCGATGATCTCGAGCGCGTCGCGGACGTTGTGATCGGTGATCAGCACGCCGACGCCGCGATCCTTCAGATGCGCCACCAATTCTCGGATCTCGCCGACGGCGATGGGATCGATGCCGGCCAGCGGCTCGTCGAGCAGGATGTAAGAGGGATGCGTGGCAAGCGCGCGCGCGATTTCCACGCGCCGGCGCTCGCCGCCGGACAGCGCGATGGCCGGGGTGTCGCGGACATGAGTGACGCCGAACTCCGCCATCAATTCCTCGACCGCGGCCTCGAGACGCGCGGGATCGGACTCGACCAGCTCGGCGGTCGCGCGGATGTTCTCTTCCGCCGTCATGCCGCGGAAGATCGACGCCTCCTGCGGCAGATAGCCGATGCCGAGCCGGGCGCGGCGGTACATGGGAAGCTTGGTGACGTCGGCGCCGTCGAGCTCGATGGTGCCATAATCGACCGGAATGAGGCCGGTGATCATATAGAACATCGTGGTCTTCCCGGCGCCGTTCGGCCCGAGCAAGCCGACCACCTCGCCGCGATGAAGTGTAAGGCTCACCGCGCGCACGACCGGACGCTTGCGGAAGCTTTTGCCAACTCGCGTGACCACAAGGCCCTGACTGCCTTCCACCACGCGCGGCATTCGCCGGCCGTCGTCGCGTGCCGGAATTGCGGTGTCGTCTGCGGTTCGATCCGTCATGGGCAAGAACTGTGCCTATTCGTCCTTAAGGAAGGTTGAAGCTAATGGCCATCCGTCGAAGATTGGCCGGTGGATTTCTTGCCGCCATTCGCCTTCGGCGGCGGCGTGAACAGGCCCTGCACCCGGTTGCCGGGCAGGCCCTTGGCGCCGAGCTTCGCCTGACCCGTATTGAGATCGACGACGAGCGTGGTGCCGTGCATCACGTTCTTCTCTTTCGTCAGCACGACGTTGCCGGTCAGCGTGACGGTGCGCGGCCCGAGATCGTAAACGCAATTGTCGCCGGTGGCGGTGCCGGAATCGGAATCGAACACGACGTTGCCGTTGGCAGTGATGACATCGGGCTTGCCGTCCTTCACCGCGACCTTCACCGTGTCGGCGCGCAGCTTGTAGCCGCCCTGGGTGACGACGACATTGCCGTAATAGGTTCCGATCTTGGTCTGGAAATCGCCGGTGAAATTGTCGGCGGCGACGGCGATGGGCGCGTTGGGATCGTGCTTGCCGAGCACCGTGTTGACATTGTTCTGCTGAGCCAGCGCCGGCGCGGCGACCGCGGCCAAGGCGAGAACGGATAAGACCATGCGCATCATTTCGTCTTCGCCTTTTTGCCCTTGCCACTATCCGCCTTGGGTTTCTTGGCGCGCTGGGCCACGGTGAACACCATCCGGACGTGGCCGTGGAGGGTGACGTGGCCCTGGACCGGCGGCGCCTTCTGGTGCGGCGGCGCCTTCACGATCTTGCGGATCATATCGAAGCGGTCGGCGCGCACGGTGCCGAGCGGCCCCTGGCCCGTCACCGGATGAGGGCCAACGACCAGGCCGGTGGTGAGATCGATATTGGCGAGATCGCTGTGCAACTCGTAGCCGCTATCGGAGTAGAGCGACACTCTGCCCAACAGCGTGAGCGTGCCCTTCTGCGTGGTCTCGCCCTTCTTCTTCTTCGGGGCCGCGCGGCCGGGCACGGACGGCGTGGCATCGAGCAGACCCTTCGTTGCCGTGACCGTGATCCAGCCACCGTCCTTCAGCGTCAGGTCGGCTTCGACATTGTTGAGCGTCGCCTTGCGGGTGTCGTGCGAAAGCTGGACCGCGGAATCCGCGGTGATGACGAAGGGATTTCCTTGGGAATCGGTGCCCGTCAGCCGCGGCTTGATCATGGCAAGATCCCGGCCGACGCTGCCGATGCTCTGAAACGTCATCGCCATGTGGCGGGTGTCGCGCGGCTGCAGCGAATAGAACAGCACGGCCAGGATAACGGCCACCGCCGCGATCAGGAGCGCGCGCTTCATGATCGCGACGAAGCGGGTATAGCGCTCGGCATCCAGGATGGTGTCGCGGCGTGCCGGCCAATCGCCGCGCGCGGGCGCGTTCCTGCCCATGGGCTGGGCTACCGCTTTGGGCGCGGTGCGGCGCACCGCCATCAGGAGAGTCCCGCGCGCAGGCAGTCGTGGATCGACAGGAGGCCCACCGGCTTAGCGCCACCGCCGGCGCGTTCGACCACGAAGACGCTGGTGACCTTGGATGCGTTCATGAAGCCGAGCGCCTCGGCGGCCAGCATGGCGGCGGGCACGGTCTTCGGGTTGGGCGTCATCACTTCGCGCGCCTTGCGGTCGAGAAGCTCGGGCTGCATGTGGCGGCGCAGATCGCCGTCGGTGATGATGCCGATGAGCGCGCCGGAATCGTCCGCGATGCCGGCGACGCCCGCGAAACCGAAGCGGCCCGAGGTCATGGTGATGAGAACGTCGCGCATGGGCGTTTCGGGGCGTGCGAGCGGCAATTCGTCCTTGCCGTGCATGATGTCGGAGACGCGGATCAGCGCGCGGCCGAGCGAGCCGCCGGGATGGAAATCGCGGTACTGATCGGCGGTGAAGCCCTTGCGCTCCATCAGCGCGACCGCGATGGCGTCGCCCAACACCAGCATCATGGTGGTGGACGTGGTGGGCGCGAGGCCCATGGGGCAGGCTTCCTTCGCCTGCGGCAAAAGCAGCGCCACGTCGGCGGCCTGCAGCAACGTCGAGTTGCGGTTGCCGGCGATGCCGATGAGCGGAATGCCGAGCCGCTTGGCATGAGTGATGAGATCGCCAAGCTCGGCGGTCTCGCCGCGATAGGACAGCATCACCAGCGCATCGTTGCGCGTGACCATGCCAAGATCGCCGTGGCTGGCTTCGGCGGGATGGATGAAAAAGGCGGGCGTGCCCGTGGAAGCAAGCGTGGCCGCGATCTTGCGCGCGATGTGGCCGGACTTGCCCATGCCGCTGACGACGACGCGGCCCTTGATGGCGATGAGCTTGTCGATGGCGCGGGCGAAATCGCCGTCGAGCATCGCCGCCATCTCGCGGATGGCTTGGCCCGCGTAATCGAAGACGCGGGCCGCCGCCGCGCGATCGCCGCTGACCGGCGCTTCGGCGCGGCGTCCGGCACCGGACGCTGGCATTCGATCGGCGGAGCGCATGAAGGACACCCGTATTGTTCGGCCCGCGGCGCCCGCCCCCAGGAAAGCCGCACCTACCCTGCTTGCCGCCGATCCGGCGGCGCCGTCAAGCGAAAATCATGCCAAATGGCGGCTTCACTATGGCGGATGCCGCTAAGCCGTTCAAGACACGGCGAGAATCAGGGTTAAGCCTGCGCGATCCGCTATTCGGCGGGGTGGTGTGCGGCGTCGCGGTGCGGGTCCGCCTGATCGACCTTGTGAGCCAGCCAGAAGCCATACATCGCGATGAGAATCCCGATTGGCCCAATCACATAGATGGCTACTTCCAACATGCCGTTCATTTCGGCTCTCCTCTTGGAGCAATATATACCGCAGCGGCCCAGAAAAACAGGCCGAGAAGCCCACCGACATAGGTATAGGGTGTGACGGCAATCGCGCCCGATGCGGCTTGAATAATTGTGACCGCGACGAAGCCATAGCCCAGGTTTGTAAGTATCTGCGTTACCAATTTCAGGCGGACGCGGACATTGCGCTTGGCATCAGTCTCCGGCGCCGCGTGCATATCGGACATCTCGCCCCCTCAATGCGCGAAGATGTCGAGATCTGGCCAGCCGGCGAGGTCGAGTTCCGCGCGCGCGGGAAGGAAATCGAAGCAGGCTTGCGCAAGCTGGGTGCGACCTTCGCGCGCCAGCATGGCATCGAGCGCGTCCTTCAGGCGGTGGAGATAGGCCACGTCGTTCGCGGCGTAGGCGAGCTGCTTTTCGCTCAGATGCGGCGCGCCCCAATCGGAGCTTTGCTGCTCTTTCGACAGATCGACGCCCAGAAGCTCTTTCACCAGATCCTTCAAGCCGTGCTTGTCGGTGTAAGTGCGCACCAGCCGCGAGGCGATCTTGGTGCAATAGACCGGCGCGGTGACCGCATCCAGATAGCGCAGGAACATGGCGACGTCGAAGCGCGCGAAATGAAACAGCTTCAGCACCTTGGGATCGGAAAGCAGGCGCACGAGATTGGGCGCGGAATATTCGTTCGCCGCGAATTGAACCGCATGACAGACGCCGTCGCCCGACGAGAGCTGGACGAGGCAGAGCCGGTCGCGTTGCGGATTGAGGCCGAGGGTTTCGGAATCGACTGCGACCATGGGGCCCAAGTCGAGTCCGTCCGGCAGATCGCCGTGGTGAAGCTTGATTTTCATGCCCTGTTTCTAATGCGCGCGAGGCGCGCTGCCAACCGGTTGGGGCCGGATGGCTCAGGGTTTCCGGGCCGAAACGAGCGAATAATAGCCGTAAGTGGCTGCCGCGGTGACGCCGGTGAAGCCCGCGCCTTCCAGGATCGCCTTGAGTTCGGCGAGCGAATATTGGCGGCCGCGCGTGCCGAACAGCATCATGATGGAGAACGCGGCGGCGTGAAGCGGGCCCGAGCCCTCGTCGTTCATCAGCATCTCGTGCAGATAGATGCGCCCGCCGGAGGGGAGCGCCGCGAACGCGCTGGCGGCAAGCCGGCGGTTCGTCTCCATGCTCCAATCGTGGAAGATGTTGGACAAAAAGATCGCGTCATAGCCCCTGGGCCAGGCCGCGCGGAACATGTCGACCGAGACGGTATCGATGCGGTCGGTCATGCCCTCGTCCGCGATGTAATCCTGTGCGCGCGCGCACATGGTGGGCAATTCCATGACGGTGGCGTTGAGGCCCGGATGGGCTTGCGCGATGGCGATGGCGAACACGCCGGAACCGCCGCCGACATCGAGCAGCCGCCTGACGCCCGCGAAGTCGCCTTCGCGCGCGCAGCCGATGGCGGCCGGCAGAGAATGGCTGTGCACGAAGCGCGCGACGGTTGCCGCCATTTCCGTGCTGACGCTGCCCGCTTCCCATTGATCGCCGGGATTGGGCAGCGAAGGATCGACAGTCGCCGTGCCCTTGAGCTTGTCGACGATGGCTTGCGTCACCGGATCGAGGCGCGAGCGGGTGAAGACGTGGCCCCAATAATGCGGACTGTCGTGCAGGAGATAGGTGCGCGCCGCGAGCGTGAGCCGGTAGCGGCCGAGCCGCGGCACGAGAAAGCCCAGCGCCGACAGCATCGGCAACAGCGCCTTGAGCGCTTCGGCGGCGAGGCCGGTGCGCGCAGCAAGCTCGCCTGCGCTTGCGGGGCATTCGTGCAGCGCTTCGAAGAGATTCAGCAGATCCGCCGCGGCGAGAGCGGGCATGCGATAGGCGGAAAGCAACACGTCCCAAACCGGGGTGTCGTCGCAAAGTGGCGCTTCGTAGGTCATCGGGTCCTCGTTCGAGGCGCCTTCTTATCAAGCGCGGCGGGTGGGCAAAACAGCGCTTGACAGAGGAGCGGTGGGCTAGTATTTAACCGATGAGTTATTTAACGACATGGTATTGTACGCGATGCCGACGGATGCCTTGAGCGCCAAATTCGCTGCCCTCGCCGACCCGACGCGGCGGGCGATTCTGGCGCGGCTGGCGCTGGGCGAGACCTCGGTCGGCGAGCTGGCGGAGCCTTTCGACATGAGCCTGCCGGCCGTATCCAAGCATTTGAAAGTCCTGGAGAAAGCGGGACTTATCCACAGGGGGCGCGAGGCGCAGTGGCGGCCTTGCCGGCTGAAGCCGGAGGCGCTGAAGGCGGTGGATGGCTGGCTCGAAACCTACCGGCGGCTGTGGGAAGAGCGGCTCGACCGGCTGGGCGACTACCTCATGGATCTCCAAGGCAAGGCGAAGAAGCGTGGGCGAAGAAAATAACCTCGATCGCGGTCGGCGCACCGGAATGGGCGCACGCGATCCGGGGATGGCCGATCGAAAGGAACCAGGATGTCGAATCTGAACGTCGGTGCATTCTCCTTATCCTTGGACGGATACGGCGCGGGGCCCGATCAAAGTCTCGACGAGCCTTTGGGCCGGGGCGGCAAGGCTCTTCACGAATGGATGTGGGCCACGCAATCCGCCCAATCGATGATCGGCCAAAGGGGCGGCGAGGCCGGCGTCGACAACGATTTCATGGCGCGAAGCTTCGACAATGTCGGCGCGTGGATCATCGGCAGAAACATGTTCGGGCCCATTCGCGGTCCATGGCCCGACGACCACTGGCGCGGCTGGTGGGGTGAGAACCCGCCGTTCCATGCGCCGGTCTTCGTGCTCACCCACCACGCGCGGGAACCGCTGGAGATGGAAGGCGGGACGACGTTTTACTTCGTCACGGACGGAATTGAATCGGCCCTCCACCAAGCGAAGGCGGCGGCCGGCGGAAAGGACGTCCGGCTCGGCGGCGGCGCGAATGCCATCCGTCAATATCTGAAGGCGAGATTGGTCGACCGGCTCCATCTCGTCTTGACACCGATCATTCTCGGTTCGGGCGAAGCGCTGTTCAACGGTATCGACCTTTTGAGTCTCGGCTATCGCTGCGAGACAGCCGTGCCGGGGGGCCGCGCAACGCACATTCTGATCGGCAGGCAAACCTAGCCCGGGGCCGCCCGCATCCGCGGCGCCGTGAAGCGACATTGCAGACAATGGAGAGGACCATGACCGACGATGTGGAATTCACCCTCACCCGCACATTCGATGCGCCGCGCGCACTGGTGTGGGATTCCTACACCAAGCTCGAGCATCTCAAGCGCTGGTGGGGACCGAAGGGATTCGAATGGATCGCGGGTACGCTCGAATTGCGGCCCGGGGGCCGCTTCCACTACTGCATGCGCGGCCCGAACGGCATGGAAATGTGGGGAAAGTTCGAATACCGCGAGATCGAGGCGCCGCAGAAGATCGTGTTCACGAATTCCTTCTCCGACAAGGAAGGGAACACCGCGCGCGCGCCATTCGCCGCGGACTTTCCGCTGTGGGTGCTGAACACGGTCACGTTTCGCGAGGAGGCCGGCAAGACGATCCTGCACATGCGCGGGCGGCCGTTCGAAGCGAGCGAAGCGGAAGTCGCCTTCTTCAAGTCGATGTTCCCGTCGATGAACCAGGGCTTCGCCGGCACGCTCGGTCAGCTCGACGCCTATCTGAAGGAACAGACGAAGTGAACGGCGAACCCGCAGCCAAATCGCCTGAGCGAAACCAAGGGGCCACGACATGAGCATCCGCGAGTTGACTCTCGAACGCGTCTACGATGCGCCGCGCCAATTGGTGTTTCGCGCCTGGACGGATCCACACATGTTGGCGGAGTGGTGGGGACCGCGCGGTTTCAGCAATCCGACATGCGAGTGGAACGCCCGGCCGGGCGGCAAGATACGGGTCTTCATGAAGGCCTCGGACGAAATCGCCAAGGTCATCGGACCTGGAGCCTGGATGGGCGGCGAATTCCGCGAAGTCGTCGCCAACGAGCGGCTGGTGTTCGTCAGCACGGCGCTCGCCGGCGAGAATGGGGAAGTGCAGCTCGAGAACCTGAATACGGTCACCTTCGCGGACGAGGGCAGCAAGACTAGGCTCACGCTGCACGTGCAGGTGAAATTCGCCAGCCCGGCGATGGAAGGCGCGCTCGCGGGCATGGAAACGGGCTGGAGCCAGAGCCTGGACAAGCTGCAAGAATTGCTCGATAGCCCGCTGGGCTGAGTGGAGACCGTCATGCCGGACATCACCCCGTTCCTGTGGTTCGATACGGAAGCCGATGAAGCGGCGCGCTTCTACGTTTCGGTCTTCCCTAACTCCAAGATCAACAAAGTCATGCGCACGAACGATGCCGTGCCGGTGCAAGCCGGCGACGTATTGACCGTCGACTTCGAGCTCGACGGCCGCGCCTTCACGGCGCTCAACGGCGGACCGGCGTTCAAATTCACGGAAGCTGTGTCGTTCGTCGTGCATTGCAAGGACCAGGCGGAGATCGACCGCTACTGGAAGGCGCTCTGCAGCGGCGGTGGCGTGGAAAGCCAATGCGGCTGGCTGAAGGACAAATACGGTTTGAGCTGGCAGATCGTGCCCGACAGACTGCTGGCGCTCATGGCCGGACCGCACGCCAAGGCCGTCACGGACGCCATGCTGACGATGAAGAAGCTGGACCTGGCAACGCTGGAACGGGCCGCGATGGGGTGACGGCCGCACAAGGGAGACGACGATGGATGCGAATGCCTATCTGAATTTCAACGGTCAATGCGAAGAGGCTTTCGGCTTCTACGCAAAGACCTTCGGCGGCGAGATCGCCATGCTGTCGCGCTGGGCCGACATGCCGGGCGGCTGTCCTCCCGGGATGGAGAAGAGGGTGATGCACGCCAATCTGAAACTCGGCAGCGCAAGCCTTCTCGGCTCCGACTCGCCGCCGGACCGCTATTCGAAACCCGCCGGTATGGGTGTCGCGCTCAGCCTGGACGGTCCGGCCAAGGCCGAAGCGGTTTTTGCCGCGCTGTCGCAAGGCGGCAGCGTGACCATGCCGATGCAGCAGACCTTCTTCGCGCCGCGCTTCGGCATGGTCACGGACCGTTTCGGAATCCCGTGGATGGTGCTCAGCCAGACGGCGTGACCGGCCGATACCCTGCTTCGTGTGCGCGGGTGCGATCTGTGCGATGATCGTCCGGAGGCGAACCACCGGCACCATCGCTTGGACGGCAACGACGATATCGCAGCGCAGGAACCGGGCGTTTGGACGTCGGCCCGCGCGTTCTTTCGCGACTTTCTGGCCTTCGCGGGCAAGCGAAGCGCCGTGGCGGTCCTCTTGGTCGCGAGCGGCGCGCTGCTCGAAGGGTTGGGGCTCGTTCTGCTCGTGCCGCTTCTGGGTCTGGTGTTCGGCACCGGCAAGAACACCGGCTGGATGCACCGGGCGGCGGAGGCGCTTTTCGCGGCCGCGGGCGTCGAAACGCCGTTCGCACGGCTGGCGCTGCTGATCGGGCTTTTCGCCGCGCTGCTGGTGCTGCGCAGCCTGGTGGTGACGCGGCGCGACGTGTTGCTGGCCGAACTGCAGATCGGCTTTCTGCAATCCCGGCGCGGGGAGATCGCAACGCTGCTCGCCCAGGCGCGCTGGGACCAGGTGGTGCGGTTGAGGCATGCGCGCATCGCCCATCTGATGAGCGGCGACATCCAGCGCATCGGCACCGGCGTCAGTTTCATGACGCAAAGCGGCGTGGCGGCAACGATGCTGGCGGCGCAATGCGCGCTCGCCTTCGTGCTTTCGCCGGCGCTGGCGGCGGTGTCGCTGGTCCTGCTGGCGATCGTCGGCATCGCGATCCTGCCGATGATACGGCGCGCGCAGACGCTCGGCCGCTTCGTCACCAATGCCAACCTCACGCTGATGAACACGACGGCGCAATATCTGGGCGGGCTGAAGATGGCGATCGGCCAGAATCGGCAGGGCGCCTTCGCGCGCGAGTTCAACGACACGCTCGCCCAACTCGGCCGCGCGCAGGTTCAGAACATGCGGCAGAACAGCCTGAGCCGGACCGGCATCGCGATGCTGTTGGCGTTGGTCGGCGCGGGCCTGGTGCTGGCCGGATTCGGGCTGTTCCACGTGCCGGCGCCGACACTGATCGCGCTGCTGCTGGTGGTCGCGCGCATGGGCGGGCCGGTGACGCAGATCCAGCAAGGTGTCCAGATTTTCGCGCACGCCCTGCCCGCTTACGACAAGGTGCGCGAGCTTGCGGCGGAACTGGCGGTCGTGCCGCACGATGCGGCGGAAGGTGGATACCTTCCGCCCGCCGGGGCGATCGTGTTCGAACACGTCTGGTTTCGCTATCCGGCCGAGGGCGACGGGGCGCCGGCGGCCGGCGTGCGAGATCTGAATTTGCGGATCGAGGCTGGGGAATTCGTCGGCATCGCCGGGCCGTCGGGCGCCGGCAAGACGACGTTCGCCGATCTTCTGGTCGGCCTGCTCGAGCCGCAGGAGGGCCGCATCAGCGTCGGCGGCGCGGCGCTGACGCGCGCCGTGTTGCCCGCCTGGGGCGGCCGCATCGGTTATGTCTCGCAGGACCCGTTCCTGTTCCATGACACGGTGCGGCGCAATCTGAGCTGGGCCAACCCCAGCGCGAGCGAAGCGGAGATGTGGAGCGCGCTCGCGATCGCCGCGGCGGACGGATTGGTGCGGCGCATGGAGCGCGGGCTCGACACGGTCGTCGGCGAGCGCGGCACGCTGGTCTCCGGCGGCGAGCGGCAGCGCATCGCGCTCGCCCGCGCGATCCTGCGGGCGCCGAAGCTGCTGGTGCTGGACGAGGCGACCAACGCCATCGACGTGCCGACCGAGCGCGGGATCCTGGAGCAGGTGTCCGCGCTGACGCCGCGACCCACCATCGTGATGATCGCCCACCGGCCCGAGAGTCTTGCGCTGTGCGAGCGCGTGTGGCGGCTGGAAGAGGGACGGATTGTCGAGAGCGGCACGCGGCCAGCGCGTCTGCAGGCGGCTTCGTCCTAGGTTGTTTGGCCTGCGCGCAGTGCTTCCAATTGCGCGCAGATGCCGTTCAGGTGCGCGGCGACGGCCTCGCGGATGGCGGCGGTGATTGCGGCGCGCTTGGAGTCGCGGTCGTCTGCAAACGGCATGGCGGATTTGGGATCGTCCCGCGCCGCCGCCTGCAGCGCAGCGAGATCGCCCGCGTCCGGCGCGACGCCGAAATGCGGTAATAACTCGCGCGCAACGGCATCGGGAAGATCGTGGTAGGCGATCAATCTGCCGCCGCCGAGCGCATGGTTGGCGACGACGGCGCCGCAGATCTTCTCCAGCACCTGCGCGCAATAGGCTTCGTCGCCGGAGGCGGGTTCCGCGATGCCGTAGAAGGCGGGCGGAACGGCGCCGGGCTGCATTTCGGTGCCGCGCTGGCGCATGATCGAGACCAAGACCTCCGCGGGCTCGCGGTAGAGAAACACCCACGGCACTTGCGGCAACGCGCGGCGGAAGAGCGGCAGCATCAGCGTGTGCCATGCATGCATCTTCAGGACCGTGCGGCCGGCGTTGCGGCAGAAGGCGCGGACCATGGCGGCAAGACAGCGCGCGGCGTCATCGGCGGAGGGCCCCGGCCACCGGCGGCACAATCGCGCCATCGCGTCGACCGGCGCGGCTTCCGAGACCACGGACATATCCGGCAGTGCCGCGAGCATCTGTCCGGCAAGTGTGGAACCGCAGCGCGACATGTGGAAGATGAATCCCGCCGGCGCAGGCGCCGGCGCGCGCTCCCCCGCGGCGACGAAATCGCCGAGCGCCATGCGGTAGCGGAACGCACGGTTGAACGGATTGGCGAGCGCACGGCGAAGCGCGGATTCGAAGAACGCGTCGGCGATGGGCGCGCCGCCGAAATAGCCCCAATCGACATGGACGCCGCCTCCGGCGACTGCGACTTCGATCGGAAGCCAATCGGCACTGGGCCATTCCGTGCCCGTGACGGGCGGTACGGTCCAGCGCGCGAGGCCGAGCGGATCGGGACGCAGGACGTCGGCGAAGGCATTTGGGGCAAGCGCGATGCCGTGCGCCGCCGCAACGGCCGACGCGCACGCCGCAAAATCGCCGGACGCCCTCGCCAGACGCGCCTGAAGCGCGGGATCGCCCATCACTAGCGCGCACAGCGCCTTGGGCAGTCCCGGGGCGGATGCAGGCAATCCCGCACCCAGTTGTTGTGGGGGCGGCGACGCGCTCGACTTCGGCTCGTTTGGGGCCCGCGCCGGATCGCTCACGATCTTGTCCTTTTCCGCCACCCGGTGCGGCATTGCCTTGCCAGTATGACTCATCCTGAAGTATTCAGAAACCGGGGGTTATCTTGGCAGGATAGACCAGCGATCTTCGAGGGATGGACGAACGATGGACGAACGGGTGCTGGTATTCGAGGACTTCGCGGACAAGGTCGGAGAGATTTTTTCGATCACCTTTGACGATGCGCCGGCCATTCCCATGACCCTGAGCGTGGCCGAGCTGGTGAAGACGCAGCAGCGCCCAAACACCCGGCCGTCCTTTTCTCTGATCTTCATCATCGACGTGCCCGAGATGCTGCCGCAGCGCATGTACCGCGTGGAGCAGGAAGCGCTCGGCCAGATTCCGCTTTTCCTGGTTCCGGTGGGCAAGAAGCCGGAAGGCTTCGAATATCAGGCGTTGTTCAACTGAGCGGTTTTTCGGGCGCCCATTCCATCTCGTAATAGACTTCGACGTCCCGGACCTCGGTGAAGCCCAGACGGCGATAGAGTTTCAATGCCGGGTTAAACTTCTCGACGAAGATGCCGACGCCGCGGCCGCTATTTCGCGCGGCGGACTGCAGGGCTTCGAGAATGGCCGTGCCGAGACCCTTGCCCCGGCTTTCTGGCATCAGCGCGATGTCGACGATGTGCAGCCAATTGCCCTGTTCCTGGAGATAGAGACGGCCGATGGGCTGGCGGTCGCGTTCCAGTACGTCGAAGCGGCACTTTTCGAGCCGGTTGTAATAATGATCGCGCTGGGCCCAGAATTGTTGGGTCAGGAACCCCGCCTTCTGCTCGGGCGTCCAAGGGACCGGCGCCAGCTCATCCTCCCGCGTGGACGCGTAGAGGCGTATGAGGAACGGGATGTCCTCATCGCTTTCACTGCGGAGCCGATAGCCTTCAGAAAGCAGCGCCGCCGGCAATTCGAATGCCGGCGGCGCTTTCAATTCAGTCACGCTGCCCCCGCATCAATTCCGCGACGGAAAGATGCCAAACAATGCGATGCAGAAGTTCAGCGCCAGATAAGGCTGCATATTTTCGTGCGGCTGGCTGCCGCCCGCCGGCCCAATCGCCCTGGGTGAGAACGGCGCATCGAACGTTGTCGGCGCCTTGATGTAGGCGAGGTTGTGACCTGTCGAGTTTCCCAGATACGCCGAGCTGCTGGGAGAGGCGACTTCTTCGCCGGTTCCGCCGACCTGGGCCGCCGTTACCGCATGGTTGTGCAGCGGGATTTGCTGCGAAGTCAGGGTCACCGTCGTGGTGCCCTGGACCTCGCCTATAACGGTATTGAAACCGGGGCTGGTGCCCCAGTGCATAGGCACCCGGCCCTGCAAGTTCGGCAGCGCGAACGTGCTGACGCCATCGCCGCCATAGGTCGTGCCGATGATCGAAAAGAGCGCCTGATTCTGCGCGATCGACATCAGCTGGCCATTGCAAAATGCCCAGTCAATCGGAGCAAAGTTGAATCCGAAGCAACGGATTTCTCCAATATATGGTTCAGCCATGGTGCCCTCCTTAGTTCCGCGACGGGAAGATGCCCTGAAGGGCGATCATGAACGTGATGCACAGCGACGGCATGAGATTGCTGTGCGGTTGACTGCCTCCTGCCATGCCGCAGACCTGGTTGGCCAAGACTTGCGGCACCGGGTCCGGCTGGCCGGACACAGGCTTGACGTAGAAGAACGCTCCACCCGTCGCCGTGGCGGGCAGCAGCGTGTTGCCGATCGTTCCCGTGGTTCCCGGGTTCGTCGTGGCATTGAGCGTATGCATGTGGCTCGGCATTTCCGTCGAGAGCAGCGTAACATTCTGGCTGCCCGCCGCCTGACCGATGTCGTAAGGCGAGAGGCCCGGACCCTGGCCCATGTGAACCGGTAGCCGCGATTGCAGGTTCGGAAGCGCAAAGGTCGTGCGCCCATCGCCGCCGTAAACCGTGCCGAGAAGCGAGAACAGAGCCGTATTCTGCGCGATGGACATGAGTTGGCCGTTGCACAGAGCCCAGCCGCGCGGCGCGAAGTTGCCGGCGAACATGGAAATTTGCCCAAGGAATGCATTGCTCATCGAGGAGCCCCTCCAAAGCTAAGATTGATTTGGTCGATCAGTTGCGAGCCGGAAAGATGCCGATCATCGCAATGCACCAATTGATCGTCAGGTAGGGTTGGATGTTGGTGTGCGGCTGATTTCCACCGGCGCTTCCGACCGACGAGGGCGTCAGCATTTGAGTCGTCGAGTCGGAGCCGTAGAAGAAATTGCCTCCCGTTCCACCCACCTTGGCGAGCGCGGCGCCCGGGTCCGGCGGACCGGAATTGCCGGTCGCGGACGTGCCGTTGAAGCTGTGAGTGTGGGAGGGCATCGAATTGATGTTGATCGAAACGTTTTCAACACCGCCCAGTTCGCCCAGGGAAAACGGCTCGCCGTTCAGAGTCCCGAAATCGAGCGGGACGCGA